>Ga0265316_10000093_pt1 | contig 95937 bp, 71 predicted proteins | sample 4522metaG_FD_202092 | JGI IMG/M metagenome (GOLD analysis project Ga0265316, IMG submission 202092) | Rhizosphere microbial communities from Carex aquatilis grown in University of Washington, Seatle, WA, United States - 4-5-22 metaG | ecosystem: Host-associated > Plants > Roots > Rhizosphere >... | reverse complement strand
AGCGCGCCCACCACGCCCGCGGCCGCGCCGGCAAAGGCGCGCAGGGCCGGACGTTGGGCGGCACGCAGTTCCGCGAACCGGGGAATGCGTCGGTGCTCGCGCCATGTATCGACGACAAACCAAACCGTGGGCACGGCCAGGAACAGCGCCGCCCCGCTCGGGAACAGACGGACCATGCCGGCGTAACCGACCAGCACGCCGCCCAAGAACGGCCGCCCGGATTTCAAGGCGCAGGCGGCCAGTCCGAGCGCCACCAACCAATCCTGGCGCAGCGTCGCCCCAGCCAGGTTGGTGCCAAGGTTGGAAAAGTCGCTCGTTCCCCACAGCACCACCAGATAAAGCATCACGCGCAATCCGAAGGTGCGGGCCACGACGAAAAACAAAAACAGGAGAAGCAACGGATCGATAAGCGCGGTCGCGGTCAGTGTGCCGGCACTGGCTGACAGGTGGCTGAAAAGCAGATAGCCAGGCAAAATCCAGGCGGGTGTGGCGTCGCCCCCGTGCTCCTGCAGGCCGGCCAGGTAGTCCGCCTCGCCCATGGTGTCCTCGAAGTACTTCATGTCGATTCGGAATTCCTGCCAGCGCTCGGACGAAAAACGCGCCCGCACCTTGGTCATCTCGTCGACAAGCTCGCTGCCCAGGCGCATCGGACCCTCGCGCAGATCGCGCACGCGCACGTTGGCCAGCCGATCCCGCGCCAGGCCCGGGGTGTTGTCGACATAGGCAGCCAAGGCCGCCACATTGAGCCCGTCAAAGCGCAGCTCGCGGAAGTACTTAGCGCTCGGGAAATCGTTGTGCATGGCCCCGGTGTGCACGAACGTGCGCCGGCCCGTGCTCTCATCGAAGAACTGTGACGCGCCAAAGTGATAATAGGTGGCAAAGGCCATCACGGCACAGAATCCCAATGTGCCCAGCACGACTTTCCGATGCGGGGCTGCGGCCTCTTTGAAAAATGCCTCTTTCAGGGCCACAAAGGCCGCCAGCACAGCGAGCAAGGCGCGCAGCGACGCCTCTTGATCGAAAAATGGATACAGGCGCGCCAGTTCCATGGCCAACATCAAACCCGCGGCCGCCGCCGGCAAGATAAGAACGTAGTGGATGCGGGCCGCGCTTCGCCGATGCACGAGCAGGAAGAAGGCAAAGAAGATGCCGAAAATCACGACCTTGGTGATAACGGTGTCAACCACGGCAACCCCGCGCGTCCGTATAAGTTCGGATGGCGGCCAAATCGAGGGACACTCGGAATACAGGGCAATTTCGCTCACGCTGTACAGGGCATCGCCACCCGTCGCCGACAGCCGCACGTAGCGCGCGGTCGCGTCCAGCTTCTGATGGCGCAGGCGCATCCCGGCCGCGGCGTCGGCTCCCACGCGCCACAGGGGCTGCCAGGTCTGACCGTCGAGCGATCCCGACAGGTTGTACACATCGTTGTTATCTGCCTGGGCCAAGGCACAACGAAGTGGACGCTCGCCACCCAGGTCGTATTCCACAAAGGCCCGCGCCGACAAGAAGCGCGCGGTGACATCGGTGAGCCACTCGTCGCCCTCGTTGCTGTACACGCCGTCGGTCAAGCGGCCCACGTTCTTCACGCCTTCGCTGCGCAGAGGCGCCTTGCCAGCGATGAGGCTTTCCGGCTCCGCGCGCGAGGCGGAGGTCGCCAGCAGCACGACGGCTGCCGGCAGGGCACAACGCACAAAGGGATGCTTCAACAGGTTCCGAAAAGACACATGAAAGGGCATGGCCGCTGAACGCTACTTGTGCTGTGCGGCGCCGTCAACAGGCGGATCGTCACCGTCGCGTCACCAAGCGAGCCGCGTCGGGCAAGAAGGCTTGCGTCACGGCCCGATGGGTGACAGAAACCCGGCCATGCGGTGTTATCTGAGGGCATCATGACTCCATCCCCCGAAGGCCTTGTCCAAAAACTTCTATCCTTGCCTGTCTTTCGTTCCGAGTGGGTGCTCTGGCTCTTGCTCGGCTTGTCGCTGCTTTCCGTGGCGGTGATGGTCGAACGCTGGATTTTCTACCGGCGGCGGAAGGTCGACTTCGATGGGTTGCGCGAAGAGTTCACCAAGTACCTGGACAAGGGCGATTTCGAGGCCGCGGCCAAGCTTCTGTCCAAGACCAACAGCCTGGAAACCAACGTCGTGCTCGCCGGTCTGCGCGGCTACACCAAGGGGCCGGAATCGGTTGAGGATCTTCTGACCGGGGCCATGGCGCGCGAGAAGGGTTTCTACGAGCGCCGCCTGTCCATCCTGGCCACCCTGGCGTCCAACTCGCCGTACATCGGGCTCTTCGGCACGGTGCTCGGCATCGTGCGCGCCTTCAAGGACCTGTCCAAAGACATGGCCAGCGCCAGCACCGGCGTCATGGCCGGCATCGCCGAGGCCCTGGTGGCCACTGCCATCGGCCTGCTGGTCGCGATCCCGGCGGTCGTGGCCTACAACGTGTTCAAGGGCATGGTGAAGGACGCGGTGACCAACACCGAGTCACTGTCGCGCATCTTGCTGGCTGAGCTGAAAGCAGCCGGCGGCGACAAGAGCGAGTAGGTGCCGCCATGGCTGGTCTGAGCAATGGCAGCGGCGAGGACGAAGGACCGCTCGCCAACATCAACATCATTCCCTTCGTGGACATCGTTCTCGTGCTCCTCATCATCTTCATGTTGACCTCGGCCGCCATCGTGCGCGCCAGTATGGTGGTCAACCTGCCCAAGGCGGCGACCGCGGGCGCGCATGTGGAATCGACGGTCAACCTGGTCTACACCAAGGATGGCAAGCTCTTGCTCAACGGGAAGGAGAGCAACCTTGACGAGGTGGCCAGCCACGTGAAGCGCGAGCACGACGCCAATCCGAAAGTCCAGGCGGTGATTGCCGGCGACAAGGGCGTCCCCTACGGCAAGGTGATGGACCTTATCGATCTGGTCAAACGCAACGGGGTGACGGCTTTCGCGCTCGATGTCGAGCGGGCGCCGCTCCCGGAAGGCAACTAGGCCATGTCAGGGCGTCCTTCGTCTCGCCCGCAACCGGTTCGGCCGGCCGCCCGCCCGCCGCGCCTGCACGCCAATCCCTTCGTCGAAAAGCAGGCGCGCAAGCGCAAGCTGGCGCAGGCGCGATCGATAGCGCGGGTGCGAATTCCGCTGGCGAACGACTATCGGCCGCACCGGGGCCTGCACCGGATGCCGTCGTGGCTGCGCGCCGCGATTGGCATTCTGGTGCTGCTGGTGTCTGTGGGTCTGCACGTGGCATTTGTCATCACCGCGTTCGGCATCAGCCGCCTGAGCAGCCAAAAAACCGCGGCGCGCCAGCAGGTGGCCATCGAGGTACGCCAGCACGAGGCCAAACCCAAAGAGCCACCGCCGCCGCCGCCCAAGGAACCTGAGCCCGAGGTCAAGCCCGAACGGGTGATGCCCGTTCGTCCAGTGGCCCAGCCCAAAGTCGAGACACAACCCAAAGAGCCGCCCAAGGCGCAGCCGGCGCGGGTGGTGGGTCTGAGCTTTGAATCCACGGTGGGCGACGGCGCGGGCGACGGGGAAGGCCCTGCCTTTGGCGTGGGCAACACGCGCATGGGTGAGACTGCTAAGACCGCGGCGCCACCCAAAGAAGTTCCCAAAGAGACGATCAACAAAGGCCCGACCACAGTGAAGCCAGTGGCCAATGCCGTGGCCACACGGATTCCCACCGCCGGGGTTGTATTTGCGCAGGCCAAGCGAAAGAAGGAAGTGAAGCCGGAATTCCCGCCGACCCTGAAAACCCAGGGCATTGAAGGCGACGTTCCGGTTATTGTGTGGGTCAACGAGGAGGGTAAGGTGACGGCGGTGAAGATCCTGAAGGAATCGCCCTATCCCGAGTTCAACGAGGCGGCCAAGAAAGCGGCCATGGCTGACGAATTCGAGCCGGCCACCCGCAACGGGGTTCCGGTGGCCACCACGCTGAAATACAACGTCTCATTCCGATTGGTCGACTGATGAGAAGAACGACAGTCACTGTGATGGCCAGCGCCGCGCTGGCCTTCTTCGCTTGCAGCAGAAGCGATTTCAACACGCCCACCTTACTCAACAAGACGCGCGTGCTTGGCATCCAGGCCGAGCCGCCCCAGCCCGCGTTGGGCGCGTCCACCACCCTGCGCGCCCTGGTGTACCAGCCGCCCGCGCTGGACGGTGGAGCCGCGGGCGTGACCGGCTACAGTTGGTCGTGGTGTCCTTTGCCCATGAGTCCCATCGATCCCTTCCAATGCCCCGTCGACCAGGCGGCCGCGGATCAGTTGTTTGCCGGCCTTCCCGGGGTTCCGCCGCTTCACCTGAGTGACAGCGAAACCACGACCTTCACCAATCCTTTCCCCGCGGCGCTGCTCGCCCCGCTCTGCGCGGGAAAACTCGATGGAATACCGGCCTTGGGCGCCGCAGCGGCGAGCATGGGCTCGCTGGCGGCCACCGGGGCACTGTCGTTCAACTGCACAATTGCCGGCTTCCCCATCACAGTGCAACTGACGGTACACACCACCGCCGGGGATCTGCCGGCCATATTTACTGTGTATCTGCGCATCACCGACGACCCCAACATTTCTTCAAACAAGAATCCAAACTTGGACGGCATTTTCGTCGACAACGCTGCCAATCTTCTCGCTGAGGCGAGCCCGCAGACCATCGCGCGCAACTCCAGCGTGCCGGCCGACATCACGGGCCTGACTCTGGACGATTCCGAGCTTCTCCCCGATCCGAACCAGGTTCTGCCCAACACGGATCCGAGCAATCCGCAGTATCCGAACTCCGTTCTAGGCGCCAATGACACGCCCAACGAACGACTCAACGTCTCCTGGTTTGCTGAATGCGGCGATTTTGGCAAGAATGGACTCGGCGGAGCGAAGACTGGCTATCTTGGCCAGAACCCCAACGATCCGATCTCGCCCTTTTCCGCAGTCCTGCAGAACACCTGGAACATCCCCAAGCTTGAAAGCTACGCCCCAACCACAGCGCGTATCACTGTGGTGGTTCGCGACAGCCGGGGTGGGGTGAACTGGACCAGCGGGGTCGTGCAACTGGGGGACACAGGCTCCGGAGCTGACGGCGGATTGGCCGATGCCCCAGGAGCTGACGTTGACGATGCGACGGTGCCGCCCGGCGCAGAAGCCCTCGACGCGCAGCCGGCTGACGCGGACCAACTGGTCGCTGATGCCGCAGCCCCGGATTCTGCGGAAGTGAACATCGTGGACGCCGCACTGGAGGTCGCGCCGTGAGGCCCCTTCGTTGGAGTCTGCTGGCCGCGCTGCTGTCCATCGCTGCCGCAGGTTGGGCGCAGGCCGCTGAAGAAAGTGGCAACCGGGAAGACAAGCAGGCTGCCGAACGGGCTGGCAAGGCAGGCATGGTCACCGACAATGGGCCGACCATTGACGCCAGCCAGCTCAGCAAGTCGCCCAAGTTGACCAAACCGGCCAAGGCCGCGTACCCGCCCGAGGCTGTGGGCAAGGTCGAAAGCGAGATCGAGGTGGCCCTGCTGGTGGATTTGGACGAAAAGGGCGAAGTCACCGGCGCGACCGTGATGGCGCCTAAGACGCCCACCGGGCTTGGCTTTGAGGATGCCGCCGTCACCGCAGCCTACAGTCTCGGGTTCGAGCCGGCGGAAATGGCGGGAAAGCCGGTCGCCGTCCAGATCAACTACATCTTCAAGTTTCCGGCGCCCAAACCGGTCGCGCCGCCTCCGCCACCCGTTGCGACACCAGCGCTGGTTGAGGCGCCCAAGCCGCCGCCGGTGGAGAACTTCACTGGCCTCCTGCTGGAGCGCGGAACCCGCACCCCCATGTCAGGGATCTTGGTGACGGTGTATCGCCGCGATGCTGAGCAGCCGGTCGGCTTCGAAAACATCAGCGACGCCAAGGGGCAGTTTCACTTCTTCGACCTGGAACCTGGCGTTTGGAAGGTCTTCATCGAGCCCCCCGCCTACTATCCGTTTCGGACCACCGAGGAAATCAAGCTGGGCGAAGCGACGCACGCCACGTACTACATCGAGAAGGGCTCGTACAATCCCTTTGACAAGACCGTCACGGCGCAACGGGAACGCAAGGAAGTCAGCCGCACCGTGATTGACAATGTCGTGATCGACAAGATGCCGGGCGCCATGGGTGATCCGCTGGCGGTCATCCAGAATTTCGCGGGCGTGGCGCGTGCCCAGGCTGGATCGAGTGCGGTCATCGTGCGCGGCTCCGCGCCGGCCGATACCGGCTTTTTCGTCGACGGCACCTCGGTGCCGTTCATCTACCACTTTGGCGCCCTCCGCAGCGTCCTGCCGGTGGGCATGGTCGACAATCTGGAATTCTATCCCGGCAACTTCTCGCCCTACTACGGCCGAGCCACCGGTGGCATCGTCGACGTCTCGGTCAAGAAGCTCAAACCCAAGAAGGCCGGTGGCTACCTCGACATCAATCTGCTCGATTCCACGCTCTATCTTGAAGCGCCTATCGGTGACAAGGCCGCGGTGGCAGCCTCGTTTCGTCGCAGCTACGTCGACGTCATCGCCAACGCGCTCATTCCGTCCAATGCCCCCATCACCGACGTGACCTTGCCCCGCTACTACGACTATCAGTTTCTCGCCAGCTACCGCCCGGCGCCGGCGCACGATCTGCGCCTGTTTGTCTTCGGCTCCGACGACGCCTTTCACATCATCTTTCGCAACGCCGCCCGTGCGGGTACGGAAATCGCGGGCAACCAGTTGTCGTATTCCACGCATTTCTATCGGGGTCTTGCCACCTATCGCTATGTCCCGGGTGACAAGTTCGAAAACACGTTCCGTTTGTCGCAAGGCCGCGACGTCGGGGACATGCAGTTCTTCCAATTCTACTCGCACTTCACAGTTGACCTGACCCACGCGCGCGACACCGTCCGCTATGAATGGTCGAAAAAACTGGCGCTGACCACGGGACTCGATCTCGGCTACTACCACCTGAACGCCAGCGTGTTTTCACCCAACGCCCCACAGGAGGGTCAGGAAACCCTGCCCAGCTTCAACAATACCCACCAGACGACCATATCAGGCAAGAACGTCTTTCTGCCCGGTGCCTTCGTCGAGTTGGAAGTTCGACCGCTGCCGGGACTGCTGATTTTGCCCGGCCTGCGTTTCGATTACTTCTCCGACATCTCTCAGTCGACCTTTGACCCCCGTCTCACGGTTCGCTACCAGATCAACAAGCCGTTGGCCTTGAAGGCGGGCGTGGGCATTTTCCACCAGGAACCGGATGTCAACACGGGGCAGACTGACAAAAATTTCGGCAATCCCGATTTGAAAGCCGAGCGGGCCATCCACTATTCAGTCGGTGCGGAATGGAAACCACGCGAGCACGTCCACCTGGATTTGACTGGCTTCTACAAGGACCTGAGCAACTGGATCAGCGTCACGAATGCCATTCGACCGGACGGAAGCCCCGTGCGCTACGACAACAACGGCGCGGGGCGGGTCTACGGCATGGAGGTGGTGGCCCGCCACGACCTGACCACCAAGTTCACTGGCTGGCTCTCGTACACCCTGATGCGCGCCACCCGGCGCGACTCGGGCAGCACCTCGTACCGCCTGTTCGAGTTTGATCAGACCCACATTCTGACCGTGTTTGGCACCTACCAGTTGCCGCGCAACTGGGAAATCGGCACGCGTTTTCGCCTGGTCAGTGGCAATCCCACCACGCCGGTCGTCAGCCACGTCTACGATTCCTCAAGCGACACCTACAAACCCGGATTCGGCGCCAAATACTCGGATCGCCTGCCGCCCTTTGCTCAACTCGACCTGCGGGTGGACAAACGCTGGATCTTCAACCGCTGGATGATGAATGCGTATCTCGACCTGCAGAACGTGTTCAACCGCGCCAACCCCGAGGCCATTCAATACAATTTCGACTACACCAACACTCGCGTGCGATCGGGCTTTCCTCTCTATCCCATCATCGGACTGCGGGGGGAATTCTAATGCGCCGTCAATGGATGTTCGGTCTGGCTTTGCTGGTTTTTCTGACCGCGGGTTCGGTGCGCGCGCAAACGCTTGAACAGCCACGCGCGCGCCAGGGCTACTGGATCGGGGTCGGGCTGGTCGAGGTGGTTTCGCATGTCACCGACGAAGGCAGAAACCGTGGCACGTACACCGGCCAGGGCGCCAGCTTCCGCATCGGCCAGCTTCTGACCGAACGGCTCGGTCTGGCCCTGCTGGTCGAAACCGCCAGCTTCAAGAAGGCCAGCGACAAGGGACGCATTGGCGGACTCACCCTGGAGGGCAGCGCCACGGTCTGGCGCGGCCTGTCTGCCCACATCGGCGTGGGACTGGGCTACGAGTCCCTGACCGACCAAAGCAGCAACGACAAATCCCTGCGCGGAGGCTACGGCTCGAACTTCTTGCTTGGCGCGAGCTACGACTTCTTCCCGTGGCACAGGCGCCTGTCAGGCGGCTGGGCCGTCACGCCGACAGTCGATTTTCACGCTGCGCCGGATGGCAACGTCCACGCCTACAGCCTGTTCTTCGGCTTGCAGGGCGTATGGTGGTCGGGCCTGGCCCGCAGCATGCTGATCCTGCCCGAAGAGTAGAGGCCGGCTCATTCGTGCACTTCGTGTGACAGCCGCCGGAACGGCCCGTCCAGCGATGCAAAGGCACTGACAACGTCGGGGTCGAAATGGCTCGCGTTGCCTTCCTGGATCATGGCGCACGCCCGTTCGTGGCTGAAGGCCGGCCGATAGCACCGGTTCGATGTCAGCGCATCGTAGACGTCGGCCAAGGCGACAATGCGCGCGGCCAGCGGGATGCTCGCACCCGCAAGCCCGTCGGGATAGCCGCTGCCATCCCACTTTTCGTGGTGTGATCGGGCCACGTCGACCCCCATGCGAAGGAATTGATTGTCCGGATATCGTTTGAGCACCACGTCGAGCGTACCGGCGCCCAGCGCACAGTGCCTTTGCATCTGAGCAAACTCCGCCGGAGTCAGCGCACCAGGCTTGAGCAAAATGCCGTCGGGCGTGCCCACCTTGCCGATGTCGTGCAGCGAAGCCGTCTGACAGACATCGTCGATGAACGCGTTGGACAACTGTGCCGCCTGCAATCTCATGTCGCGCATTCGTTCGGCAAGCATCCGACTGAGGGTCCGCACCCGCTCGATGTGCTGACCGGTATCGTCGTCGCGTGCTTCTGCCAACTTGGCCAGGGCGAAAATGGTGGCCAACTGCGAGGCGGTGACGGCCTTGACCTGTTCGGCGACTTGCTGTTCGAGCTGCAGATTGTGCGAGACCAGTTCCACCTGCAGTTTTCTCAGACACAGGTGCGTCTTGATGCGGGCCAGAACCTCCTCATCGTGGAACGGCTTGGACACGTAGTCGACGCCGCCGACGCGAAAGGCCTCGACCTTGTCGTCGGTGCCCTGCAGCCCACTGATGAAGATGACGGGGATGTGCTTCAGTCGCTCGTCCTGTTTGAAACATCGGCACACCTCCACCCCGGACATCTCCGGCATGCGAATGTCGAGCAGAACAAGGTCCGGTGGGTCGGCCCGCGCCGCCTCGATGGCCAACTTGCCGCTGGCGACCGGTCGAGGCACAAGCCCGCCGCGTCTTAAGACCGCGGCCAGAAGGCGCAGGTTCTCGGGGACATCGTCCACAATGAGGATGCTGCTGCCACGCCCATCATCCGTCACACTGACCTTCCTTTCCCAAAATGCGCTGGATGCTCTCGTAGTCAAACACATCCACCATCCGCTGCAGCACGCTGGCCTCACGCGGACTCGTCGCACGCAAGATCTCGATGCTCTCGACAATTTCGTCGTAGCGAGCGGCAACGACCGCCCGGAGCAACTTGCCCAGAAGATCCTCGGGCTGCGCTCGCAGGGCAGTCCAATCCAGTTCTTCTGACTCTCCACGGGCCAGGTGCTCGTGCTCATCGGCAAAGAGGTCGATGCCAGTATCCAACACCTCGCGAACCTTCCTGGTCAGCTCGACGGCATTGAAGGGCTTACCAATGAAATGGGTACCCGGGTCGAGAGTGCCGTGGCGAACGATGGCGTCGTCTGTGTAGCCCGACATATAGAGAACCTTGATCCGAGGACGAACCGCCAGCAGTCGCTCAACCAGCATCTTGCCGCCCATCTGTGGCATCACAACGTCGGTCAGAACCAGGTGGATCTGACCCGGATGTACGCTATAGGTCGCAAGCGCCTCACCTCCGCTTGCGGCGGTCAGCACGGTGTATCCAGCCAGGCGAAGCACCCGCTGGGCCAGGTCGCGCACGGCTTTTTCGTCTTCGACGACCAGGATGGTTTCTGTGCCCACAGCCCGGGCCGCCATCGGCGGGGCCGTCGGTCCTGTCGCAACAGCCGACGGCACGTGCGGAAGATAGATTTTGAACGTCGTCCCCTGGCCGGGCTCGCTGTAGACCCAAATGTTGCCGCCGCTCTGTTTGACAATGCCGTACACAGTGGACAACCCGAGGCCAGTTCCCTTGCCTTTCTCCTTGGTGGTGAAAAACGGTTCAAAGATCCGCGCCTGGGTCGCCACATCCATGCCGTGGCCCGTATCCGTGATGGCGAGTTGTACATAGCGCCCGGGCTTCACGGCCACGTGACGGGAGGCGTACTCCTCGTCCAAGTCCACGTTGGCCGTCTCTATGGTCAGCTTGCCACCGTCGGGCATTGCATCTCGGGCGTTGACCACCAGGTTCATCAACATCTGCTCAAGCTGGCCCGGGTCGGCGCAGATCGTGCCGACATCGGACGCCAGGATCTGCACATAGTCGATGTCTTCGCCGAGAATCCGGCGCAGCATCTTCTCCACCCCTGCGGCGATTTGGTTGAGGTTGAGCGGCACAGGCTGCAGCATCTGTTTGCGACTGAAGGCGAGAAGCTGCCGGGTCAGGGCCACGGCGCGATCACCTGCCTTCTTCACTTCCCGCAGCGCCTCCCGGCGAGGATCGCCCTCCTGCGTTCCCTCGACAGCGAACTCCGTGTAACCCAGGATCACGGAGAGAAGGTTGTTGAAGTCGTGCGCGATACCGCCCGCGAGGCTGCCAATGGCTTCCATCTTCTGCGCCATGCGAAGTTGCTCCTCAAGCTTCTGGCGCTCTGCCTCGGCGCGCTTGCGCGGGGTGATGTCGACAATGCTGGCAAGGAAGCACGACGGAGCGTTGCGGACGTCCCGCAGCAGCGTCGCGCTCAGGTCGGCAAACACCCAATGTCCGTCCCGATGCCGGTAGCGCTTCTCCATGCGATAGGTCGTGCACTCGCCAGAGAGCAGGCGGCGAACACATGTCTGGCTTTCTGCCAGGTCGTCGGGGTGGGTGATGTCCGCGAAATTGACCTGCTGTAGCTCCTCAATTGTGAAGCCCAACATGTCGGCAAAGACCTGATTGACCCTGTACAGGTTTCCATCGACCCCGGTCATGGACTTGCCGACGGTGGAGCGTTCAAAGATCTGCCGAAGACGCATTTCACTTTCCCGCAGCGCCTCCTCAATCTGCTTGCGCTCGGCCAGCTCGGCCGTGCGCTGTTGCACGCGCTGCTCTAGTTCCAGATTGAGCTGTTGCAGACGCGCCTCGGCCTGTCGTCGCTGAGCTTCGCGGACCAGGCCATCGAGCGCGTAGGAAATCGCCTGACCGATCTCGATCAACAGCCCTTCTTCTTCGGCATCAACCCACTGCAGTTCACCAGCATAAGCCGTGAGCGCTCCAATGACCTGGTTGCCCTGCCGGATGGGCACGGCGGCCGCGGAGCGAAAACCGCGTTGTAAGGCGACTGCACGCCATGCGGCCATACGTGGATCCGTCGCGATGTCCTGACACAAGACACAGCGGCCTTCGCGTATGGCGGTCCCCGTGGGGCCGCGCCCCAACTCCTCATCTCGATAGGCGATGCTGACCTTTGCGAGATAGCCTTGCTCGTCGCCAGCGAATGCGACTGGATTCACGCGTTCTGTGGCCGGGTCGATGAAACCGACCCACGCCATACGGAACTGGCCGTGCTCGACGGCAATGCGACAGGTTTCGCGAAACAGGGTTTCGCGGTCAGTGGCGTGCACGATGGTCTGATTGAGCCGGCTCAAAGCGGCGTACAGGTGGTTCAGGCGCAGCACGCGTGCCTCGGCCCGACTGCGCTCGCTCACTTCGCTTTCGCGCAGGGCCTGCGCCAACTGATGAGCAGGACTGGCCACCGCCATATCTGGCGCTTCGCCCGCTTGTTCCTGTCCAGCTTTCGTCCCGGCGCTCATCGCTCTCTCCGTTCAGCGGTGGCTCTAGCGCCACGATAGTCTCACGCCGACGCGCATCTCGCATGAACTTATGCGTCATCTTTCACAGCGGTGGACGAGTCATTTCAGCACGCATGCCGCAGCCAGCCGAAAAAGCGGACACAGGCTTAACTTCTGCCCACGGGGTGCCGAAAGATTTGGCATGCGCAACACCGCGCTAGCGGCAGCAAGAACCGGGGGAACTTTGGCCTCCGGGTGAAGGTGTTCCAATGCTAGAGCCCTGGGTCATCAATGAAATCCGTCGTCGCGAAGAAGAGCGTCGACGCGACAGTCGTCCACGAGTTTATCTCCCCATCCCCGACTCCCAGGGGATTGGCGATGGCGATCCCGGATTGGATCGTGTCAGGCGGGGCGATAGGGCGCCCGATCGCGGCGTAGCCATCATGGAGATGTGATTTCCCAGGAAACTTCGCCCCGATCGGCGAGACCTGCAGCACAGGGACATTGTCCTAGCCCTGCGTGCGCCTGCCGTGCAAGACTGGCGCTCCCGTGAGCCCCGCCGCCCAGCCCCCGAGCCCCGCTCCTGCGGACGCGCCAACGCCCAACAAGCCACCGGTGCTTCTGCGCGCCACCTTGGCCGAAGTGGTGGGCTCGTCCATGCGCGTGGCGGGGTTGTCGGTGCTGGAACGGGCCATCAAGCAGTTGCATCGCCTGGGACACCATGTGGTCCTGGCCTCTGACGGAAGCTGCCGCCTGCCTCTGTACCTGCCCGCCTCGGTGCGGGTGCAGAAGGTGCCCAAACCCGAAAATCTGACAGCTCTGCGGCGTGAACTTGTGGGCGCCATCGAGGTGGGCGCCGACGAGGTTCGCCCCGCCAACCGGTCGCTCGAAGGCACCTTGCGCGTCATCGATGAGTCCAGCCGCCGCCGTGCTGAACGCGCCATTTTTGCGGAGTTGCTGCGTGGCGATCTGGGTTTTGTTGCACGCTATCTGAACAAGCCGGTCTCGTTCTTCATCACGCGCCACCTGCTCTGTCGCCTGCCGTTTTCTCCCAACCAAGTCACGGTGGGTGCGGCTGTGCTGGGCCTTCTCGGTGCCCTGCTGGTGGCAAGCGGCGGCCCCTGGCTCATGATTTGGGGTTTCTTCCTGGCGCACCTGCAGTCGATCCTCGACGGCTGCGACGGCGAGCTGGCGCGCGTGCGCTTTCAGCAAAGCGCGCTGGGCGAGTGGCTCGACACGATGGTGGATGACGGGCTCAACATCGTGCTGTTCGCCTGCATCGGCGTGGGCGTGTTCCGCGCCACGGGCAATCCCTGGGCACTCGCGGCCGGGCTGTTCAACGCCGCTCTGCACGTCTGGTACGACGTGATTGCCTACCGCGAGCTGAGGCTGCAAGGCGAAGGCGGCGAGGTCATCAAGGTGCGCTGGCGCTTGGCGGGCAGCGCGGACATGAAGACCCGGGTGGCGGCGGGCAAGCGCGATCCGCTCGTCGCCGTGCACAGTCTTGGTCGGCGCGACTTCTTCATCCTGGCTTTTCTGGTCTATGCCCTGCTCGGCGTTCCCTGGCTGGCGCTCATCCACGCGTTCATGATTGCCGGACCGCTGGCCGTAGTCGCGGGCGTGCAGGTCGTCTGGCGCCTGCGTGGCGGACGGTAAGAGCTACACGTCGACCTTGAAGCCGAGTTCCAGGTCGGACGCCTGTTGCCCGCCGCGAATTCCCCAGTTGTCGCGGGGCGGTTCGCAAAGAACGATGAAGACGTCGAGCGGGTCGATGCCGGGAGCGGTCTGGAGGTTGCGCACAACAGCCGCGAAGAGATCGCGCTTGGCCTCGCGGCTGCGGCCCGAAAATGCGGTGATCTGTACCATCGTGAAGTTGTCGCTTCGGCCCGGGGGACGGTCGAAATTCTCGGCCGCGTGCTCGCGCAAGACCTGGTTGCGGTCGCGGTCGGGAATCTTGAAGCACTGAACCAGCGCGGCGTGGACGCCGTCAAGGATAGCGCGCCGATAGGCGGCCGAATGGCCCTGCTGAACGTCGATGTGAACAAGAGGCATGCACTTTGTCCTAACCAAAGGCGGCCGCGGTCGCAAGGACTGCATGCTTGCACCAACCTGTCGCCTTCGAGAATTGCCCCCGATCGTCTTGGTCGACTGGGTGTACGATTGTGCGGCCTAGTTCTCATCAGTCATGACCAGCGCCAGACGCACTTTTATGCTTTCGTTGCTCGCGCTCACGGCGGTGGCGACGCTGGCCTATGTTCGTCCCCTGTTTCTCGATGAAACCTTCGCGGTTCGCGACCACCTGACCCTCACCTTGCCGTCGCGCAGCTATCTGGCTGAACAGCTTCGTCAGGGGCATTTCCCCGAATGGTGGGACGGGGTACGCTTGGGCGAGCGCTTTGCCGCTGACCCCAACAACGGTGTGACCTACCCCCCAACGTGGCTGGTGGCGCTGGTTGGCCCGCTGTGGGGGACCGATCTGATTCTGATTCTGCACGTGTGGCTGGCGGGCGTGGGCACGTTGCTTCTGGCCCGCCGGCTGGGCGCCAGTGCCCTGGGCAGCCTGCTCGCGGGCTGCGGGCTCATGCTGTCCGGCTACTTCACCTCCATGGTGGTCAACGGCACCATCCTGATGGTGCTCGGCTGGATGCCCCTTCTGGCGTGGGCCTCGATCGGTCTCGCGCAGGTCGAGGAGCGCCAGGCCTATCTGCGCCGCGGTCTCGTCTTCGCCCTGATCCTCTCGTGCTCGGTGGCGGGGGGCAATCCGGCGGGACTCAATTCAATTGTGTTGTCAGTGGCCCTGGTGGCATTGACCGCACGAAAGCGCTGGACCTCACTGCTGGTGTTGGCAGCAGCCGGCATCCTGGGCGTGCTCATGGGCGCGGCTTCGCTACTGGTGCCGGTGTTTTTGCTTGGCGACAATAGTCGCGGCGCGGGATTTTCCTTGGCGGTGGCTGGGGCTTGGTCTTTACACCCATTGCGCTTGCTGGAACTGGTCTGGCCCAACGTCCTCGGCCAGAGTTTCCGTCCCGAACGCAGTCTGGCCAGCCTGTGGGCCAGCGGCGGCGGTCCCCTCGAAGCCACGTGGTCAGCCAGCCTTTTCATGGGCGCACCGGCTCTGCTGTGCGCGGCTCTGGCCGTGTGGCGTGGGGACAGACTAGCGCGACGCCTGGCGATCCTGTCCCTCGTGCTTGTCGTTGTGGCCTTCGGCAATTTCACGCCGCTTTATGGTCTTTACCGAATCTTGGTCTGGCCAGAACGGCTGCTGCGCTACCCAGAAAAACATATTGCCGGTGCCTTGGTGCTTTGGGCAGCGCTAGCAGGCGTGGGCTTCGACCGACTGTTCGACCCCTCGGCCCGCAAGTCCCGGGCCCGATTGGGCGCGGCCGTGGCCGCCTGTCTCGCGGCAGGGCTCTGCCTGGCGACCCTGGGCCGCGGGCAGCTTCTGTCAGCCATCGCCAGCGCCAGCCAGGCCGCGCAAAAGGCAGTCGACGGACCGGCCGCCCTTGCCGAGGCTTTGGCCGGGGGTCTGTCCGCCACCGTGGTGGCGGCGCTGGTTCCCTTGGCCGTGCTGCTCGCCGGCCACCGCCGCTTCGGTGCTTGGGCGCGGCCCCTGCTGTTGCTGGTGCTGGTGGTCCAGCTGATCGAGCACGACTGGGCTGTGCATGTGACCATTCCCCGCGAAGTGGTGCGCGCTCGACCCGCGGTGTTGCAGTCACTACCGCCGCCCGCAACGGGGCAATGGCCGCGCCTGCTCCGCCGGGTCAGTGACATCACCCCGCTTTCGGTTTCCGGCGAGGCCCGCGCCGCTGTCCTGCACCACACGGTGGTTCCCAACGACGGCGCGCGCTTTGGGTTCGCGCAGGTTCCGGGCTATGTCATTGCGGGAACCGCGCGTTTCGATGCCTTTGCAGACGCCAGTGGTCGCGCCAATCTGGAACGGGTGATGGACGTGCTCGACATCCGATACCTTCTCATTGATGCGGCCTCGGCACCTGCCATGGGCATGCCGGTGCGCTCGCTGGCTGCCTTCGCGGGCAACGTGGTGTTGGAGAATCTCGTGCGCCGGCCGCGCGCTTTCGTGGCCTACCGTTGGCGCCATGGGATTTCGGACCCGGACGCCCTGTCCTCGCTTTTCGACACACGCCGATCCGAACTGGATCTGGGCCAAGTCAGGCTGGCGGGGCCGGGCACCAATGACGGGTTGGCGACGGAAGAGCCCACACCATGCACGCTGGAAAAGCCGCAGGCAGAACATGTGATCTTGAATTGCCAAGCCGCGCGCGCCGGCTATGCCGTCTTGCTCGACGAGTGGACCCACGGCTGGACCGCCACGGTGGACGGGGTTGCGACGCCGATCGAGCGCGCCGACGTGCTAGCGCGTGCCGTGCCCGTGCCTGCAGGCGATCACCGGATCGAAATGCGCTATCGCACGCCAGGGTTGCGCCCGGGGCTGGGACTGACCCTCGGCGGCTGGCTTGTCTTTGGCATTCTGCTGGCGCAAAGCCGCCGGAAGCGGAAGGCATGAGCGACAGCGCGGACCTGGTCAATCCTGCCCTACGGTACGATCTCGTTCCGGCAATCACGTGAGCAGCCGTCGCCGCCCACTGTGTTGCCATCGTCGGCACTCTTCGCCCTCGCTGGTCTGAATCACGCTGTCGCCACAGCGGGGACCCAGAAGACAGTTGCTGGTGCAGCCGTTGTAGGCGCCGGTGTTCTTGTCCTGGCTTCTCTTCTACAGAGACTCCACGACGAAGTCGAGTGGCGGGCAAAGCGGCGAAATCGGCACATTCGCGTCACCACTGCCGCGCCCCGCCAGTCAGTGACGAGATGCGCGTGTTGCATTTCGACTGCTGTTTGGAGGATAAGCGAAGCTCAGTAGTTGAAAGGTTTGTGATGTCCGACGAACTGGTTTCCGCAGAAGTTGTAAGGCATTTTTGCCATGTGGCGAACCGACGCCTGGGCGTATGTTTTCCCGCCGGGACCGAGGCCTTGGTTGCAGGCCGGGTGGCCAAGCGGCTCAAGGTGCTTGCAGTGTCCCTCATGGACTACGTGGCCCGGCTTCAGGAAGATCAGGACTGCGAAGAGATTGTCGGCTTTCTCGACCTGGTCAGACCGCGCGCCGAACGCTTCTTCCAGCGTCGCGCTGACCTCGTTGCGCTTCACGACAGCGTGCGCGACCAGATGGCGAACGGTCTGCGGCGCGTCCGACTGTGGTCCGCCGGGTGCGGCTCGGGGGAAGAGGCCTATTCGATGGCGGTCGTGGTCTTCGAGGCGATGCGGGCGCTGGAGATCGATCCCGATTCAGTGGATTTCAAGGTCCTGTCGAGCGACATCTCGCCGCGCGCCTTGGCCCGCGGCCGCCGCGGCGCCTACAGCGTGGACCAGGCCCGTACGATTCCGCGTCACTTACGCGAGCGCTATTTCGGCGATGATGCTGACGGCGTCGTGGTTTCGGCGGAAATGCGGGCGCGCCTGGTCTTTCGTCGCCTCAATCTCTCCCGACCGCCCTACCCGATGAAGGGCCCCCTGCAGGGGATCTTTCTGCGCGAAGCGCTCGTCTTGCTCGATCCTTCGGCATCACGGCGCGTTCTGGCCGCGACCAGGGCGCTTCTGGGCGAAGGGGGACGCCTCTTCGGCGGCGACGACATGCCTGATCTCTCGGGCGACGTCCCCGACATTCACGTCAGCGAGATCTGGGACGGCGCCCCCGCCCCAGCCTCGGAAATTTGCTAGCGCCCATGTTTCGCTTCGGCATCCTCGGCGCCTCGCACTTTGCCATCACGCGCATGATTCCGGCCATCCAGGCGGGGCGTGACACGGCCGTGGTGGCCATTGCGTCGCGCGACGGCGGCAAAGCGGCAGCGGCGGCGCGCGCGCTAGGCATAGGCAAGGCCTACGATTCCTACGAGGCTCTGCTGGCCGACCCGAATGTCAACGCCGTGTACAACCCGCTGCCCAACCACTTGCACGTCCCGTGGTCAGAACGCGCGGCGGCGGCCGGCAAGCACGTGTTGTGCGAAAAGCCCATTGCCCTCGACGCCGAACAGGCCCGCCGGCTGGTCACCGCGGCTGCACAGAACCGCGTGCTCATCTGCGAAGCAGCGATGGTGCGCGTCCAACCGCGCTGGCTGGCGGTGCGAACCTGGCTTCGACAGAAAAAGATTGGCGAGCTGCGCTCCTTCGTCGGCACCTTCGGCTACCACCTCGGCTCGCCCGACAACGTCCGCTACAACCCGGCGATGGGCGGCGGGGTTCTGCTCGACACGGGATTCTATCCCGTCACCATGAGCCGCTTCTGTTTCGAGGACGAGCCAGTCGCCGTCATCGCCCGCAGCGATCGTGACCCCGCAGGGGGCGTGGACCGCTTGACCAGTGCCATCCTCCAATTTCCGCGGGGCCACGCAATCTTCACCGTCGGAATGGAAACCTTCCCGGTGCAGCGGGCCCAGCTCATCGGCACCGGCGGTCACATCGAAATCGTCAACCCCTGGAATCCGCCGGCGAGCATCCCGTCTGAGTTTGTCGTGAACGTGACCCCAAGCCTGGAAGAGCCGGCGCCGCAGCATATTTCGTTCGATCCCGTGGACCAGCACACCGTCCTGGCGGAAGAATTCGCGCGCGCCGCCGAATCCGGCAGCCCTGGTCCCATTCCGCTCGACGAATCGATCAAAAACATGGCGGTCCTGGATGCGCTCCGGCTCTCGGCTGCCAGCGGAAGGGAAATCCCGTTGCATCGGACGTGCTAGGATTGCGGGGATTCGGGACATTCCAGGTTCGGAGCTACAAGCCGCATGCTGGACGAACCCCGAGACCGGCCAGATCGTCGCGGTCGAGCCGAAGCGCCTGCCCCACTTCAGGGTCAGCAAGGACCTCGCGACACGAATCAACCGAGGACTCGGAAGGGGCCGGGCGCAGTTTTTCGACGCAAATTGACGCAAACAGGAGAACAAGAGCCTATTTCGGGTTAGTGTGGGAGCCGGTACCGACGGCACTTCATGGCTTCCGAACAGGTTCGTCTCGCCAGCATGGCACTGGGGCCGCTTCTCCGACGGCGCGGGACATCTCCTGCCCTCAAGGCGACCCTGCGCCAGGTGGGCAAGACGCTGGACAAGGCGCTCGGCGAAACTGACACGAAGATTGAAGCGGAAAACATCCGCCAGGCGATCGACGCGCTTCGCTTCGGGTTGCAGCTCATCCAAAACTCCCAATGTCCGGCCGATCGTGCGCAGTTGGAAGGCACCGCCGAGGCATTGTGCTTCCTGTCGCCGCTGGAACGTACCGTGGCGCCGGAACCAGTTCGCATTCTGGCACCCGCGCTGCCAGCACCAGCCAGTGCACCGCCCAGGCCGCAAGCACATCCCGTGCTTTCGCCGCCGCCAGCGCAGGCCCCTGTTCTTCGGCCTGCGCCTGCCAAAGCAGAAGACAAGACACGGCCCTCTAAACCGCAGTCTTTCGATTTTCCGACGGTTCACCTGCGTCTGGTCGGCCTCACGAAGACGTTGAAGACTCTCCATGTTGCGCTCACCGAATCCCTGGCCACCCTTCGCGACCTCGACGCCGCAGATGTCGAACTTGACCAGATCGTCCAGGCCGTGAAATGGCTTGGCTTGAAGCACATACCGGCATTCCTCAAGGCGTCCGAAGACGCCGAGACGGTGGAGGACCGCTTGGTAGCCAACGCGGCGCTCATTCACCTCGGTGCTCTGGGTGGCGTCGAGAGGATGATGTCGACGATCCAAGTGTCCGTCGTGGAAGAACAAACCCTGCCCGCTATTGCCGGCACGATCCTGCGCACGTTCACAGATGCAACCGTGCTCGATGGCATGCTCAAACTGCTCCTCAAGCCGGCCGGCGATGCGCTCGGCAGCCTGCTTCTGCCTCTCCTTGCCGAACAGGGCGTGCTGTCGTCCGAGCAGCTTCGCAAGCTCACAAATCATCCGAGCGATGCCCTCGCAGTTCCGGCGGTTGAGGCCCTTGCCTGGTCTGGCGATCCTGCTGATGCCCCGCTGCTCTTGGCGTCGGCACGCAAAGCAATGACTCCCAGGCGGGCGAATGCCCTGCTTTTCGCAGCGGTCGTACTCGGCTCGGTCGAGGCGCTTGCAGAGGTGCGGACGCAGTTGTCAGACCGAGCCGCCAGCAGCCATGATCTCGTTGAGGCGCTCGCGATCGCTGGCGACGACTCCGATGCGACTCGGCTGATCGCGCTGGTTGAAAAGTCGGGCATTGATGCTGACCAGATCCTTCTCGCGGCGGCAAACCTGGGCTGCGTCGCCACTGTCCAGGCGCTGCCTGCTCTTGTGGGTCACGTTCCCCAAGAGACGATTGAACAGGCCCGGCGCATGATCTTGGGAAGCGGTCCCGCGCGTCCTTCTGATGAGGCTCCGGCGATACGCAGGCTCCACGGCGAGCCCTGGTCGGTGTCAGGTTTGCTCTCGCGTCTCGCGGCCCCGGACGAGCCGGTTCAATTGCAGCGACGGTTGGCGCTGGAAATTCGCGTGCGCACTGGTCTTGTGCCGCCAGAGAGGTTTCCGCTGCTCATGTCGGCTGCGGCCCGCGCCAAATTGGTAGCGAGCTGGACGGCCTACTTCGCGAAGGCCCACGGCCAATTGGCACCGGATGGCTGGTACTACCAAGGCAAGCCCGCAGGCAAGGAGAACGGAGCGCGGTGACGATTATCAACCTGACGAACTTCGAGGCCGCTCATGCTGTCACGATGGGTTTTGACGGCAATTGGCAGGTCATCGCTGTCGTGAAGGCCACGTACACCTGGGACAAGTCCGGCACCGTCTTTCCCGCCCCTTCCTCACCCATTGTCATGCTCGACGAATTTTTCGGCGATCCCGCTTCTTCGGGACTGCTGCTGGCCAGCGATATCGCGCCGGCAAAACCAAGACTCGACGTCCTGCTTGCGGGAGCCATCGCCTTCCACAAACCTATCACCGAGATTGAGGTCGGGTTGGCAGTCGGATCCCGTCTGCGCAAGGTCGTGGGTGTTTTCGGGGACCGGATCTGGTTGCCTGCTGTGATGACAGATGTGGTGCCGTCGCGTCCGCGCCCTGTCAGCCGAGTGCCCATTGCCTGGGAACGCAGCTACGGCGGCACTGATCCCGCCGACGGCAAATACACTGAGCCGCAAAATCCGGCAGGATCGGGCGTGGCCAAAGACCCGAAGACCTTGCACGGCCGGCCGGCGCCCAACTTCGAGGATCCCAACAAAGCCATCGGTGCGCTCTTTGGCAAACCTGATCCTGTCGGGTTCGGGCCCATCGCCGCGCACTGGCAGCAGCGGGTCGCCCTAGCCGGCACATACGACGAGGCGTGGAAAAAATCGCGCAGGCCATTGCCACCCGAGGATTTCTCGCCTGCGTTCTTCAACGTCGCTCCCGTGGATCAGCAGTTGGACGAATACCTGCCCGGCGAGAAGGTCCACCTCCTCAACCTGACCACCGCCATTCACGATCACTTCGCCTTGCCAGCGTTGACGGTTCCCGTCGCGGTCGTGTTGAGTGACGTCCTCGTGGAAGAAACGGCCGTGGTCGATACACTGACCATCGAGCCAGAAGAGCGACGCTTTTCACTGGTGGCCAAGGTCCAGGCGAAGCTTTCCGGTGGCCCGCAGTCGATTGGCCGCATCGTCATCGGTGACATGACCCGAGGGATGCGTTCGGCGATCGAAATGGGTCGTCGGTACCGCTGGCAGAGGAACCGAGCGGTGAGCAAATGAGCGCCCTCTCCATCAAGGCTGTCGGAGCCATCACTCCAGTCGGCGAGGATGTCCCGGCGACGATCGGTTCCATCTTCACGGAAGTACAAGCGCTCGAAGCGTCTCCGGCCAGAGGTGCGAACGAACGGCCGGTCGGAGCCGCGACGCCGATTCCCGCCACAGTGAAGGGCATCGATCGGCTGGTGACTTTGGCCGGGTTCGCCTTGCGCGAAGCCACTCTTGGCCTGGCCAAAGGGACCGAGATCGGCCTTGTCGCCTGCGCGCCCTCCGAGAAGGACGAGCCGGAGCTCGTCGGCCAGGCTGCGTCTCTCCTGTCCCGCCTGGCGGCCGAATCTGACCTCGCCGTCGCCGCCAAGGTGAGCTGCGTTTTCGGCGCCGGCCCGAACGCCATCGTTGAAGCCCTGCTCTATGCCCGCGCTACTTTGCAGGCGCGAAGTCTGTCGGCCATTTGCGTCCTGGGGGTGGACAGCCTGGTGAGGAGTTCTCGGCGGACCCTGCGGGATGGGTCCGTCCCGGTCGAAGGCTTTGTCCCTGGCGAGGCGGCAGCGGCGATTCTGCTCGACGGTCGGCCGGGACCGGACTCGCTCGCGATCTTGGCCGGCGTCGGGCTGGCCGAGCAACCGTCGCTTGGCGCCCAGCCGGCTGAGCCAAATCTGGGCAAAGGCATCAGTTCGGCCATCGACAGGGCGGTGGCCGATGCCAAGTTGCCCAACGCCTTGTTCGCGGCGCTGGTTCACGACCTTCCTTCGTCGCAAGCCGGCTTTGCAGAGCTGGCCTGGGTCAAGGGATGCTCCTCGCTGCGCATTTCGCCGGAAGTTCACATTGTGTCGCCCCCTTTCTCGACGGGAGCGACCGGCGCGGCCAGCGGAATTCTCTCGCTGGTCACATTGGCATTCTTGATCGAAAAGAAAGTGATTGCCGACCCCGGCCTCTGCCTGTTGGCCTCGGAGTCGCGTGGGGAGCCCGCCAGCTTTGCTGGCGGCGCACCATCGCGGGGGGGAATGGGGACCCTTCGAGGGTCCCCATCTCAACGGGGCGTGGCGATTCTGACTCCACCGCCGCTCCGGAAAGCGGCGAGACGATGACGAGGACAGTCGGCGGCTCCTGGGCACTATCCCCGGCGTCGCGTCCGACATATATTTCTGCGAACCGGCCTGCGGCGCACAGAAGCGAGGGAGAATATGGGCAAGATCTACATCAACGGTCGTGAAGTGGTTCACAAGGGCTGCGGCGGGATGGCCATAGCCTTCCCCGATGTCTGCCTCTGTCCCCCTGGCCCACCGGCCGGCCCGGTGCCGGTGCCGCTCACCAACACTGTGCAAGCCAAGTACCTCGTGAACGGCGCCTTGACCGTTCTGTTCGAGGGCAATCCAGCCGGCCATCGCGATTCCTACTTCGACAGCTCAACTGGCAACGAAGTCTCGCGCAGCACCGGCGGCGGTATCGTCAGCCACGCCGTACAAGGCAAGGCGTACTTTGCCTCGTGGTCCCCCAACGTCTTCATCGCAGGCAAGCCCGCCGTCCGCCACGGCGACCTGCTCACCCAGAACCACCTGGGCAAGCTGCCCGCCAACACGCCGCCATCAGTCTGGATGTCATCGGTCAGCCCTGACCAGCCGCCCGTGCAACCCAAGAAGGTCATTAAGGTTTTGCACGAGGGCAAGGAATGGGTCGCGTTCAAAGCGGTCGACCGCCAAGGTAACCCCATGGCCTTCCGGCAATACCGCCTCACCACCCCGAGCGGAACGATAGTCGAAGGCCGTACTTTGCTTGCCGGAATAGTAACCGTGAACGGAATCACAAAGGGCAAGTGCAAACTGGAGTGGTTGGACGATCCTCTGTGCGAGCAGAAATGAACTCGTGCGAACGCTAGGCCGCACCGACGGAGACAAGGCCCCCATGGCGACAAGACGACATCAGGTCAAACAAGGAGAGTGCATCGAGACCATCGCCCACCGTTTTGGTCTGTCCTGGGAGGCTGTGTGGAACCATCCCGACAATGCCAGCTTACGTCAGGCCAGGAAGAACCCGAATGTGCTCCTTCCTGGCGACGTGGTCCGCGTCCCCGATGCCAAGCCCAAGGCATTCTTCGTCGAAACCGGCAAGACGCATACTTTCGTGCTTTCTCGGGCAGAGTCATCGGTACTTGACCTGGTGTTGGTGCAGGATGAGAAGCCCAGAGCAAACGAGGATTGCACGGTCATCGTCAGGGGCAGTCCCAATCTCCCGGCTACCACCGATGCACTTGGGCGGCTCAAAACCACGATTCCGGCCAAGACGAAGCGGGTCACGATTCGTATGTCATCCGACTCTTTCGCGTTCGAGATCGACCTTGGTCACATCGACCCTATCGACACGATTACCGGGGTGCAGGGAAGGCTCCTGGCCCTCGGCTACCATTGCGGAGACGACGATGGCATATTGGGGACGGCCACCCGCCAGGCGCTTTTCCGGTTTCGCAAGGATAACGGCCTCACTCCCGGTGGTGAACTTGATGGGGTTGTTCGGGCCAAGCTACAGAAGGTCTTTGGAGCCTAGACAGACCAGCGCACGGAGCAAGCATGCAAGATTTCTCGGAAGCCCAAGCACGCTGCCATCACGCGCTCGATCGCCTGTTGCACCTTGCAGAGCAACGAAACTACAAGTTCGATGACTATGGCACCGTGTGGTGCCCGATCTCGGTGGATGCGGATGCGCCGGCCTTGAAGGCTCCTACCGGGGCAAGCTTCCGAGGTGTTCTGCTGCATCTATACTTTCCCGATGGTGGCGAGAATGGGTTGCCAATGTCGCTATCGGCAGTCGCCGCCGATATTCTCGAATTTCCCAACAACGACTGGTTGCATTCCGAATTCGACCGATACGCCAGGAGCCGCTACCGGGACACCTATGAGAAGGATCCTTCCCGATGCCAACCAGACGAACGCGCCTTCTTTGACATCTACCATCAGGGTGGGATGGACGGGAAACAGCTCCTCCGCGCCCTTGCTACCTTTGACTACTTCCGCGTCTCTCCCAAGAGCAGCAATTCATACTTCTATATTCCAACATCTGCGCTTCGGCGGAATTCCGATCCCCGCGTGGCGATCCCCAGGTCCGGCGCCAGCGGGGCAACCCACAGAGTCAGTCGGTCTGACCTGCGCCACTTTCTGTACCTCGACGTTGGTGCCTGGTCGTCACCCCAGAGGGTGCCAGCGCAAGGCAGCGCGGCCTTTGGAATGATCTCGCCGGATGAGGTTGCGCTTTGGGATCTCATGGCACCCAAAACGAATGAGCACCACCCGCCTGTGGGCCGAGGCGCCATCGTTGGGGACTTTCTAGAAACCGGCGCCCACTCACTGCCGGGAGATTTGGTCTTCTATGCCCGCTTCTTCGGCGACCGTTTTGAAATGTACCGCCAGGGGAATGCCCAACGCTACCACTATAGGGTCCCTATTCCATTCACCTCGGCCTCGCTGATGTTTTTGATCCCTGACCTCCACCTCCACATGTTTCCCCATTCGGCCGCCGACAATTTTCTTGAGCCGTGGCCCGGAGGACAGTCCCTTGCCAGCTACTTGGGCAACTTGTTTGACCAAATCGCGCTCTTCTCACGCAGGCACCCGGTCGAGGTCTATCAGGTCGGTGATTGCTATGAGTTGTGGGAATCCGCGCTGCTATTGTGCTTCGCCCACGGGCAGGGATTCGGTAGTCTCTTCACATCGATCGGCGCCAGTCTGTCGCTCTCGGAGACGCTCGTTGAGGAATATCGGGACGATTTGCGCAGGGAAATCGCTAGCCGCAAACTAGACGAGATTTTCTCACAGCGGGATGTCGGCAAGCTGCTGACCGTGAAGTGGGACGACCCCAGCCTTCGGCCGATCTGGCTCAAGATGCGAGAGGCGATCGAACGCGTGCAGCAGATTTCCCCGAAGGGTCGGGAAAACCGGGGTGCCCGGGGCCTATTCACAGCGCAAGGCCGCATCAACGCCGACCTAGCCGACTGGACGATCGTAGGCGGCAACCACGACAGCTTCGTCACCGACGTCACCCCGATCCGCCGTGGAGTCAACGATGCCATCTTCATCGAGCACGGGCATTTGCGAGACGCTGCCAATGCACCGGCACATATTCTCAGCGGCATATTCTGGACCAGCCTAAACGCTGCCGCGGAACTGAAGGGAGTGGGCGATGAGGCCAAGAATATTGAGGGCAATCGACGGGAGGCCTTTCGCAACAGCGCCGCTGACACAAATCTCGATCCTGGCTACCAATACCGCAAGCCCACTGGTACTGGTCCAGACCACTACTCAGTCATCGTGACCGGACACACCCATCGCCAATATGTCGCCTGCCTTGGGGAACATCCGGCGCTCCCACACCACCATGAAACTGTCGCGGTTTTTCATGAGACACCCTGGCCCGGTCGTTCGTACTCCGCAAGGCTCTTACACCGTGGGCTAGACAATGTCATTGCAAGCTCGTCCCCCGCCGCATGGCTGAGTTGCCGCTTTGCCGGCGCGCTCTACGGATATGCGCAGCGCAGAAAGTAGCCATGCCGCCGATCGACAGCGCCAGTGGACCAGGCCAAACGACCAAGGGTAGCCATCGCGAGCCTCCACCACAATTGCCAAGCTTTGGTTCGGCGATGGTTGCGTATGGCCTGTTCATCGGTGTCAATGCGCTCGTTGCGTATCTTGTACGACCATTACTCCTTGGCGGGCTTTGCCTCTTCTTTTCGGGAGGAGGCTGGTTCCCCATCTTCCTTGCACCGTTGGCGGGCGTCTTTGTGCTTGCATGGTCGCTCCCAGCCCTGCTGCTGAGGCGCCTGAACCGCAAATATCGTGTTCATTTCGCCGATGCACCGGGCACCTTTGTGCCGTCGGTTCACGAGCGACATCTGATACGAGAGAATTGCGTGTATCCCGCCAACAGGACGTTGCGTTGTTTGCGTGTGTTTGCATTCCTAGTCCTCATTGTGGATATAGGATGGTTCCTGATAACCGTTGGCCTGCTTCTCTACGCCAGCAACAACACTGATGCATACGCGTGGAAGATGTGTTTTCCAGAGCTCCATCACTAGCAGGCGTGAAAACCAGGAACATCTGAAATGCCGAGGCATTCCGAGGAGAGGGGCCGCAACGTGAACAAGCCTGGACAGGGCAGTTCAAACACACTGTCTTACGACCGTCCTGCACCGCTGGACGGTGCCGGGAAGCCATCGCCGGCATCCCGGCCTGACAGTCCAGCAACAAGCGTGCTACCCGACAGCCTCGCCGGGGACGGCGCCACAGCTTGCGAGCGCCCCGGCCGCACCGATCCCCCAGCCGTCGCACCAGTGCCGGAAGTGCCCATCTCGCTCACTCCATCGGAGACCCCTGCGACAGGCCCCGTCGTCGAGCGGGCACCTGGCGTTTTTCGCGCTGGCGATCAGGTGGACCATTTTGAAATCGTCGGCTTGATCGGCCAAGGCGGCATGGGCTGCGTGTACAAAGCGCTCGACCGTGAACTCGGCCGGCCGGTGGCCATCAAGACCCTGCACGGCATCGACCAGCACCAGCCTCAATCGCTCGCCCGGTTCCGGCGCGAGGCCCAGGCCGCATCCCGCGTGGTCCACCCCAACCTGGTCATCATCTACAGCTCTGGCACTTTCGGCGACACACCCTACATCGCAATGGAGTACCTGTCGGGCCGCAGCCTGGCGGCCGAAATCGCTGACGGCCCGATTCCAGTCGAACGCACCGCTGACATTCTGGGCGCGGCCTGCGCCGGCGTGTATGCCGCCCACCGCGCCGATGTGGTCCACCGCGATCTCAAGCCGGCCAACATCTTTCTCGCGCACACCCCCATGGGCGAAACGCCCAAGATCCTGGACTTCGGCATCTCCCGCATCGGCCATGACAACTCCAGCTTGACCGGCGCGGGCGACGTCATAGGTACGACGTACTACCTTGCGCCCGAACAGGCGGCTGGTCGCGCAATCGACGCACGCGCCGATCAGTATGCCCTAGGCGTGATTTTGTACGAATGCCTCACCGGGGTGCGACCGTTCACCGGGGCGACCCTCTACACAATCATGCAAAACATCGTGGAGGGATCTTTTCAACCGCCCTCCCATCTGCGCCCCGAGATACCGCGTGATCTGGAATCTGTAGTCCTGCGCGCCATGAGCCACGCGCCTGAAGATCGCTTCGCCCGCGTCCGAGATCTGGGCCTAGCCCTCGTGCCATTCATGTCAACGCAGGGCCGGCAGCAATGGAGTCACCACTTCATGGCACCCGAGGCAGAGATGCCCATCGCGCTCTCCCTGGCCGTGCCCGCTCACCCCAGCGCGAGTGTTCGACGTTCAGCCAACGAGATCACTCCTGCCCAGCCGCCAGCGCCCACCAAGATCCTTCCCCAGGATCAAACAAACCCCTGGCAGGCGATGCCGACCGGTACCACACCGCTGGCCGCGAGTTGGGTACCCGATGCCGCGCCGACAACGGCCAAGACGCGGCCGATCGTGCCCCGCAGCCGCATCGCTGTCGTGGCAGCCGCCGTGGTTGCGTTGCTCGCGCTGGCGGCCGCTTGGATCTTGTGGCGCCCTGTGGCTCACAATGCGACGCGCCCCACTTCCTCCGCGACGACCGCAGCCGAATCGCTGCCGCCGCCGGCCGCGCCCACCGCACCGGTCGTCCCTGGACCTGCCATTCCAGAACTGTCCGCTACTGGCACGGCGCCCCCGCCTGCTGCGATCAAGTCGGCAAAGACCAGGAAGCCCAAGAAAATTGGCGAGGCGTCCGACAAAACGAAGAACAGCTCGGAACCCCGGACCGGGCACGGCCCTCGGACCGGAAGATGGTGACGGATCCTTTGCGCTAAGCCCTAGTTCACGTAGGCCCCAAGCGGGCTGCCGACGCGCACGAGCTCTTGGGTCACGTACTGGGCCATCAGAGTTGCACCCTTGAGCGTGAAGTGGGCCTTGTCGCCGTTGATGTAGATCGCCGCGGCGGCGGACTGGCCGATCTTGTTCAGATTCTCCAGGCTCCTGGCGTTTAGGTCATCAACCAAGATGCCCTTTGCCGCAGCCACAGCCTTCATGGCATCGCAGTAGGGCTGCTCGCGGGTGTTTGAATTGGTGCCGTCGCTCTGCCAGCCCTGGAGCGCGGACGGCGTCACCATGATTGGAGTCGCCTTCTTAGCGAGAAGTGTATCGACCTCGGACGAAAGCTTGGTCTGAAACGCCGCGGGCGCCACATAGCGGCCGGCTGCGGTGCTGCTGTCGTTGATGCCGAACTCGATCATGACAAAATCTCCGGCCTTGACGCCGGTCTCGATCGGTCCCCAGTCGAAACTCGTAACCGTGCGGCCCCCGACGGCCTTGTTCTGGACGGTCACCTTGCTGTTGAAGAACTCGGCCAAGTGCTCGCCCCAGCCTTGCTGAGCCGACGCGGCCCCGTAGGGAGCGCAGGTTGAATCGCCAGCGAGCCAAAGCGTCACGGCCGGGAGCGCACTTGGGTCAACTTTCGCGTCGTTGCCGGGTGTGATGGCGGTATCGTGACCCTGGCTTGTATCGTTGCTTGATCCAGAAGAATCGCGGCTTGATCCAGAAGAATCACGAACGGCGGCATCGGCGCTTGACCCTCCGGCACCACCAGCTGACGGTGCGCCGCCCGTGCCAACGGTTTGGCCACCTGTTTCCAGCTTGCCACCCGAACTAGGTTGACCGCCGGTAGAAGGCTGGCCACCGGACCCGATTTGGCCACCAGAAGATAGGCCGCCGGAAGCTAGGCTCGTTGTCCCGGCTTGGCCGCCCATGGCAGCAGTCTGTCCGCCAGCGGCAGTGGTCTGACCGCCAGCGCCTGTGTGGCCGCCGCTGCCGCTGCCGCTGGTTTGCCCGGCGCCGCCGCTGGTTCCACCGGTGATGGACGCTCCCCCGCTACCAGACACGCCGCCGGTTGAATTCGCTGGGGCGTTTGAAGCGTTGCCGCACCCGAGCGTCGAGAGCGCAAGCAGCGCCACGAGTTGCCCGCGAGTCGTCATGGCTAGTCGCGAAACACCAAACTTCGATTTGTTCATAGCGGTGTGCATTGGGGAGACTACCATTATTCCACGGCCGACTGGGTTTTGCGCAACTCCTCCGGAGTAAAGAATGACTTTTTGCTGCTTCGAAAAGGGCGCCGCGGTATAGGAATATGCTGACATGGCGCATTTGGGCTCATCGTTGGTTTTCGGTCTTGTGGTGGTCTTCCTGGCAAGTCCTGCTTCCGCAGAAAAGGTGAAGCCGAAGACTGCTCGGGAAAAGGCCGCCCAGAAGGCATGCGCCCTGGGAGACTATGAGAAGGGCGTCGATATTCTTGCCGACCTGCTGGTTGGAAGCGATGACCCCAATTACGTGTTCAACCAGGGACGCTGCTATCAGCAGAACAACCGCTGGGAGCAAGCAATCGCCCGGTTTCGCGAGTATCTGCGCAAGGACGACAACCTTTCTGACAGCGACAAGGCGGATGCGGCCCGGCATATCAGGGAGTGCGAGGCGTCTCTTGCCAAGGCTGCAGAGACCACGCAGCCGCCTGCTGTCCTGCCGCCCCCTGTGACTCCGGTGGAGGCCGCAACGCCAGCCCCAGCGCCCCAACCAGTGAACCCAGCCGTGTCCACCAAGTCGGCGCCGCCAGCGGCGGACGGCGGCCAAGGCAAGGGACTACGCGTCGCCGGGATCTTTTGCGCCGCTGGCGGACTGGCTGCGGTCGGCACGGCGGTTGGATTGGCGCTCAAGACAAGGAGCATTTCTTCTAATGCGGAAAAGAGCGGAGGCGGCACCCAGGCACAGGAGGACCGGCGCAAGACCCTGGAAACCTGGGGATGGGTCAGCTATGGCGTGGGCGCCGCTGCGATCGCAACTGGCGCGGTTCTCTACATCGTGGGCTGGCCGAACGACAAGGCGACCAACATGGCTCTGCTGCCCGCTGTGGCCGCAGATGGGGCTTCCATGACTCTGAAAGGGAGATTCTAGTGTTCACAGATCGCACAGTCGTTTCGCGGGTTCTCTGCCTGCTCTCCCTGGCCAGCCTTGCCGGTTGTTTTGGGAAGCCCGTAAAGATCAAGGGAGGTGACGCTGCGGTCGTGGGACAGCCAGGCGACGGCAGCGGCACGGGCGGAGAAACGGGGTCCAGCGATGGCCCGGGTTCGGTCGCTGACAGCAAGATCGCGACAGACGGACCTACATCGAACGGCGGATCCGGCGTCGACAGCGGGACCGGTGGCAGCAGCGGCACCGTCGACAGCAGCGTGGCGGGCAGCGGCGGCAGCGCAACCGCGGGTAGCAGTGTCGCCAACAGCGGCGGCGGCGGTCGTGCCGGTGGAGTCACTGCTAGCGACGCCAGCGCGAATGGCGGCAGCAACGCAGGCGACCGCAACACAGGCGGCAGCAACGCAGGCGGCAGCAACGCAGGCGGCAGCAACGCAGGCGGCAGCAGCGGGGCTGGCAGTGGCGGCGGTGCGGGTGGAGTCACTGCTAGCGACGCCAGCGCGAACGGCGGCAGCAACGCGGGCGGCAGCAGCGGGGCTGGCAGTGGCGGAAGTTCTAGTGGTGGAGTCGCCGGGAGCAGCGGCACGGGACTTGATGCTGCTCCCGACGTCTCCCCTGATGTGACGCCCGTCGACGCTCCCGGCACGTGCGGCGCGGACAAAGACTGCACGTCGCAAGCTCCTCTCTGCCTGGCCAATCGATGCGCAAGATGCGCCGGAGACAACGACTGCGCAGGTCGGGCAGGACCTGCCTGCGCCACCAATGGATCTTGCGTCGCATGTACGTCGAGCAAGCAATGTACCGGCACAGCCAAGACATGCGACACGACGACCAACCAGTGTGTCGGCTGTGTCATCCGCAGCGACTGCGCGGGTGCCTGTCAGACGTGCGCGGGAGGGGTTTGCGCAGCGGTCTGCGGAGGGGCAACGCCGAAGTGCGTGTCGGATAGTTGCGTTCAGTGTGCCACCAACGCCGATTGCGGGGGCGCTGCACCGAAATGCGTGTCGGGTAACTGCGTTCAGTGCGCTACCACTGCCGATTGCGCGACTGGGGTCTGCACCAACAATACCTGCGCCTGCACGGCTTCCGATCCCTGCCCCGGGAAATGCGGCTCCATTGCCGACACTTGCGGCATTGTGCACAGCTGCAGTTGCAGCGCCACGGGACAGTTTTGCTATTCCGGCGCTTGTAGTTGCCGGCAGTCAAGCCCTGGAAACCTGATCACGAACGGAGGATTCGAGACAAGCCTGGGGCTCGCCGGCTGGGAGGCGGATCCGAATTCGGCCGAGGCTCCCTACCACTTCGTCTCCTGGGATACGGAGGATTCAGATGGCTGCGTTGGCTCTGGCTCGATCAAGGACAGCCAACCGAGTCCGGCCGTCCTGGACGAGCCCAGAAGATGCGTGGTCGTGGGGGAGAATCAGAATGTCTCTTTCGGAGCCAGATTCAAGACGGACCCCGGCACCGCTAGCTACTGCGATGCCTTTGAAATGGATGACGTGAATTGCTTCGTCGATCTTGCGCTCCCGGGTCATCGCATCGGCGGCAGCACCAGCACAAGCTGGGCGAACTCGTCGACCTCCTTCACGACAGCCCCCGGAACCCGAGCTTTGTACATCCTATGTTACTTGCAGGGAAAAATGGACCAAGTCTATATGAACCTCAACGTAAACAGCTACTGAGCACCATCGGTCCCTGCCCGTATCAACAGTCCACTGGCAGCGTACTTGAAGTAGCCGCCAACTACCTGCGGCGATGCCGGCGACGTCCGCGGCTCCGCGTGCCTTGCGCCGGTTGCGCGTCCTCGCCCGCCGTCTCGACGACAAGGCCACCCGCACCAGCCAGGGCCAGACGCCGTTGCCTGAGAAAGTCCCAGACGATGGCGACAAACACGACAATCGTGCCCACGGACATCAGTGTGTACTGTTCGTCGAGCCAAGTCGGCATGCCCTGGATCGGGGCCCACGCCACGAACTGCGTGAATGCGGTCAGCAACAGCAGCCATTGCGCCAGCCGTTCCCGTTTCAGGCACAGCAAGGCCACTACAATGAGGAAGGAATAGTAGTAGCAGGTCAGCTCGGCGCCGAAGGGAATGACGGTCGCTGACAAGGCCAAGGCAACCCACGGTTCGCTCTGCCGCACGGCCAAGCCCAACAACACCAAGAAGGCCATCACGGCGATGAAGTACACCGGCTTGGCCTGGTGGAAACTGTCCCGCCGCGCTTGTTTCCAAGCAGCCCAAGGATCAGTCGCGCCCGCGCGCTCCATCTTGCGACCGACCTCCGAGGGCCGGTAGGCCACCACGGTGCGCAGACCCATATTGTTGGTGAGGGCGGTCTCCGTGTGCTTGAGCGTGTTGCGCACGAAATCCTGGTAGGTGCTGGCACGCCCGACCACCGCCATGCCGGCGGGAATCAGCAGGGCCGCCCCCAAAGCCGCCCCGATGAAAAAGCGCATGTAGGTCGGATGCATCTTGCGATGCCGGACCAGGTGATAGACGGCCGCCAACACCGGCGCGACGAAGAGAAATATGGGGAAAATGCGCAGCAGGGACGTGTACGACAGGGCAACCCCCCCCGCGACTGGACGCTGTTTCTTGAGCAGGCACACGCTGGCAATCATCCAGAAAAGCCAGTCCCAGCGGAGATAGGATCCGCCGGTCCAGTAGAACCGCGAGGGGAAGTTGGTGGCGAAGATAAGCAGCGCGATCGCCAGCACCCGCCAGCCAAAGGCCCACGCAATCATCAGACACCCCGCGGCCAGAAGCGCCGAATCGAGGCCATCCAGAAAGTAGATCTGGCTCTTGCTCGCCTGCGCCAGGTTGGCCAGCAGCGAGCCCGCGATGTTCCACACCGGGGTACCGTTGTAACCGTGGTCTGTCTGCGCGGCGTCCCAGCGACTCTCCACTGTGCGGAAATAGGCCAAGTCACGCTGAAAGGATTCCCAGCGTGCCGGCGTGAAGTGGTCCTTGCAACGCTCCGGATGCGCCAGAATGTCCTTGGTGGTTTCGAGCACATTGGTGCGCAGGTTGGTGATCTTGCGTTTCTCGACCCGGCTGCGCAGTTCCGGCAGCTCGGAATCGGCCACCGCCACACACTCGTACAACCGATCGTAGCTCAACTCGCGCGAGTACTTCGACCCGATGTAGTAATGAAAAGTGTCCCAGCCGTGGATGAAATTGGGGAAGTGGAAAGCCCCGAAGTTGAAGTAGGTCAGAAACGCGACCAGCCCCAGCACCGCCAGTATGGCACCGCGCACTTTCCCGTTCACCTTGGCCAGCCCGAATCCAGTCGCCGTGGTCTGCACGTGACGGATGATCGAATCCACAATGCCCGGGGCAGTTTCTTTGGGCTTGATGGCCGCGCCTTTGGACACCCAGTGATCCCACCAAAGGAAGAGCAGCCCGATGAGCGCCAGCACCAACTCCCAGCGGGCGCTCGCGTGGTCGTCCCAGAAGGCCTTGGCCACTACGGTAGGCGGAGCGTCCACCGTCCGCATCGGCGCGGGGAAGGGCGTGGGTTTCTGGCAGTAGGCCGCGACTTCAGAAATCGAATACGACGTGTCGCCAGCGCCCTCGCCCACCCGCAGGTAGCGAACCGCCACGCCCCCGGTTTCGACGGTGCGCAGGCGCAAACCGTGGTTGGACACCGGGCCAATGCGTCCGATCACCCGAAAATCGCGGCCGTCGAGCGATCCCCGCACCGTGTACGTGTCGTTGGCGTCGGCCTGGATGGCCAGGGCGTTGATCGTGGTGGCCGCGCCCAGATCCCAAGTCACGGTCGACGCGGCCGTGTCGAAAAGCACAGCCGGTGCCGCGTCCCACAGCGCACCCTCGGTCGCCAAGGTCTCGTCGGTGAGCAGCGCCAGATCGCGACGCGTGTCCTGCCAACTCGCGGCCTTGCGCCCGGCCAGCAGGTTGCCGGTCGGACAGGCTGCCAACGGCGAGTAGTCGTCCGCCCGCGCATCGAGCACGGGCAGAATACCGGCCAATAGCGGGAGCAGGGCACGAAGGGCACGTGACATTGAAGTCTCAGCCCAACCTGTCGAGCGCCTGAGGATAGCCCTTTACGAACGCCCGGGTGTAGCCCCACGCACTCACGTAGCTGGCCACAAGACCCAATCCAATGATGGTGTACGCGGCATAGGCCAGGTACGGCTCTGCCGCGGGCAGAATTTTCGCAACTGACACAAACGTGGGCAGAAAGCTCCACATGATGAGGTTGGACTTGGCTTTGCCCGCGAGGCTGCTGGGGATGTTCAAGTGCGCCGCAGCCATGAAGCGCCGCACGGAAGCCACCCAGAACTCGCGCAGAAGGTACGCGCAGATGATCACCGGCGGGAAGAAACCCTGGACCGTGCCTATGACGATCAGAAAGGATTCAAAGCAAAGGTCACAGAATTGGTCGAGAATTTCTCCCAAACGCGTGACCTGGCCGGTGCGGCGTGCAACGTAGCCATCCAGATAGTCGGTGACGCCAGCCACAATCGACAGAACGATGCCCACGATGCGGAAACCGTTGAAGTAGACCGCGGCGCCAAGCAAAATCAGAAAGATGCGCGACAGCGTGATGACGTTCGGCACGCTGCGGATGTCACGCCTGATGGTCGATCCCATGACATTTGCATAGCACAGGTTTGCCGCTAACAGCCAACCACCGCACAGACCCGATTGGCCTTTGGCTGCCATCTGCCTGTAAGCTTGGGCCATGTTCAGTCCGAGTACCGCGTTGATCCTGGCCGCCTTGATGGTTGCGGCAAACGCCTTCTTCGTAGCGTCGGAGTTCGCCATCGTGAAGATCCGGCCGACCCGGGTCAAGGAGCTGGTCGGCGGAGGCGGCCGCCGCGCCTGGGTGCTGTCGGGAATCACGCGCCATCTCGATTCGTTTCTCTCGGCCAATCAGCTCGGCATTACCCTGGCCTCGCTGGCGCTTGGCTGGCTCGGCGAGCCGGCGCTGGCCAAACTCATCGAGCCTCATGTCGGATCGCTCGGCCGCTGGACCGGATTCGCTGTCCAGTCGCTGGCACTCGGTATTGGCTTCGCGCTCATCAGCTTCATCCACGCCGTCCTCGGCGAGTTGGTGCCCAAGGCCCTGGCGCTACAGAAAACCGAACCGGTCGCGCTGTGGGCGGCCATACCCCTGCGCGCTTTCTATCTCGTCACCTTCCCGTTCATCTGGGCACTCACCAGCGCGGCCAATCTGTTCTTGCGCGTGTTGCACCTGCGCCCCGCCTCGGGGGCCGAGATGTTGCATTCACCCGACGAGTTGCGCCTGGTTCTGCAGCACGTGGACCTCGATCCCGGTGCGCGACGGCTCATTGATCGCGTGTTCGACTACACCCACCGGGTGGCCCGCCACGTGATGACCCTGCGTCGGGACGTCGTCGTGCTGGAGGAAGGCCGGCCTTTTGAAGAGAACGTGCAACTGGCCGCGGCCAATCAGTACACGCGCTATCCCTTGGTCGAACCGGGGTCCGGCAAGGTCATCGGCTACGTGCACTTGAAGGATATCGTGGCCGCTCTGGCCGGCGGTCGCGTGCCCAAACGGATGCGCGAGATCGCGCGCGAGCCCATCTACTGCTCGGAAGAAACGCCGAGCGAATGGCTGCGGCGCGAGTTCCAGCGGCGCCGGGTCCACATGGCGGTGGTGCTGGGCACCGGCAACGCCTTTCTGGGTGTCGTCACCCTGGAGGACCTGCTGGAGGAATTTGTGGGCGAGATCCAAGACGAGCAGGACGTGGGCGAATTGCCGCCCATTATGCATGGGGCCGAGGGTCGATTTGAAGCCGATGGCCGCCTGACGCTTGATGTGGCGGAACGGGAGCTGGGTATCATCCTGCCGCCGCTGCGCCCCGACATCGAAACCTTGGGGGCCTACGTCCAGGCCAACCTGGCTCAGCCGCTGCGCCCCGGCGGATCCGTGGATCTGGAAGGATTCCACTTCACTGCCCTCGAAATCCGCGACGGACGGATCCGTCGTCTGCGCGGCGAGCCCCTGCCCCACCAAAAACACGACGACGAGCAAGAGAAGTAGCCAGCCGATCACTGGGAATACGGCTTCAGCGGCGGTTTTGTCGACGGTCACGTCCCTCGATACCGGCCCCGCCCTCGACCGCGGGCTCGGCTTCGTTGTCTTTTTACGACCCCGGCGACGCTTGCGAGATGACGGCACCCATGTTAAACGACCGAACCCACGCCCAGGTAGCTCAACTGGTAGAGCAACGGACTGAAAATCCGTGTGTAGACAGTTCGACTCTGTCCCTGGGCACGACCGTTGGCACTTGTTGGTTGTTACCGGTGATTCGCTGGCTCGCGTCGAAGGAGACACCATGGCACGCAAATTCATAATTTTCGCTCTGGCCGCTGGCGTGGTAGCCGGCGGGTACGTCTGTGGCAAAGGCAACTGGGGGGCAAGCGCCACAGCGGCAGCCAAGTACACTTGCGACAAGGTTGGGGCGACCGCCAACGACGATGTCGAGCGGAAATGCGTACCCTTTGATGGAACGCCCAAGGGCGCGGCCAAGGCGCTGGTGACCATCGTCGAGTACTCTGATTTTCAGTGTCCCTACTGCAGCCGCGTCCTGCCCACCCTCGACAAGCTGGTCACCGACTTCCCCGGCAAGGTGCGCGTCTTCTTCCGGCAGAATCCCCTCCCCTTCCACGACAAGGCACCCCTGGCCGCCGAGGCAGCGCTGGCTGCGGGCGCGCAAGGGAAGTTCTGGAAGATGCACGACGAGCTCTTCGCCAACCAGCAGGCCCTCGACCGGCCAGCCCTTGACAAGTACGCCGCGAAGATCGGCCTCGATATGGCCAAGTTCAAGACCGCCCTCGACACCCGCGCCTTCAGGGCCACGGTCGACAAGGATCTGGCCGAGGCCAAGGAACTGGGCGTGCAGGGAACTCCCAACTTCTTCATCAACGGCCGCCCGCTGCGCGGTGCCGTGCCCTACGAGCAGTTCAAGACCGTCGTGGAAGACGAGATCGGCCGCGCCAACAAGCTTGCCCCTTGCGAGATGTCTGAGTTCTTCAAGAACTTCGGTGGCTGCGCCAAGAAGCTGATGACCACGGGCATCCCCGCCAGCAAGCTCTATGACGCTTTGATGAACGGCAAGGGCAAGGGCCTGGGCACGCCGCAGGCTGCGCCGCCACCACCCAAGCCGCCCATCTCCAACGAGGTCTACAAAATCGAGGTCGACAAGGCCCCGCGCAAAGGCGGCCAGGAGCCCAAGATCACGCTCATCGAGTTCTCTGATTTCCAGTGCCCGTACTGCAGCCGCGCCAAGAACACGCTCGACGAGCTGCTCAAGATCTACAAGGACAACCTGGAGATCTCTTTCAAGAACTTCCCGCTGCCCTTCCACAACAACGCTATGCCCGCCGCCCTCGCGGCCGTGGCCGCCCAGGAACAGGGCAAGTTCTGGCCGATGTACGACAAGCTGTTCGCCAACCAGCAGAACCTGGACGCGGCCAGCCTGGAGAAGTACGCGCAAGAGGTCGGACTCGATGTGGCCAAGTTCAAGGCCACCATCGCCGACCCCAAGACCAAGGCGGTGGTCGAGGCCGACATGAAGCAGGCCAACCAGTTCGGCGTGCAGGGAACGCCCAGCTTCTTCGTCAACGGCCGGGCTTTCAGCGGCGCCTACCCGCTTGAGAGCTTCCAGATGGTGCTCGACGAGGAGCTGAAGAAGGCGGATGCCAAGCTGCAGGCCGGCACCCCACGCGCCGAGCTGTACGCCGCCATCATCAAGGACGGCCTCGCCAAGAAGGAAGCGCCCAAGGAAGAGGCGCGTCCAGGCGAGCCTTCGCCCACCGAGATCTACAAGGCCGAGGTCAAGGGCGCGCCCATCAAGGGTGCCAAGGACGCCCTGGTGACTATTGTTCAGTTCTCCGATTTCCAGTGCCCGTTCTGCTCGCGCGTCGAGCCGACCATCGACAAGGTCATGGAGGAGTACAAGGGCAAGGTCCGGGTGGCATGGCGGAACATGCCGCTGCCCTTCCATGACAAGGCGAAACCCGCCGCCATTGCCGCCGCCGCCGCTGACCAGCAGGGCAAGTTCTGGCAGATGCACGCCATCCTGTTCAAGAATCAGCAGAACCTCGATGGTGCCAGCCTGGAGAAGTACGCGAAGGAGATCGGCCTCGACATGGCCAAGTTCAAGGCGGCCATTGCCGACAAGAAGCTGGCTGATGCGGTCGACGCAGAAGCAGCCATGGGCAACAAGATTGGCGCGCGTGGCACCCCGGCGTTCTTCATCAACGGCAGCTTCCTGTCGGGCGCACAGCCCTTCGAGAACTTCAAGTCCCGCATCGACGAGCAGTTGAAGAAGGCCGAGGAGCTGGTCAAGAAGGGCACGCCTAAGGCCAAGGTCTACGAAGTGCTCATGAAGACGGCCAAGGCTGACACCAGCGGCCCGGCGCCGGCTGCAGGGGCCGAGCCTGAGGCGGCTCCGGTCAAGAACGTCGAGCCCGGGAACAGCCCCTCGCGTGGACCCAAGGACGCGCCGCTGACCGTGGTCCTGTTCTCCGATTTCCAGTGCCCCTTCTGCGGACGAGTCGAGCCGTCCATCACTGAGCTGGAGAAGACCTACGCGGGCAAGGTGCGCGTGGTGTGGAAGAACTTCCCCCTCTCCTTCCACAACAACGCCAAGCCCGCTGCCGAGGCTGCTATGGCCGCCAACGAGCAAGGCAAATTCTGGGAGATGCACGACACCCTGTTCAAGAACCAGCAGAACCTCGATGCCGCCAGCCTGGAGAAGTACGCGAAGGAAATCGGGCTCGACATGGGCAAGTTCAAGTCCGCCGTGGACAGCCACAAGTTCGCCGCCCAAATCGATGCCGACACCAAGCAGGGCAGCTCCGTGGGCGTGCAGGGCACGCCGGCCAGCTTCCTCAACGGACACTTCATCAACGGCGCTCAGCCTTTTGACGCCTTCAAGAAAATTGCCGACGAAGAGCTGGCCAAGGGCGCGGCCGGCAAGGGCAAGAAGAAGGTCGCTGCAGTGGCCAGGTAACAACCTTTTCCGTTCAGATCCTGGAGTCGAAAGTGCCGGAGAGCGGGAGGCGGGGTGGTGAAGCGCAGTCGGCAGCGCAGCCAGGGGACCGCAAGCAAGCGGTCCCCTCGGGGTCGGGTTCGCGCCGTGCGTCCGTCGTAGGAATCGTCGCACTGGCAATCGCGCCGTTGGCGGTTCATTTCTTTGCGGGAACCGCGACCACCGCCGCGGCCGCGCGCGACAGCGCCTGCCGCACGCTTTCCCCTGATCCGCTCTCAGCCAAGTTGCGCGGCTTGGCGCCCGACTTCGAGTTGGCCGATGCGGTCGGCAAGCGATGGTCGCTGCAGGCCCTGCGCGGCCGACCGGTGCTGGTCAGCTTCTGGGCAACCTGGTGCCCTCCCTGCGTCGAAGAAATGCCATCGCTGCAAGAGCTGGCTCGCCGCCTGGGCGACAAGGCCACCGTGCTCGCGGTCAGCGTGGACGACAGCTGGGATGCCATCCGCCGTTTCTTCCCCAACGGGACGCCGCTCACGGTTCTGCTCGATCCCACGCGAGAAGCACCCGGCCGTTTCGGGACCAGCCAGTTCCCGGAAAGTTTTCTCATCGACCCGAGCGGACATGTCCGCCACGCCTTCATCAATCAACGCGATTGGTCTGCGCCAGAAGCAGCGGCCTGCATCGAAGATGTGAGATAGCTGCGCGTGCCTGTTGACGGACGGCTGTCGATGTTGTTCTACTCTCGTCCCAAGACATCCGATCGACTGCGGGTGGCGACGAGCACGTGAAGATCGCATTTACCCACAACCTTCGCCTCACAGATAGCGAAGACGAAGCCGAATTCGACACGGCAGAAACCGTCGACGCCATCGCCGACGGCTTGCGCGCGAGCGGACACGAGGTCGAGAAGATCGAGGTCACTGGCCCGGCCTCGCACCTGGCGGCACGCCTGGAATCGTACGGACCCGACCTCATCTTCAACACCGCCGAGGGTCGTCGCGGCCGCACGCGCGAGGCGTTCTACCCGGCGTTGTTCGAGGAGCTGGGCTTCCCCTACACCGGCTCGGACGCCTACGTGCTGACTGTCACCCTGGACAAGTGGATGACCAAGCTGGTCCTGGCTGCGCAGGGCATCGACACCCCGCGAGCCCGCCTGGTGGTGCCCGACGATGTGCAGCGCGGTCGCGACATCGGTACCCTGGGCTTGGCGTATCCGGTTCTGGTCAAACCCAACTACGAGGGATCGTCCAAGGGCATCGGTGACGATGCGGTGGCCCGCGATCCACGCGCACTGGCCGAAATGCTGCCACGGGTGTTGCGCCGCTATTCGGCGGGCGTGATCGTGGAAGAATTCGTCCCTGGCACCGACGTCACCGTTCCCTTCTTGGAGGGTGCGGGTGACGACGGCGTGCTGCTGCCGGTCGACTACGTCATCGACCCAGCGGCGCGCAGCCGCTTCAACATCTACGACTACCGGCTCAAGTCGACCGAGGCCGGTCGGGTTACCGTGCGCTGTCCGCCCGATCTGCAACGGGACGTGGTGGCTCGCCTGCGCGCCATTTCCAAGATTGCTCTGCGCACCTTGGGGGTGCGCGATCTCGGCCGCATCGATTTTCGACTGGGCGAGGACGGCCGCATCTGCCTGCTGGAAGTCAACGCCCTGCCCTCGCTGGAACGCGGGTCGAGCACCTTCGCGGCGGCGGCGCGCGAGGGACTCGACTATCAGGCGGCGCTGGGCGCGGTGGTGTCGAGTGCGGCGCGACGACAGGGCATGACCGTACCGGCGGTGGGTCGTCGCCGACGGGGTCCTGAGCCTCTGCGCATCGGCTTCACCCACAACATGAAGCGCGTCGACTCCAAGGGCGGGGATGACGCCGAGGCGGAGTACGACGCTCCCGAGACCATCGATGCCATCAGCCAGGCGCTGGAAAGCTACGGCCACGTGGTGGTGCCCATTGAGGCCACGGCCGAATTGCCTCGCCAGCTCATGGACTCGCCGGTCGACCTGGTCTTCAACATCGCCGAAGGGGTCGAAGGCCGTAACCGCGAGGCCGCGGTGCCTGCGCTGTGCGAGCTGATGGGCATCCCCTACACCGGCTCGGACGCGGCCACTCTTTCCATCGCGCTTGATAAGGCTCTGTCAAAAAAGGTGCTGCGCCAGCACGGCATCCTGACTCCGGAATTCCAGTTGATGGAAACCGGCCGCGAGCGCCTGTCGCCCAAGCTGGTTTTTCCGCTCATCGTCAAGCCCAACCAGGAAGGCTCATCCAAGGGCGTGAGCGCCCATGCCTCGGTGGTGGACGACGAGGCGTCGTTGCGGGTGGTAGTGCGCGATCTGCTAGAAAAGTACCGCCAGCCCGCGCTGGTCGAACACTACGTGGCCGGCCGCGAATTCACCGTGGGCCTGCTCGGCGACAAGCGACCGCGCGTGTTGCCGGCCATGGAGATCATGTTCCTCGACAAGAACAACCCGCGGCCGGTGTACGACTACCAGATCAAGCAGGAATGGGAAAAGTACGTCTACTACCAGTGCCCCGCCAAGCTGACGCCGGCAGAGGTCAAGGCCATCGAAAGGGTCGCGCGCGACACATTCGAGGCGCTTGATTGTCGGGATGTCGCGCGCGTGGATCTGCGCATGGACGAGGCGGGCGATTTCTACGTGCTGGAAGTGAACCCTCTGCCGGGTCTCACGCCTGGATACTCGGACTTGTGCCTCATCGCCAAGGCCGCCAACATCGACTACCGCTCGCTCATCGGCGAAATCCTTTCGGGTGGGCTCAAGCGCTTGCGCGAAAAGCGTCGCGCCGGTGCCCGCGAGGCCGAAGCCGCCCGCGTCGCGCCCGCCAGCAATGGCAACGGCGAGAGCAAAGGCGAAGGCAAAGGCGAAGGCAACGGCAAGGCAGAGAAGCCAGCCTCCGAAAAGACCCCCACGGTTGTGCCACAAACAACACCCTAGGGCGGATCCGCTCATGTGTTTTTTCACCGAGGAGAACACAGAGCGTGCAGAGACGAGGTAGCAGATGAGAAAGCGCCTCCGCGATCTCGGGTTCTCCATCGGGCACCTGCCGACCGGCCCGTACAACGCCATTACCGATGTGCCGGGCGTGCGGGTGGGCCACACGACGTTGATCTTTGGCGAGGGGCCGCTGGTCGTGGGCAAGGGCCCTGTGCGCACGGGCGTGACCGCCATCCTGCCGCCGGATCCGATTTTCGCCGAGCGGGTTCTGGCGGGCGCCTTCGTGCTCAATGGCGCGGGCGAGGTTTCCGGCCTGACTCAGGTGGTGGAATGGGGCCTGCTTGAAACCCCAATTCTCCTTACCAGCACCATGTCTGTGGGCAAGGTGTCGGATGCCACGATCAAATGGATGACCCGTCGTTTTCCTGGCATTGGTACCGAATACGACGTGATCATTCCCATCGTCGCCGAGTGCGATGATTCGTGGCTCAACGACGTCGTGGGCCGACACGTGCGCTCCGAGCACGTCTATCGCGCCATCGAACAGGCCGAGACCGGGCCGGTGGCCGAAGGCTGCGTGGGCGCCGGTACCGGCATGGTGACCTGTGACTTCAAGGCGGGCATCGGCACCAGCTCGCGCCAGGTGACTATCCACGGAACCCATGGCGACGCCGCGCCCCTCACCTACTCACTGGGCGTTCTGGTCCAGAGCAACTTCGGCGTCATGCGCTCGCTGTCGATAGCGGGCGCGCCGGTCGGCCAGATCCTCGAACCCGAATTCTCGCGCGCGGAGAAACGCATGCGCAACGCCGGTTCCATCATCGGCGTGGTGGCCACCGACGCGCCACTTTTGCCGTCGCAGATCAACCGCCTGTGCAAGCGCGCGGCCCTGGGCTTCGGCCGGGTCGGCTCGTTTGCCGCCCATGCCTCAGGCGAAATCGTGATCGGCTTTTCCACCGCCAACAAAGTCCCACGCGTGACTTCGGGCATGATTCACCCCATCGAGGTGCTGCTCGACGAAGTCTGCGACGGCCTGTACGAGGCCGTCATGGAGTGTACCGAAGAGGCCATCGTGAATGCCCTGTGCATGGCGGAAGACATGACCGGCCCGGCGGGGCACTTCGCCCCTGCCCTACCGCTGGATCGCCTGGCCGACATCCTCTCGCGCCACCGAGACGCGCAGAAGACGGAGCCGGCGCCCAAAGGGGCATAGCCTGCGCCCGCATGCGCATCGCCTTCCTAGTTCCTGACGTCCGCACCCAGCAGCCGAGCTACGGTGGCATTCACCTGGCCTGGGCCGCGCACCGGCGCGGGCACGAAGTCCGTTTCGTTTCGTCGCGCGACCTATCGTTTCTCGACGACAACACGGTGCTGGCCACCACCTCGCGGGTGCGCGCGGGCGACTATCGCCGTCCCGCTGACTATCACGCGGCCCTGCTTTCATCGGATTCTGTGCGCGAGGAAGACGCCCTCAGTTCATTCGAGGTGATCTTTCTTCGCTACAATCCCCTGCGCGAGCCTGCGGGCGAGCCGCCCTCGCCGGTCATCGACTTCTGCTGGCGACTGCGCCTGGCCGGCGCCCTGGTGGTCAACGATCCCGAAGGCGTGCGGCGCGCCTGGGGCCGCCTGTACCTGGCCGACCTTCCGCCTGAAGTCCGTGCCCGCACTGTGGTCTCGCGCTCAGCCGAAGGAATCAAGGCGTTTCTGCGCGACTTGGACGGACCCGCGGTGCTCAAGCCACTGGCCCACGCCGGCCGCGAGAAGGTGTTCTTCTTGCCCCGGCGTCAGGCGAAGAATTTGAACGCCATCATCAGCGCCATTACCCGCGATGGCTATGCGGTGGCGCAGGAATACCTGCCCGAAGCCGGCGCCGGTGAAAAGCGCCTGTTGCTCCTCGGGGGCGAGCCGATCCGCGTGGGCTCGCAAGTCGCTCTCTATCGCCGCCTGGCTTCGCCCCATTTGCACCCGCACGGGGCCCAAGCGGCCGCGGGCAAACCTGCGTCTCCGCGCAGCCGTCGCTGCAAATTCGGTCCAGCCGAGCAACGACTGTGCGACCTGCTTCGCCCCAAGCTCTTGGCCGACGGCCTCTATTTCGTCAGCGTGGACATCGCCGGCGACAAGATCCTGGAACTGAACGTCTTCGCCCCGGGCGGCATCCACTCGCTGCGCGAGATCTACAGCATCAACACCGCCGCGGTGATCATCCGCGACCTAGAACGTCGCGCCCGCCTGCGGGCGGTCTACCGCGGCACCCTCGACCCTGAAGCCGCCGGCGTCGCATGAGCCCACGGCACAAAAGCCAGGAGACGTGTGGTACAGCGCGACGAGATCCTGTAAGCTGGAACGCACAACGAGGTTCCGCGTGGCGGTTGGCGATATGCAAACGACCGGCAACTTCGAGAAAATTGCCGAGGCTGACAATCCCACCCGGGCTGCTGCGCCCACTGTGGAAGTTGACGAGGATTTGTCCATTCCTAACCCTCCGACAGCCCCTGGCCCTATTCTGACCCTGTCGCCCGAGGAGATCACTCGGTTCTTCCTTCGCGCGCGGAGGGATCAGGATACCGAGCGCTGGGATGTGCGCCTGGACGCCGCCTTGCGCGAGATCCTCGAACGCGCCAACGACTTCGTGCCCTCCGAGTCGGGCGGCATCCTGCTTGACGATCCGCGCGCCAAACTCGCGGGCATCCGCACCCCGCGCCTGACCTTCATCGCCACCTTCGGCCCGGGTACCGCTCACCTGCTGGGCAAACGCATTCCCAGCGAGCGCGGCTTTGTCGGCCAAATCTACCGCACCGGCACCCCGTTTCGCAGCGACGACCTTTCGCCTGACGACCCGCTGTCGATCGCGATGCCGGCGCGTGGCGCAGGCCGGACCGTCGCATCGGTCATCGGACTGCCGGTGATCGTGGGCGAATCGATCTGCGGCGTCTTGCAGCTCATCAACCGGCGCTCGGGCGGTCCCTACACCGCGCGCGACAATGAGCTTCTCCGCATCTTCGCCGCGTACATGTCTTCGTCGATCCAGAACGCGCTCGACGCCATCCGCGCCCGCGCCCTGGCCCGTCTGGATCACCTGACGGGCCTGTTCAACAGCCGCTACTTCCACGTCCGCCTGGAAGATGAAATCGCGCACGCTGACCACAACGCCACAGATCTGTCACTGCTGTTCATCGACCTTGACCACTTCAAAGAGGTCAACGATCGCTACGGGCACTTGGCGGGAAGTTGGACCTTGCGTGAGGTGGCGCGTCTTCTGTCGGAAAACGCCCCCCCGGCAGCCGTTCTGGCTCGCTACGGCGGGGACGAGTTCGTCGCCATTTTGCCGGGCAGTGATATCGACCGCGCGGTGCAGACGGCCGAGGACTTGCGGCGGATCATCGCCGAGGCGACCATGTTCGATAGCGAAACAGAAGGCGACCAGTCGGCACAGCCGCTGCCCGGCGTGCGTGCCTCGATTGGCGTGGCGTCGTACCGTGAGCACTTGGCACCCGGGGGCAACCAGCGTCGGCGAGAAAATCTGCTCCTGCGCCTGGCTGACGCGGCCATGTACCGCGCCAAGGCCAACGGACGCAACCGCGTCGAAGTCGCCGACGCGGAAGATTGAATCTACTTTCGCTTCAAGGAGCGAACCAGGATCCTGAGTGCCAGCTTCTCTGGCTGGATGTGATATCGCCCTGCCGCCACCATCTGCCGCAGCTCTTCGATTCGAGCCTGCCGGCTGACGTCGACGTTACTTCCCCCTGCCGCTTTGGCGAAGTCCGAGCTTGAGCGGGGGCCCAACCGACTTCCACTTGTGAGTGCCATACCCACACACATCGGTCGTTCTCACCGAATCTTAAGAAGATTCTTGAGAGTTTTTTTGCGCCCGTGTGATTCCGGCTACTTAGGCAGCTGCAGAATCTTCCAAATCAACCAAGGTCTCGCGCAAGCGACGAGTGGCCTCGCCGTGGATCTGGCAAACACGCGATTCGGTGACACCCAACACTTGTCCAATCTCCTTCAGGTTCAGGTTCTCGCAGTAGTAGAGAGAAAGAACCTGCTGCATCTTCTCGGGAAGGTCGTCGATGCCGGCCACCAGGCGCCCCAGCGTCTCGCGGTGGGCGGTCATCTCGAACGGGTCCGGCTGACTTTCGTCGCGCGTGCGATCCAAAAAGTCCGGCCCGGCGTCGTCGATTCCAACCACCGAGGATCCGCTCAGCTTCTGCTGACGCGTGTACAGTTCCTGAACCTTCAGCCCCAAGGTCTCGGCCAGCTCTGCGTTGTCCGGCGTACGGCCAAGCTGCGATTCGAGTTTGCGCGTGGCTTCGCGCAGCTCGTTCGACAGCCGGCGCATGTCGCGCGAGAGCGTGTCGCGCGAACGAAGATCATCCAGCATGGCTCCGCGGATACGGAACTCGGCGAACGCTTCAAAGCGATCGACGCGCTTGGGATCGAATCGTTCGGCGGCTTCCATCAGTCCGATCACGCCGGATGAAATCAGATCATCCATCTCGACGTGCGCGGGCAGACGGCGCGCCAACCGGCGTGCCACTTTTTCTATGCACGGAAAGAACTTCGCTGCGTATTCCTGGCGCCGCGCTGCCAGCATCTTTGCTGATGGCTTGCGGGCCTTTAGAGCCTTGGTTCGCTTGCGCCGAAGGTTTGGCATGTGGCCGGCCAATGCAGCGACCGTGCCAGAAGCGAATGCAGCCTAAGCGCGCAAGATCACGCGTGTCCGAGGTACGGCGAGTCACCTGATCGTCATCACAATGACGGCGGAACCGTCGATGTACCGTCAACCCGGTGACAGGCGGCCGAAAGCTCTCCCCCAAAGGGGTGCGCAACGCTGTGGATTACCTACCTGTGGGCGCGGCGACGCCAAGGCTACGCGGTTCGCCGACGGAGTTTTTCCACCAGGGTCGTGCGGTTCATTCCCAGAAGCTCGGCGGCGCGATTCTTGTTGCCGCCGGTTCGCTGCAGCGCCTGCTCGATCAATCGCTCCTCAAGTTGGGTGAGCAGCAGACGCAGGTCGACACCGTTCGGGGGCAAGTCGACCAACGCGGGCGAGAGATCGCCGACGTCGGTACGCAGGTTGGGAGGCAGGTCGCTGGCGGACACTCCGCGGTCCTTGGCCGCCGATACCAGACGGTCGACGGTGGCACCGAGCTGGCGCACGTTCCCGGGCCAGTCGCAAGCGCCCACCCGCACCAAAACCTCGGGCGAAAACGCGGGCACCGCGCGACCACGGCGTGCGTTGGCTGCGCGTCGGAAATGGTCCACCAGGGTGGGGATGTCCTCAGGCCGATCGCGCAACGAGGGAATCTCCATCGGAATGACGTTCAGGCGGTAGTAGAGTTCCTCGAGGAACTGGCCGTCGCGCACCACCTGCTCCATGTTCTGGGTGGTGGCGGCTACGATTCGCAGATTCTTCCCCGAGGACAGGCTGCCCCATTCCTTCATCACGCGCAGAAGGCTCATCTGGGCCTCGCGCGCCAACTCGGCGATGTCGTCGATGAAGAGCGTGCCCCCAAGCGATGCCAAAATGCTGCTCGCGGGTTCGGCCACGTCGCCCGCGGTGGCGAAGGGCGCGGGATCTGCCGCCGCGGCCGGGCCGGTTCCAGGCTGGACCGTGACAAAGGGACCTGCCCGGCGTGCGCTGCACGCGTGGATGAGAAGGGCGACAACTTCCTTGCCGGTACCCTCATCGCCCCGCACCAGCACGCTGGCGCCCGAATCGGCGGCCTGGGTGATGCGTTCGAGGACCACGCGCATGGCGGGGTGCTCGCCTATCAGGCAGGCGCCGCTGGTCCGCTCGCCCAGGGCGTCGCTGACCTGCTCCCTGAGCACACGCCCCACGGTGGCCACCGCCAAATCGTGATGGAACGGCCTCGGCAAGAAATCGCGGGCGCCGGCGCGAAAAGCCGCGATCACTTCAGCGACCGTGCCCTGGCCAGCCATGGCCACAACCGGCGTCCAAGGTTGACACGCCTGCGCGGTGCCTATCACCTGGCCACCGCCCTCGGGCAAGTTCATATCAGCGATGCAGAGATCGAAAGGCTCGGCGCGCAGGCAGGCGCGCGCGGCCTCCACCGTGGCAGCCACAACACCATCTCCCCCCAGCGACGTGGCCACGTGCTGGAGGGCGGTTTGTACGCCGGGATCGGCGTCAACCAGAAGGAAGCGCTTTGGCATGCCTGCTCGCGGGTATCGTCGGAAGGTACTGGACGCTGAAGGCGCCCACCATACGTCAGAAATTGATGGCCACCAAAACACATCCGTTACCGAGAATGCAACAAGCGTTTCGCGTCGCGACCCTGCGCTGCGCAGCGGGATCCCGCGCATCGCCACCTTGACGGGAAGCGTTTGGCGACGGAGATTTGCCGGCAAGCAGACCGGCGAGACAAGCGATCCGATGCCACTTGAGTTTTCCCCAAAGGCGCGGGAGCACATCGACCGATTGCTCACGCGCTATCCCACGCGACAAGCGACCTTGCTGGGCGTGCTGTACGTGGCGCAGGACGAGTTCGGCTACTTGTCCGATGAGGCGCTGGCACTCGTCGCGGCCACCCTGGACCTGCCGCTTTCTCACGTCTTTGGCGTGGCCACCTTCTACACCTTGTTCCTGCGCCAGCCGCCGGCCCGCTACCCGCTGCACGTGTGCACCAACCTAGGCTGCAGCCTGCGCGGCGGACACGATGTTCTGCGCCACCTGGAAAAGCGCCTGGGCATCGCGCCCGGCCAGACCACACCCGACGGTCTGTTCAGCCTGGGTGAAGAGGATGGCTTGGGTGGCTGCGCGTACGCGCCCACCATGACTTGCGGCTCGCACCACTACGTCAGCCTCACCCACGAAAAAGTGGACAAGGTCATCGATGAGCTGCGCCAGCAAGCGAGCGAAACCGGGTTTGAGCGTCGCTCGTTGCCGCTGGCGCCGGCGCAAGGCGCGCCCACCCTGCCGGATTGTGCGGGGTCTGGCAGTGGCTATCGCCAGACACCAGGACTGAAGATCGTCACCAGCAACTTCGGCGTGCGTGACATTCAGAAGCTCGGCGTGTATCGCGCGCAAGGCGGGTGGCAAGCGTTCGGCAAGGCGCTCGATATGGGACGCGAGCGGGTGGTGGAGGAAGTCAAGAAGTCGAATCTGCGCGGCCGCGGCGGCGCGGGATTTCCCGCCGGGGTCAAATGGGGATTTTTGCCCAAGAACGCCGAGCGCGTGTATCTGGTGTGCAACGGCGACGAGTCCGAACCGGGCACCTTCAAGGATCGGGTCTTGCTGGGCAGTGATCCCCACCTGCTGGTTGAAAGTGTGGCTATCTCAGCCTTTGCCCTGCGCTGCACGCACGCCTTCATCTATATCCGGGGCGAGCTTCGGCGCGAGGCGGGCATTGTGCAAGCAGCGGTGGACGAAACCTACGCAGCGGGATTGCTGGGCCAGGAGCGAGCGAGCGCCAACGGTCCCTTCAAGCTCGACATCACTGTGCACCTGGGCGCTGGCGCGTACATCTGCGGCGAAGAAACCGCCATGCTGGAATCCATCGAGGGTAAACGCGGCTATCCTCGCAACAAGCCGCCGTTTCCCGCCATCAAAGGTCTTTTCGGTCAGCCCACCGTGGTCAACAACGTGGAAACCCTGATGAACGTCCCCGACATCGTGACCCGCGGCGGGGACTGGTTCGCCAAGGCGGGCATGGGCAAGTCGGGCGGCACCCGCCTGCTGTGCGTGTCGGGCCATGTGAAACGCCCCGGCGTGTATGAATTGCCGATGGGCATTTCATTTCGCGAGTTAATCTACGAAATCTGCGGAGGCATTCCGCAGGGTCGGGTCCTGCGCGGGGTGATCCCGGGTGGCAGTTCCATGCCGCCGCTGGCCGCAGACGAGATCGACGTGCCCATCGAATTCGACGCCCTGACCAGCGATCCGCGCATCAAAGACGTGGAGGTGCGCCCAGGCGTGCCTTTTGATCTGGGCGGCGGTCGCCGGCTGAAAACCATGGCCGGCTCGGGCGGCGTGGTGGTGTTCGACGACAGCACCGACGTGGTGGCTCTCTGTGCACGCATCATGCGCTTTTACGCCCACGAATCGTGCGGGCAGTGTACGCCCTGTCGCGAGGGCACAGGTTGGCTGGCGCGCCTGTGCACCCGTCTGGCCGAGGGCGAGGGCCGGCCGGGGGACATTGATCTGCTGGCCGACGTGGCCAACGGCATCGCCGGCAATTCCATCTGCGCTCTGGGTGACGCCGCCGCCTGGCCCATGCTGGGGTTCCTGACGAAATTCCGCGCCGACTTCGAGGCCCGACTGGCCAAGGCTGGCAAGACATCATGAACCTGGCCACCCATACCGCGACCCTGGCCGAGATGATCGCGTTTGCCGTCCTAACCGCGGGGGTCTTGGGCGGTGGCCTGGTGACCATCACCCGGCGCAATCCCGTCAGCGCCGTCATGTCCTTGGTGCTCACCTTCGCGGCCCTGGCTGGCGTGTTCGCCACGCTTTCGGCCCACTTCCTCGCGATCCTGCAGGTCCTGGTCTACGCCGGCGCCATCATGGTGTTGTTCGTGTTCGTGGTCATGATGATGAACCGCGACGAAATCACGCCCATCTCTCGGCGGGGACTCGGCACCCGCGCCGCGGGTGTGCTGGCGGCTGGATACGTCTTCTACCGGGTCGCGTGGCTGGTGAACCGTGAACGCGGCCTGCCGGTGCTGGCCGCGACGGAAACGCCGCCGGTGAAGGATTTCGGCACCGTGTCCTCGGTGGGAGCCCTGCTCTTTTCGGATTTTCTCTTTCCCTTTGAGGCGATTTCCTTGCTGCTGCTCGTCGCAGTGGTCGGGGCGGTGATGCTGACCCGGCACCTTCGCGAGGATCGGGTTCCCTGATGCCAACCTACGCGTACATCTTGGTCTCTCTGGCCCTGTTTTTCGTGGGATGCGCAGGCGTTCTTCTCCGTCGCAATGTCCTGATTGTGCTGATGAGCGTGGAACTGCAATTGGCGGCCGGCACTCTGGCACTGCTTGCCTTTTCGCGCGCGTTGGGCGACCAGAAGGGACATGTGTTCGCCTTCTTCGTGATGGCCTTGGCTGCGGCGGAGGCCGCGGTGGGGCTGGCGATTGTGGTCAGCGTCTTCCGCACCCGCCGGACCGCCAGCCTGGACGAAGTGAATGCCTTGAAGGGGTAGAATGATCTTCCAGTTGCGCATCATTCCGCTTCTGCCCCTGCTTGGCGCTGCCTACCTGATCCTTTTCGGCAGGCACCACGGCCGCAGAACCGTTCAGGGGATCGCGTGCACGGCTGTGGGCGCGGCTTTCGTGGTTGCGGCCCATGCGCTCTGGGTTGGCCTATCGGTGAACCCAAACGGACTGACGGATCGGGTGGGGACCTGGTTTTCGAGCGGTGATCTGCAGGTGGACCTGGCGCTGCGCATGGACGCGCTGTCGGGCCTGGTGTGCCTGGTGGTCACATTTGTGGGCGCGCTGATTCACATCTATTCCACCGGCTACATGGCACACGACAAGGACACCGCGCGTTTCTTCGCGTACCTCAATCTGTTCTGTGGCGCCATGTTGTTGCTCGTTTTGGGCGACAGTCTGCCGGTGATGTTCATTGGTTGGGAAGGCGTGGGGCTGTGCAGTTATCTGCTCATTGGGTTCTGGTATGGCGAAACCGCCAATGCCAGCGCGGGCAAGAAGGCCTTCATTACCAATCGCGTGGGCGACTTGGGATTTCTGATTGGCATGTTCTTGCTCTTTCGCGCCACGGGTACCCTCGACATTCCCGGCATTGTGGATACCGCGCGCGCAGGCAGCCCGGCTTTGACCGCAGGATCATGGTGGGGCCAGCCCGTGGCCTTCTGGGCGGCGTTGTTCCTGTTTCTGGGCGCGGCGGGCAAGTCAGCGCAAATTCCCCTGTACATCTGGTTGCCCGACGCCATGGCCGGCCCCACTCCCGTCTCGGCCCTGATTCACGCGGCAACTATGGTCACGGCAGGCGTGTACATGGTGGCGCGATTGGGCGCGCTTTATCTTCTCGCCCCGACGGCTATGGCCATTGTGGCGGGGATCGGGGCGCTGACCGCGCTTTTCGCGGCGGTGATCGCCTTTGGGCAGAACGACTTCAAGAAGGTGCTGGCCTATTCGACCATCAGTCAGCTCGGATTCATGTTCGTCGGCGTGGGCACCGGCAATTTCGCGGGCGGGGTTTTCCACCTTTTCACCCATGCCTTTTTCAAAGCCGGCCTCTTTCTTTGCGCAGGATCCGTCATGCACGCCATGGCCGGCTCCGGCGACATCACCCGCATGGGCGGCCTGGCCCGCAAGATGCCGTGGACGACCTGGGTATTCCGGGTGTGCTGGCTCGCCATCTGTGGCGTGCCGCTTTTTTCGGGTTTCTTTTCCAAAGACGCGATCATCGCGGGTGCCTTTGCCACCGAAGTTTTCGGCCCGCGCCTGCACTGGGTCGGCCCTGCCGTGGCAGCGGCGCTGATGGCGGCTGCCCTGGGCACGGCGTTCTACATGTCGCGCCTATACTATCTGGTCTTCACTGGCGAATGCCGGGCCGACGCCCACACGCGCGAGCACCTGCATGAGTCGCCGGTAACGATGGTGGGACCGCTGGTGGTGCTGGGTTTGGGTGCCGTTTTCGCCGGGATCGTGGGCCTGCCGCTCGTGTTCAGCCGGGCGCACGGCGATCGCATCGGCCATTGGCTGGCAACGGGCGTTGGTCCTGTCTTGGAAGTCCCGTATTACGTCGAATGGCGAGTGATGATTGCGTCAACCGCAATTGCCCTGGCTGGTATTGGCTTGGCTTGGCCGTTTTTCGGCGGCGGCGTGCGCGAGCCCGCGCGCCGGTTCGCGTCCGCGCTGCCGCACCTAGTGGCCGCTGTGCGCGGCAAGTTCTTTGTCGACGAGATCTACGGATGGCTGGTGGTGCGACCGCTGCGCGGTCTGTCGCGTGTGTTCTTTTTGGTCGTTGATCGCATCCTCATCGACAAGCTGCTGATTGGCGGCTGGACGGTGTTGGCCGACTCTGCTGGCCGGACGCTGCGCCTGGTGCAAGTGGGCGATGTCCAACGCTACCTGGCCATCTTTGCTGTCGGCCTGGCCGCGCTGGTGTATGTGATGGCCCGCCCCGCTGCGCCGGCCGAGGTCAGGGTTCGCATCGATGGCCGTAGCGCCATGGTCGACCTGGGCGCCGCCGCCGACCGACTTGAGTATGGCTTTGACTTCGACGGTGACGGCCTAGAGGATCGCATCGGGGACGGGTCGAGCGCGCAGTGGCTCTATGCCCACGCTGGACACTATCAAGTGCGGGTTCGCATCACGGATCCGCGCTGGAATACCTCGCGCACGCTCACCCGGACCGTGGACATCCCATGACTTCCCTTGTGTTGACAGTTCTTTTGCCCCTGGTCGGCGCCATCCTGGTGATGGTGGCGCCGCAGGGTGAACGCACCAGTCGGCCGATTGGAATTGTCGCAGCCGCTGTCAGTCTTGCCCAATCAATCTTTGTTTTGCGCGCCTTTGACAAGTCAATTGGCGCCTTTCAGATGGAAGTCGATCAGCCCTGGGTGCCTTCACTCGGGATCCATTTTCATCTGGGCGTGGACGGAATTTCACTGTGGCTGGTGCTGCTGACCACATTGATGGTTTTCTTGACCCTACTGTCGCCGCAGGCCATGGGGTTGCACAAAACGCGCAGCCGGGGATTCGTGGCGGCCATGCTGGTGCTGGAAACCGGCATGCTCGGCACGTTCTTGGCGGTCGACCTGCTCGCCTTCTACGTATTCTGGGAATTGATGCTGATCCCGATGTATTTCATCATCGGTATCTGGGGCGGCGAGCGACGGTTCTACGCGGCTATCAAGTTCGTGATCTTCACACTGGTGGGATCGCTGCTCATGCTGGCGGCCATCGTGTACCTGTACGCGCAGGTGCACGCGGTCACCGGGCAGTGGACCTTCGATTACACGACCTGGACCACCATAACCCTGCCGCGCGGGGCGGAACTGCTGTGCTTCCTCGCCTTCACCCTCGCCTTCATGATCAAGGTGCCGCTGTTTCCGCTGCACACCTGGCTGCCTGATGCCCACGTCGAGGCGCCCACCGGCGGCTCGGTGATTCTGGCGGCAGTCTTGCTCAAGTGTGGCGCCTACGGCTTTTTGCGATTTTCCCTGCCGTTCTTCCCGCTCGCGACGCAAATGACCGCGCCCATCATTGCCGGTCTGGCGGTGGCCGGCATCATCTTCGGCGCGCTCATGGCCTATGTGCAGGACGACGTGAAGAAGCTGGTCGCCTATTCTTCAGTCTCGCACCTGGGCTTCGTCGTACTCGGAATCTTGACCCTGTCGGAGAAGGGGATTCAAGGCGGCATTTTCCAGATGCTGGCCCACGGAATTTCGACGGGGGGCCTGTTCTTTGCGGTGGGAATTCTCTACGAACGTCGCCACACGCGGAGCTTGGGCGACTTCGGCGGACTGTGGAAGCAGATGCCGGTCTTTGGCGCCTGCTTTCTCGTTATCGTGCTGGCCTCGGCCGGGCTGCCGGGACTGTGTGGCTTTGTCGGCGAATTCCTGGTGCTCTCGGGCACCTTCACCGCGGGCAAGGATTGGCTGGCATCTGGTTTGGTGGCTCCCATGTTCGCCCATCCTGCGCTTCTGGCCGGCCTGGCCGCGACGGCGGTCATTTTGGCCGCGGTGTACCTGCTCACCATGTACCAAAGGGTGATGTTCGGCCCACTCGACAAGCCAGAAAACCGGGAACTGCACGATATCGGCCTGCGCGAGCGATTGGTCCTCGGCGTTCTTGTTCTGGCGGCCCTGGGCATGGGCATGGCCCCGCAACCCATCCTCGAACGCACCGCCGCCTCCGTGCAGATGCTGACAGCGAACTACCGCGATCGTCTGGCGGAGGCGCGCGCCAATCCACTGGGTGGCGCCCGGCGCGTGATTCCAGGTCAGCCGACAATGCCGATTGAGACAGCGAGGCGCTTCTGATGACGGTCGATTCGGCTCAATTGGCCGCTCTGCTGCCGCTGCTGGTGATTGCCGGCGCCGGGTGTTTGGCGCTGCTGGTCGACACTGTAGCCAAAGGCCGAGCACCCGCGCTGTGGCTGGCGCAGATTGGCTGCCTGGTGGCATTGGCCGCGGTGGCGCATCAGTGGACGACGACGGCCTCCGGCGAACCCATCTTGGCCGGCATGTGGGCCGTGGATCGGATGGCGTTGTTTCTCGATGTTGTGCTGATCGCGACCGCGCTGGTCACGCTGATGGTCGCGGCGCCTTTCATGCGCGAACAGGACTTTGAGCACGGCGAGCACCATGCTCTGGTGCTGTTTGCCACTGCAGGAATGATGACGGTGGTTCATGCCACGCATCTTCTGTCGCTGCTCATTGGCATCGAAACCATGTCGTTGGCGGCCTATTTGTTGGTGGCATGCTGGCGGCGGCAGTCGATTGGAGCCGAGGCCGCACTCAAGTACCTGTTGTTGGGAGCGTTCGCTGCCGGATTTCTTGTCTATGGTACGGCGCTTGTCTATGGCACCACCGGCGGCGAGATGTCGTATGCCGGGATTGCGAGGCGCGCTGGCCAGGCAGCGGGCAATCCCTTGTTCATTGTTGGCGTGTATTTCTTGCTTGTAGGCATGCTGTTCAAGATTGCCGCCGTTCCCTTTCACATGTGGGCGCCGGATGCCTATGAGGGCGCGCCCACGCCGGTGACAGGGTTGATGGCGGCGGGAATCAAGGTGGCGGCGGTGGGCGGTCTTGTGCGTTTGCTCGGCGCGGTCTTTGCCAACCCCGGGCTGGCCTTGGGTCATGCCGGCTGGGTGCGGGTGCTGGGCGGCGTGGCGGTTGTGACGATGACCTGGGGGAACTTGGCCGCCCTTCGCCAGGAAAATGTCAAGCGCATGCTGGCCTACTCGTCCATCGCCCACGCCGGCTATCTGTTGGTCGGTCTGGCGGCGCTCGGCCACAGGGGTGACGGCGCCCAGCCCGCGCTCCTGGTGTATTTGGCGGCCTACGCCTTCACCACTTTGGGCGTCTTTGCCGTTGTGGCGTGGGTCGGCCGCCGCGACGACGAGCGCCTGCTGGTGCGCGACTGGGCGGGCATGGCGCGCACGCGACCGGCTGTGGCCCTGGCCATGACGGTGCTCTTGCTTTCACTGGCCGGCGTACCGCCCACAGGCGGCTTTTTTGGCAAATTCTTCGTCTTTCGCGCGGCCATGCAAAGCCCGGATCTCGCGTGGCTGGTGGTGGCGGCCGTGCTCAACAGCGTAGTCAGCGTCTATTACTATCTGCGCATTGTGGTCGCCATGTACTTCCGCGATCCCGCACGCCCCTGGCAGCCGTTTCGGTCACCCAGCCTTGCGATTGCGCTGGCCGTGACTGTGCTATTGGTGTTGGCTCTCGGCCTTCTGCCCGGACCCGTGATTGATCTGGCCACCAGCCGGATATAGGGCACAGAGGGCCTTCTGATCGTCCGCCGATAGCCGGCGCACAACGGGCGCGGCGGCCAACGACTCGATCGGGAACATGGCCGAGCTTCGCAGGGTCGGTCCCGCGCCGCTGCAAAGGGGAATTTGGTGCCCGCGGTGGTCGAGCGCCTTCTCCTCGCTGGCCACCATGGCGCAGTTGTGGCCCAGACCCAGAATGTGGCCGATTTCATGAATCAACACTGTCTGCAAATCGCGGGTTTGCGCGACGGCCTGACTGACCTTGCCGTTGGTGGTGAAGCGGAAGTCCACGGCGTTCAACTCGATGTCCGCCTCTACAATATCAGCGACTGTCCCCTTGCCCGGGCGAGCCTTGGCATACAGGGACGTCACGGCCACGGTGTTGCCAGAATACCGAGCCATGGCGCCGGTCTCGCTATTGCGGCTCCAGCGCTCCTCGCGAAACGCGATGCTCGACACGCCGTCCTCGACTACCTCGTTGTCCGTAGTCCCTTCGGCAAGGCGCAGCTCGACCCTGCTGCAGGGGTTGTTGCGCCGATCCCAAACGGCCAAGGCCGCGGCCACTGCCTGGCGCACCTCCGCCTCGCGCAGGTCCTGCGACGGCGCCGTCCGCGCCAACGTCAGAGTCAGCACCCCACCCTTCCAGCGCAGACGAGCCCCAGTCTTCGGCGAACGGTCCTGGATGTAGGCGTGGGCCGCGGTCGCGACCAACGACGCTAGTAGTACGAGCAGAAGTTTCGCTCGCCACATGAGCCGACTACGTCTTCTCCAACTTCACGACGAAGTAGTCTTCACAGGAGGGCCTCGACTCCAGTTCTGAGTCGGGCAACAGACAAGATTGGATGTCCGCCCCAGGGGGTGGGCTAAATGTCCGCAGCATTAGCACAGGTGGGTACTCACCAGGAACAGGGACTTTCAGAGGTGGGTCGTAGTGTGGCGACATGAATGCCAGATTCCAGGTGCCCGTGCAGCCGCCCCTTTGACCTTCGAATGGCCGGCTTGTCAGCAGAGGACCGCCGTTGGTGGCAAGTCCAGACGGTTCCTTGATGATCTGCACCTCCTGGAGTCCACTCACCTCAGCTATCCGCTCATCGCAATTCGTCGGACTCACGCGCGCCACGGGCCTGACCAAGAAAGTCGATCCGGCTACGAAGTCGAAGCCCGCCCCGCAGGTTGACACCCAGCCAACGTACATCCCAAAATCCGGCCCCTTGCTGGTCTGAACAGCGTATTGGGACTGGGCATTTGCCGGTTCGAGCACGGTGACCCGGTAGGTCGTCCCGATATCGAGTCCCTCCACGCAGAACTTCCTCTCGCAGCCGTAGCTTGTGGACACAATAACGCCCAAAGCGAGCAGCCAGACTCGGGATCTTGCCGAACGCTGCAGGACTGGCCGATGGCTCTGTGTCACCTTTGGCAAATTCCACTCCTGCAGTTCTTGATGGCCATTGCGCAGCTAAACGGCGCCGTCCGCAAGAATGTCGAACCATTGCACGTCACTTCAACGCTCCAGCCACTGCCAAGAACGCGATAGGTCGCCACCGGACGATTGGCACTATCGTAGAAGGTCATTCCTGAGTCTGTCCCGTTGAAGAGCGTATATTCTTGGGTGTAGCAAATTGTGCCGTCGCTGTTGTACGCAACGATGTTACCCTTCCGGTCGACCGTGTTTCGCTCGCCGGTCGACCAACACAGGTCGGCTTCAAGTCCGCCGTCCAAAACCTGCTCGCGGCAAAGCTCCGGTGGCCCGCAGCACTGCCGCAAGAGATTCCAGATGCAGGGAGGCGGCCCGCCATCAGGTGGATCAACCGGCAGGTAACCCCTGTCGCCGCTGAACGCGTCCCTGGCACTGGCGTCTGGACGACTGATGGTGCTGACCTGCGCGTCGGGTGAACCAGCGGACGGCGCATCATAGGTGCCTGCTTGGCCGCCGGCGCTGCTTGCGCCGACCTCGGCGGTGTTGCCCAGGGGACCGTCCTGGGCAAGTCCTCCACCATCCACTGCGACATCGCCCCTGTCGCCACAGCCCAACAATGCGGCAAGGGCAATGGTCAAATGACGTGCGTGCAATGACATGCCACCCGTCCTAACGGGAGCATCCGTTGATCTCAGCGAAACCTCCGCATAGCTTGCTTCCGGGAGGGGGATCTAGGTGGCATGTTTGCCTACGAACTAGAACCGCGGGCAGTAGTAGAACAGGCCGCACGTCAGGATGTCAACCGACTTGCGCAATCGATGAAGGGCCACGCGCGAAAAGTCGTCGCGCAAAACTGGTGAAGGAGTAGCATCGGCCATCCTCGCGTGTCCCGATTGGGAAAACCTGAGAGCCAAACTGGAGCCCCATGACGACGACAAAGAAATCTGCCCCGAAAACTTCCACCCCGAAGCCAACCTCGTCCGTGTCGCTCGGCGGCCTGTCCGCAGTTTCCGAGGACGCACGCCTGGCGACCCTTGCCACTGACCACGGTCCGCCAGACCCGACCGACTACAACAGCTTGATGGCGCGCCTGCAGACGGTGGAGGACAAATTTCCTCCACTGTACCAGGAGAGTTTTGTCGGCCCCTACGTCGCCACACTCAAGGCACTGGGCGCCAACAAGTTCGCCACCATCCTCAAGAAGGATCCCAATCGTGAGGGACCGGCCGGGTTGCTTTTCGATCTGGCACAGGCGGTTCTTCAGCACGGTGAGGGCTACAACAAGGCCGCAACCCGGGCCTACCAGGAATTCATCTCGGATCTCTATGACGGCTATCTCGGCAGCGAAAGCCGCCACGGGGTCAAGCAGCCGGATCTGAGTGTCATTCCTCCCCTGGTGAAGTGGGGCAACCCGGATTCCGGTCCGTACACCTGGCCCGTCGACGCCGCATCCAGCTTCCACGTCAAGACGGGCGTGGTCAACCTGCCCCCGGCCAACGCCTCGCAAGGGCTGGTGGCGTGGGCAGCACTCGGTCACGAAACCGCTGGCCACGACATCCTTCACGCTGACACGGGCCTGCTCGATGAACTTTCGGCCGCACTACAAGAAAATCTGGCGCCCCTCGGATTGGGTCTGGCGGACTACTTTTCCAATCGCATAGACGAAACCGCCTCCGACGTGCAGGGAATTCTCAACCTGGGCCCGGCTGCGGGCATCGGACTCATCGCCTATTTCCGGGGGCTGATCGGCGCCTATTCTGGCAAGGCCAAGCTGAGGAACGAAGGACCGGCGGATGATCCTCATCCAGCCGACATTGTTCGCGGCTTTCTGGCTGCCGAGGTCGTCGCCCTGCTGAATTTCTCGGGCAGGAAGGCCTGGTCGGCGGTCATCGCAAGTGAAACCGAGAAGGATCTCGGCACCATCGTTCTTGCCGACCAGGTGATTCCCGCCACAACGGCAAAGAAGGCGGCCAAGATCGTCGCCCATTCACTCGTGGCAACCAAGCTCAATGCGATTGAGAACCACTCACTCGGACAGATTCAGAACTGGCAGGACGGTGACGAGGCCTTGGTGCAATCACTGCGTGCTCCTCTGCGCGACGGCACCGCCATTGATTTTGGGGGAAGCTTCGGCACCATCTACGCCGCCCACCTGGTCGCAGCCGCAGTGACTGAAGCCCTGGCCACGGGCCACGACCTTGCGGGCCTGCAGGAACGGATGATCCAGGGGATGGTCACACTGCACGAGAAGAACCCCGTTTGGGGACCGCTTTACGTGGCCCACCCTGGGGACATGATACGCAACTATGTGGTCGCGCCTGGCTGGCGGCGCTGAAGCGGGCCATGAGTGAGCTGCCTGATTGCTTCTACTGCCGCAAGGATCAGCGGCTGCACGATCTGATGATCGAGATTGCTCCCCTGCCTGCATCGACTCTGTTTCTGTTCAAAGAGCAAACCCATCCCGGCCGTTGCGTGGTCGCCTACCGCGGCCACGTCAACGAGCTGTTTGAATTGCCGGAGACGGAGCTGGCGCTGTTCATGAAGGACGTCGCTCGCGCGGCCAGGGCCATCAAGACCGCCTTTGCGGCCACCAAGATCAACTACGGCGCCTACTCCGACAAGTTGCCGCACCTGCATTTCCATCTCGTGCCGAAGATCCAGGACGGCCCTGGCTTCGGCACGACTTTCGAGATGATGCCAGCAAACAAGAGACTGCTGACCGACGCTGAATACGCCGACACCATCAAGGCGATCAAGGCCGCGCTTTGATAGGGGAACCCTGAAGGAGCGCGAAGCGGTCGGGGTGGGCAGGATGGGCTGTCCGTCGCGAAGCCCCTTCGGGGCGAACGCGACGGGCGAGCGCGAAGCGTGAGGGGCGGGCAGGGTGGGCCGTCCGTCCCGAAGCCCTTCGGGGCCCGCAACTCGCTCTTCGTCTTCCCGCAAAACGCCCGCAAACTGGAACCCGGCGTGAGCTCGGCGCGTCCGGCGGGCGGCAGGAGTGGCTCCGCGGGGGCGTGAGGAGCCGCTCCGAGACTCGTCCGCGAGGCTCGGACGCCAGGCGACGACCGAGTCCATCATGGACGCGCCCAGCGCGTCCATGATGGACGTCTCCCGAGGAGCACTCCTGGCCGACCGCCAGCGCCGAGCGGCCGCCTCAATGAAGGACATCCCCTAATTCGTAGCCGCGGTCTCGGCGACCAGGACGCCGACGTCGGATCCGATGGTGCTCTTTTCGCTGTCGGTGCCAGAGAACTTGAAGCCGGCGCGGCCAGTGAAATTGGCGTCAGGCACGAAGTGCGCCGTGTGGCCGTCGGTCGCGACCGAGACCGTGCCGCCAACTGCCGACGAAACCGTGTACACAGCGCCGGTCTTGAGACCCGAGGTAAAACGAGTCATGTCCACATCCAGGGAGCCACCCTTGGCCACCACCCCGTGCGGGATGGCGAGCCACTGCAGATAGTCTTCCAGCCAGGTGTAGCCGATATTCCCCGGCACGTAAGCGTAAACGCACGGCACGGTGCCATTGTGGTCGTCGAGATTCGGGTTGAGCCCCACTGCCTTTTCCCAATAATCAGGCATGCCGTCCTTGTCCGTGTCGGTCGGCGCTGGCGTGGAACTCAATGTGCCCATGCCACCGTTGCCGAGGCCATTGGCGTCGATCTGCTGGTAATTGAGGTGCCTGTGTTTCTGGGTGACCAGATCGTCGACCACGAGCGCGTCCACCTCATCGCGCAGGGGCTTCTGGAACTTCACGTCCAGGCGCAACGGCCCGGCGAGAGAAACCACCTTCTTGTAAGCGGTCAGGTGGTCCTCCTGGGTGACCGGAACCCCGACCATAGGATTGCTGGCGCTGACAGGCTGGAAATTCGCGGTGAGCGGGAACGGCGTTGTCATCTTCTCGTAGTCGCCCGACGCCATGTCAAAATCCGTCTTGGTGACGTCGAGCGCACCATTGATGTTGCCGTCAAGCGCGCAGTCTTCCATGAACAAGTGGAAATTCGGCTTTCCACTGGTGTCCAAGTTCGCGCTCTCCAGGGCGTTGGTCTTGGCCGTGCCGGAGACGAAATAGCTGCCGCGCACATTGGCCTTCCAGTTGGCCGGGTTGCCCGAATCCCCCATGATGAAGCCGATGTCCCAATCGAAGGTGACGTTGTTGACCCAGTCGAGCAGTGTGGCGCGCACTTTGGGATTGCGGGTGTGATTGTGCGCCCACAGTGAGTGGTGACCCGTTACTTTGCCCTGATCCCACAGCCCGCCGCAGGAATGGGTTTCGAGCCCCCACGCATTGATCGAATACTGATAGGTCATGTTGTCCGGAGGCGTCTTGAAGCTGGACATGTTCTCGTCGTGGCTGAACATCATGTCGCAATGGTCCCAAATGAAATTGACAGCACCGCTGTCCATGTCGACCGAATCGGCACTGAGGCCGTCACGGAATCGCATATGGCGAATGATGACGTCTCCTGTGGAAAGCCAGAAGGTGCCGTCTTTCAGCGCGAAGCCGTCACCCGGCGCGGTCTGTCCGGCAATGGTGAACGGCCCCTTCGAGGCGGTCAGAACGCCAGAAATGCTGGCATAGCCGCTCACATCGAAGACAATCGTGCGGCCGTTGGCCGGGACGTTTTCGATACCATAGGCGAACGAGCCGGCGCCGCTGGCTGCGAGACTGGTGACGTGATACACGTCGCCGCCGCGACCGCCCTTGGCAAAGGCCCCGAAGCCTTCAGCCCCGGGAAAGGCCAGCAAGGCTTTCGATCCTGGGGCCGCGCAGGTGACGGCCCCTCCGGTGCCACTTGTGCCGGATCCTCCAGCGCCGACGCCGCCTGTGACCACGCCACCCGCGCCAATGCCGCCGGCGCCCGATCCGCCGGCCGCGACTCCGCCCGCGCCGCCCGCCGCCCGCCCGCCGGTCACAGCCCCGCCAGCCACCGATCCGCCGGTCACCCGTCCACCCGAGGCAACGCCGCCTGTGAAGACCCCGCCTGCGCCAGCGCCACCCGTTCCCACGCCACCTGTCGCCAGTCCGCCCAGGCCAGACGCTCCACCGGCGACGACTCCGCCGCTGGCCGCGCCGCCGGAAACGGCCAGTCCGCCCGACGCGGGGTCTTCGCCGGCACCGCCGTTCAGGACCACGCCGCCCGCGCCCGGTGCCGTGCCGCCACCCACACCGGGGCCGCCCCCGCTGCCAGGAACAGTGGAGCCGCTGCCCCCCGAACTGCAGGCCGCGACGCCGAAAGACAGTATCAGAAGAGCGATGCGAGACGGTGATGACCTCAACAGCATGACGGTTCTCCCGGTAGAAAAGGGGGCACCTTGTCGAACGGTGCAGGGCGGCCCAGCTTATCTCAAGTACCCCAACAGAGGGCGGCACATGGGCAGGAACGGGTCAAGAAAAGGGAAAGGGCGTGCGTCCTATCCGGAATGATTCCGGGACAAGGCGCGACAGGCGTCGAGCAGATCCGAGGCTTCCTTCAGACGCGCGGTAACCGCGGGACCGCGCATGTCCAACTTGCTTGCCAGCCGCTCCTCGGGCCGCCAAGCCCCCGCCAGGCGACTGGCCTCGCGCAGGCGGGCCTCGACTGCCTGGGGCGACATGTCCACAGTCACCGATCGCCCTCTTTCAAATTCTGGATGTCCGCGATGTCTTGCGGCCGGGCTGCCTGGGCTTTCATGGCCACCAGCGCCTCGCGCGAAACCACGACAACCTCGCCACCGTGAAGGGGCACGCGCGTCCGGCTTGCCCATGCGGCCTCAAGATTGCGGTCGACCAGCATGAAATCCACGGTCATGAGGTTGCCGCCTTCGTCCACCCGGTTGACCCGCTGGAGGACGGTGCCGTCTTTGAACTCGAAGGGCAGCGCCGCAAGCGTGAAGCCGCACCCTCGCACAGCCTCCATTGCCTTTTCCAGATCCTCGCTGCGCACGAGCAGGTCGATGTCTTTGGTCGCCCGCGGTGCCCCCCATACCGCCACGGCCAAGCCGCCAATCAGCGCGCTATCCACCCGCGCCTGGTCAAGCGCATCAAGCACTGAGCGGAGTGCGTCGTAAAGGGTCACACCGAAATAGTAGCAGGGAGCGGCTTGCAGCGGCGCTGTTCCCATCCGGTGGCGCCACGGGGTGGCAGCGCTACCGATTCGTAGCATGCGGCCCTGCAGTGCTAGGCCGCAGTGGCGTGGCGCATGATCGCTGGGAACGGCGGATGCAGCTCGGTTCGTCCGGCAGCTTGCTGGCGCCGCAAAACTCGCGCGAGAAGCTGCTCAAGCTCTCTCGGGTTTTCGATCGAATCGACCACGTGCTCTGAAGAAATCCAGTCGGTCCAGCCCGAGCCTCGCACCGCGATGGTGGCGAGATCCTTGGCGCCGCGAAGAAGCGCGCCGCTCAAGTCAGCCGCAGGCATGTCGAGACCAGCCTTCCCGAGTGCTTCTGCCAGCGATCCTCTTCCCGCCCAATGCCGGGCCACGGCCTCGGTCTGCAGGGGCAAATGACGCGCAGCCAGGTACCACAGCTTCTCGGCCCGCGCGACCACGGTTGACGGATTCCACAAAGCCCCGGACGCCGTCAGCTCGGCCGACTGCACGGGTGACGCCCGTTCCACCAACCCCGCCACGGCAAACATACCCCCGCCGAGCGCTCGCCCAGGCACGATCCATGCGCGCCGGCCGCGCCGCTGACCGTCGGCCACGCCAATGAGAACCACGCCAGCCTTGTCCAGGGCCTGGTCGGCAGCGGCCACGGATTCCACCAGATCGTCCGGGAAGGGCACATAGTGGTCGGCTGGCGTCACCAGCACATGCGCATCAGGCGAACGTGAAAAGACACCCCCAAGCGCCAGAAGCAAATCAAGTCCCGCATCACATTCTGCCGGGCGCTCGATGATCTCGATGCCAGGCCAATCGCGCAGCTGCGTACGCGCCAAGCCCGCGAACGCTGACGACACCACCACAACCATGTTCTTGGCTGGCACCAGGCTGGCGTATCGCGTGACCGTCTGCTGCAGCAAAGATCCAGTGCCCGCTATCAAGGCGAACTGCTTGGGCAGGTCCACGCCGTCAAGCACGTCTGTCAGCGGTCTCAAACGGCGGTCTTCGCCGCTGGCTAGAATGATTGCGTGCAAGTTATCGCATTTGGACATGACCACTCTCCTTGTTCACGGGACGTACTGCGTGACCTTGTCCAAATGCAATCCCGAGGCCAGGAGGGCAGCCCGGCCATGGTCTTCGCTACAGAGTCACAATGATCTGCTCGCCCGCTAGCTCGGCCGGGTAGACCTGCAGCGGTCGCGGCGCTGGCCCGCTGAGCACGTGCCCAGCCAGGTCGAACAACGAGCTATGGCAAGAGCACTTGATCTTCTTTTCGCCCGCGCTGTAGGCGACCACGCACTGCCGATGCGTGCAGACGGGATTGAAGGCACGCACGCTGGTGGCGCCATCGCGGACCAGGAGGAGCGACTTGTCCTTCACCTTGAGCACGACGGATCCGCCCACCGCTTTCAACGCCTGCACCTTGGCCAGCGGAATGGCGATCTTGTTGCTCTCCGCGCGGGCCGCGCCCTTGGGCAAGACCAACAGCGCGCCCAGGCCGACGCCCGAGCCCAGGAGAAATCGTCGCCGTCCGAATGTTGAGCTGGACATCGTGAACTCCCTGACGGTGTGAAGTTGAAGCGGGCCACAGGATGGCAGAGAACGCCAAGAAAACCATTCGGCGTAGTAAAGAGACGCTCGGGTCGCGGCTCCCTTTCCCCGCGTGACTAGAGCGCTCTGAAATCCGCGCTAGAGTCGCCGCCATGAGTTTCTTCGCTGATCTGCACGATTCTCAGGCGCAGCTAGGCGGCAAGGCCCGCTCGCTGGCGCGGCTCGCCGCTTTGGGCCTGCCCACGCCCGCGGGATTCGTCATCACGGACCCGTTGTTCCGCGCTATCAGTCTATCGATCTCGTTGGCCGAAAAGATAGACGAAGCCGCGCTGGCCGAGTTGGACCGCGCCCGGTTCGCGCTGACCACGGTGCCTTTCCCGGCGGGATTTGCCGAAGAACTGGCTGCGCGGCTTGCGCAGGCTCCCCTGTGGTGCGTGCGTTCGTCATTCGCCAGCGAGGACATCGCCGGGGCTTTGGGGGCGGGCGTCTACGAATCGCGGGTGGCGGTGCGGCCAGATGAGGTCGAAACCGCCATCCGCCAGGTGCTCGCCTCTGCCCTGTCTGCCGGCGCGGTGGCCTATGCGCTGGCGCATGGGTTGCGGCCAGCGGCGCCGCCCCTATCGGTCTTGGTCCATGCCTACGTCCGCGGCGATGCCGAAGGTGGCGCGGCCTGCGTGCCACAACGGCCTGACCAGCCCATCGTCCAGATACGGGCCGGGGTTCTGACCGCCGTGGCAACCGCCCGCCTGCACAGTGCCCTGACCTTGCTCGTGAAAACCCACGGTGCGGTCGAGGTGGAATGGGTGGCGGATGGCGACAGCGTGGTCTTCCTGCAGATGCGACCATTCGAGCCGCCGCCTACGCCAGAGCCCTGGCGCGGTTGGGATGACCTGGGTGACGATTCGCGGGCGTCCTGGCGGTGGGACCAGGCACACAACCCGTTGCCGCTTTCCCCGGTGCACGCAGGCCTGGTCGCCCTGGTTGACGAGCGCTGCCGCATCGGCATCCGCCAGCGCGTGCTGGGACAGTACCTTTTCTATGCCCCTGACACGCGTCCCGGCCCGCTGGCCGTCACTGTCGAAGATGCTCCGGCACGCTTTGGAGCCTTGCGCACCGAGGTCGAATCCCGTCTGGCGGCGATGGGAGACGATCCCGATCTGGAACGGGCGCTCGATCTTCTCATTGCCGTCGAGGAGCCGATCTTCGGAATCATCCAGCCGGCGTTGCGGGCGGCACGCGCGAATTTGCGGGAATTTCTGCGCCACGAAGCACCGTCGGCGGTGCCGAATATTGGCCACCTTCTGGCCGGCGTAAGATCCAAGGCGAGCGAGCGCCGTGAGCGGGCGGCACAATGGCGAGCAGCCAAGGACGCGCGAGCGCGCGCCGAGGCTCGTGATCGCTACCTTGAGCTTTTTGGCGACGAGACCCCGGTGTGGGACGTGGCCGTGCCCACCTGTCGGGAAACGCCCGAGGCCGCATGGATCGCCGAAGAGGGCGGCCACGCCACGCTCGCGGTGCCAGGGGAATCGCCAGCCGATCCGGTCTCCAGTCAGATCGCGCCCGAGCGGCGCGTGCAGTGGCTTTCGCTCTTGCAGCTGGCCCGTCAAGCAGCCGGGTTGGGTGAAGACGACGACTGGCTGTACGCCCGGGCACAGGCAACAATTCGCCGCTCTCTTCTGCGCCTGGGCGCAAACCTTTGTCGCGTGGGCGCGCTGGCAGACGTCGATGCCGTCTTCTTCTTGCCTCTGCCGCTTGTGCGATCCCTGGTCGCCGGCGCGCCGCCACCGGCTGATTTGTCAAAACAGGCAGCGGCAGGCCGCGCGGCGTGGGATGCCGCCTGCCGTGATCCGCCCCCGGTCCCGACGGCGCCCGACCGGATGTCCGCAAGGGGCGTGGGCACAGGCGGACGGGCGATCGGGCGCGTGGTCTTGCATCAACCTGCGCATACGCGTCCGGTGCCGGGCCAGATCCTGTTGGCGCCGACCTTTCTGCCAAGCGAGCTGCCCTTGCTGGTCGCGGCCGCGCTGGTCACGGAAACCGGCGGGCCGCTCGATCACGTGGCCACCCAGGCGCGCGAGCGACGCTTGCCCGCGGTGGTCGGCGCGGCGGGCGCGTGCCGGATCTTCCACGACGGCGATCTGGTCCTGGTCGACGCCGACCGCGGCCTGGTGGTTAGGCTGGGATAGCCTTCGCTGCCTTCGCTGCCTTCGCCGGTTCGGATACGTCTGCTGTGCCTGGCTGCCCGCGCTCGTTGACCCGCTCGCGCAGCTCTTTGCCCACCTTGAAGAAAGCCAGTCGCTTGGGTTTGACGTGCACGGTGGCGCCGGTGCGCGGATTGCGCCCGTCGTAGGCGCGGTACTGGCGCACGGTAAAACTGCCGAAGCCGCGGATCTCGATGCCCTCGCCTCGCATGAGGGCATCCGACATGGACAAGAAGATCTGATCGACCAGTAGCTCCGCGCGCGCCCACGGGAACTTGAGCCTCTCGGCGATGACGGCAATGAGGTCGGCCTTGGTCATGGTCACAGAACCCATAATGTATCCAAAAGCGAGCCTCTAGTCGAGAGGGCGCGCAGGAAGGGGGGCGTTGCTGTCGGTTCGGAAGCGATAGGTCTTGAAAAACGAGTACTCGCTGCAGTTGTGGCGGGCGTAAAAATCGATGACGTCCCGCCATTCAAACTGCTTGCTGTCCACGCCTTCCTTGATCTCACGCCAAGAAAACGTCTGCTGGCAGCCCTCGCGGCCGCGGAATCCCACATGACCGGCGAATGTGCGCGGATCGTAGAGGGTGGCGTTGGGCGGAAGACGTGAAACGTAGTAGGCCGACAGCGCCGGCATCTCGACCACCTCGATGCGGTTCAGGTCGACGGCCTCCTCTTTCCGATACAGACACTCGGTGCGCGTGATGGTCTGATTCGGTGCGATGGCCACGGCGTTGTGGGGAATCTCACCCTTGCTCGAACATCGGTGTTTGTCCGCCACGCTGGTTTGAATGCGATACGCGAGATACATCGGCGTCCGGTTCTCGATGCTCAGCACCAGGTGATCGGCATTGATGGACTGGCCCTCGCTGACCGAGGCGACCTTGCGAATCTCCAGCGACACGCGGAGGTGGCGGGTCTCGATCGGGGCCTTGATGCGCAGGCGTTGCTTTCCCTTGATCTCGTCGAAATACGCATTGGGCTGGGTGATCTCATCCCAAGAAGGGACCGCAATGCCAAACGCCCTGGCGTCCTGTTCAAGCAGAGTGCGGTAGTAGACTGGGGAAAAACGCGTGTCGGAATGGATCATGAGCGAGCTAGGCGGCGGCGGGCGCGGGCGCTCGGGGGCTGCCGGCGGCGCGCTGGCCGAATGCAGGACGAACACACCTACGCCGATGGCCAGGGCACCAGCCAGGAGCACGGCAAGAGCAAGGGGTTTGCCTTCCAAGTCTGTCTACCCGAGAACGTCGCGTCCCCCAAAGTATGGTCGAAGCACGGCCGGCACGTCCAGCTTTCCGTCGGCACGCTGGTACGTTTCCAGCACCCCGACCAGGGTGCGCGGCAGGGCCAGGCCGGATCCGTTGAGTGTGTTGACAAAACGGGTCTTCTCCTGGCCGTCGCGGAAGCGGATCTTGGCCCGCCGGGCCTGGAAGTCGCCAAAGGCCGAGCAAGAGCTGACCTCCAACCACTCGCCGCAGCCCGGTGCCCACAGTTCCAGGTCGAACTTGACCATGGCCGAAAACGACAGATCGCCGGTACACATTTCCACCACCCGGTAGGGCAGTTCCAGCGCCTTCAACACGTCCTCGGCATCGGCGAGCAGGCCCTTGAGCTCGTCGAGCGAGTTTTCCGGACGCACAAACTTGACCAGCTCGACCTTGTCGAACTGGTGACCGCGCTTGATCCCGCGGGTGTCGCGGCCGGCCGCCATCTGTTCGCGCCGGAAGCACGCGGTGTAGGCCACATGCTTGATGGGCAGCTTTTCGCCTTCGAGGATCTCGTCGCGGTACAGGTTGGTCACCGGCACCTCGGCGGTGGGGATGAACCAGAAGTCCTCGACGGCGTCGCGGTACAAGTTGTCGCCGAACTTGGGCAGGTTGCCGGTGCCCACCAGGGCCTCGCGCCGGACCATGTAGGGCGGCAGGATCTCGGTGTAGCCGTGGCGGCTGGTGTGCATATCCAGCATGAAACTGATGAGCGCCCGCTGCAGGCGCGCGCCCCAATCCTTGAGAATGTAGAAGCGCGAGCCGGAAATCTTCACCCCGCGGTCGAAATCCAGAATGCCCCAGCGCGGACCCGAATCCCAGTGCGGCTGCGGCGTGAAGGCGAAGGTGCGCTTGACGCCCTCCTCGCGAATCACACGGTTTTCGCTGTCGTCCTTGCCCACAGGCACCGAGGGATGCGGCAGGTTGGGCAGCTCAAGCAGCTTCTCGTCCAGAATCTGTTCCTGCTGGGCCAGCTCGGCGTTGAGCGCCTCGATCCTCTGTTTGAGCGCCGCGCCCCTGGCCTTGGCCTCTTCGCGTGCCTCGGGGTTGGGCGCCTTGCCGATCTCGCGCGACAGGCGATTCTGGTCGGCCTGCAGAGTCTGGGAGTCGTTCTTCAGCTTGCGCACCCCCTGGTCAAGCGCCAACACCGCATCCAGGTCCACAGTGGATCCCAGCTTGGCAAAGCCAGCGCGCACGTCGTCGGGCGTCTCTCGGATGAGTCGGATGTCGAGCATAAGGACCGCAGTGTACGACGACTGGGGAAAGGGAGCTAGTTGACTCTCAGCCGGGCAGCGCGCGCAGAGTTGCCACAACATGGTCCTGCTCGGCGGTCAGCAGGCCATGAAAGAGAGGCAGGAGGATCGTGTTGTCGCGGGCGCGCTCCGAGACGGGCAGGCGCAAACAGCGGCCGGCGGCGTGGGCTGCCGGATCGCAGGGTTCTTCACCGCAGGACCAGGCGCACTTGGTGTACGCCGGCTCGGCGTGGGCGTTGCCGATGCCGCGCCGGCTGGCCACGCCCCGGTCGAGCAGAAACTGCATGATCGCAACCTGCGACAGACGCCCGCCGGGGCGGAGAGTGACTGGGTAGCTCTGCCAGTTGCTACGAGCCCAGGACGGTTCAACGGGTGGTGCAAGCAGGGGGTGGTCAGCCAAAGCCTCGGCGTAGCGATCCGCCAGAGCACGGCGCTCGGCAATGATGGCAGGCAGGTGCGCCAGTTGCGGCCGGCCTACCGCGGCCTGTAGATCAGTCATGCGAAAATTGAAGGCCGGTTCGGAGAAGTCTTCGAAGGTCACTCTGCTGCTGTCGTGGCGGGCGGTGCTGGGCACGGACATGGCGTGCTGGCGCAGCAGGCGCAGGCGGCTTGCCAACGCCGGATCCGAAGTTGTGATCATGCCGCCATCGCCGGTGGTGATCAGCTTGCGCGGGTGAAACGAAAAGCAAGCCAACAAGCCATGGGGCTGGCCGATGCGCTGCCAGACGCCGTCGATGCGGATCTCGCTGCCGATGGCACAGGCAGCGTCCTCGACAACAGGCAGGCCCCGCGCCCGCGCGATCTCCAAGATGGCGGGCAAGTCGCAGGGAAAGCCAATCTGGTGAACGCACAAGATGGCGCGCGTGCGCGGCGTGAGGGCGCGTGCAAGCGCAGCCGGGTCCATGCTGTAGGTGTGGGGCTGCACGTCGACGAAGATCGGTCGCGCCCCGACCGCCACGACGGCATTGGCCGTGGCGATGAAACTGTGGCTGACCGTGGCCACGTCGTCACCCGGCCGCACGCTCGCGACGCGCAGGGAAAGCTCCAGCGCCGTCGTGCAGTTGGACACCGCCACGGCGTGGGGCGCCCCCACCGCGGCCGCGAACTCACGCTCGAACGCCGCCACCTCTGGACCCTGCGCGACCCAGCCCGAACGGATGACCCTCGTTGCGGCCTCGGCCTCGGCGTCGCCGAGCGCCAGTCGAACAATGGGAATCTGCATGGCCTCAGAATCGGGCCTGCGACGGCGCGGGGCAAGTATTGATCAGATCCAGTGGCGTGGCCTCACATCCGCAGTCGAACACCCCCTATCGGCGAGGGCCAACTTGCGGTAAGGTGACGCCACTAACACGGGAGGACATCGTGATCCACACAAGCAAAATTCTAGGAACGATTCTGGTTGGCTCTCTTTTCGCCGTGGGCTGCGGCCCATCCGAATTGGAGCAAAAAGTGCCGGTACTTGAAAAGGCCCTGAAGGAGCAGCAGGACGAAAACGCCAAGCTCAAGGCGCAGGCCGAGGACCTCAACAAGAAGCTGGCGGACGCCAACGCGGCGGCTGACAAGTTCAAAGCGTGGGGCACCGGTACCCAGGCTGACAAGGAAGCCCTGCAGAAGAAGCTGACCGAGCTGGAAAAGGCCAAGGCGGCGTCCGAGGCGCGCGAAGCGATGTTCCGGGGCCTGGCCGAGAAGCTGCGCTCGATGGTCGACGCCGGCAAGATCAAGGTCACGGTTCGCAACGGCCGCATGCTGCTGGTACTGCCCAACGACATCCTTTTTGATTCGGGCAAGGTCGAGCTGAAGGACGAGGGCAAGACCGCCATCGCCGAGGTGGCCAAGGTGTTGGCAGGAATGGCAGACCGCCACTTTCTGGTCGCCGGCCACACCGACAACGTGCCCATCAAGACCCACAAGTTCCGCTCGAACTGGGAGCTGTCCACCCAGCGCGCGGTTGAGGTCACCCGCCTGATGGTCGAAGGTGGCATGAAGCCCAGCCAGCTTGGGGCCGCCGGCTATGCCGACTTTGACCCGGCCGCCTCCAATGACACGCCTGATGGTCAGAAGCAGAACCGCCGCATCGAGATCGTGGTCGAGCCGAACCTATCCGAGTTGCCCAGCCTGGACAACCTGGGTGGCAAGCCGGCCGCCAAGTAGTCTCCAAGTAAGTCGGCGGCCGCATCACCGGCCGTCGACGACCCAGCGACCGAACCAGCAACTGTTGATGGCTGTCTGTAGGCTCCCTGATGTTCAAGAAGCGTGACGTAGCTATTCACTTCGTAGGCATCGGGGGCATTGGTATGTCGGGGATAGCCGAGGTGCTGCTCAACCTCGGCTATCGCGTTTCCGGGTCGGACCAGCGCGACAGCGAGGCGACCCGCCGACTGCAAGCCCTGGGCGGGAAAATCCAGGTCGGACATAGCGCGGAGCAAGTCCGCGGCGCCGATGTGGTGGTGATTTCCAGCGCGGTGAAGCCCGACAATCCCGAGGTGCAGGCGGCCCGCCGGCGCGACATCCCAGTGATTCCGCGCGCCGAAATGTTGGGCGAGTTGATGCGCGTGAAGGATGGTGTCGCGGTGGCCGGTTCGCACGGCAAGACCAGCACGACCACCATGGTCGCCACCATCCTGGCCCATGCCGGCCTCGATCCCACCGCAATTATCGGCGGCAAGGCCAAGGTCTTCGGGTCCAACGCGCGCCTGGGCCAGGGCGAGGTGCTGGTGGCCGAGGCAGACGAATCAGATGGATCGTTTCGCCACCTGTTTCCCATGGTCGCGGTCATCACCAACATCGACCGCGAACACATGGATCACTACGGCACCGAGGCGGCCTTGCGCGCGGCCTTTCTCGATTTTGCCAACAAGGTTCCCTTCTATGGCCTGGTGGTTCTGTGCGCGGACAACCCGGTGGCCGCCGGGCTGGCGGCGGATCTGCAGAAACGCCATGTGACCTACGGCCTTTCCGCGGGCGACTATCGCGGCGAGATCCTGTCCGCCGATGCGCAAGGCACGCGCCTGCGCGTGGCGGTGCGGGGCAAGGCGCGCGGCGAGGTCTGGGTGCGCATGCCCGGCATTCACTACGCGCAAAACGCGCTGGCGGCCCTGTGCGTGTCCGACGTGTTCGATGTGCCCTTTGCCACCTATGGCGAGGCTTTGGCGTCCTTTGCTGGCGTAGACCGACGATTCTCCGTACGCGGCGAGGCGGGTGGAATTCTGGTCATCGACGACTACGGCCACCACCCGACTGAGATGGCCGCCACCCTGGGCGCCGCGCGCCTGTTCGGCCGGCGCGTGGTGGTCGCGTTTCAGCCCCACCGTTTCACGCGCACGCGCGATCTGCTCAAGGATTTTGCTCCTGCGCTCAAGGGCGCCGACGAGGTGGTGCTGACCGACATCTATGCCGCCGGCGAAGCCCCCATTGAAGACACGACCATCGAGCGGCTGCTCGCCACCTTCCCCGCCGGCAGCGCCGTGACCTACCTCGGCCGCAAGGGCTTGGCCGACAGTCTTTTCGCCCGCCTGCGCGCAGGCGATCTGCTGCTGACCCTGGGTGCGGGCGACATCACCCAGGTGGGCAGCGAGATTCTCGCACGGTTGGCGAAAACGTAGCACGGGAGGGACGGGCGGCTCCGGGGGCACCGGCGTCGGCTCTGGTGGAGCCACGGGCGGTCCTGGCGGTGCAGGCGGCGGCAACGGTGGATCCACGGCCAGCAACACCTCGGGTGGCAGTAGCGGCAGTGTCGGTGGGATGACCAGCAACAGTGGTGCAGGGGGAAGTGCCAGATCGCCAGCGGCGGCTCCGCAGCAGATTCAAAGAGCGGTGGCTGCATCTGCCGCGTGGCTGGATTCTCGCAACACGCGGAAGCCTGGCACGTCGTTGTGTTGTCCCTACTCCTGGTGCGCCGACGGCGGAGCCGGGGGTGTCCACCAATCCGGGTCAGGTCCACTACCAATTTCGTGACAATTGCGTAGCGCGCGCCGCTATCGCTGGGATTCAGAATCCTCTCACCGTGACTGGCACGAGGCTGTCCGCCGTCGTGCCGTTGCCGAGCTGGCCGTAGAGGTTGCTGCCCCAACACTGAACCGTGCCACCCGTCAGCAAGGCGCAGGCGAAGCGGCCACCAGTGGCGATCGCGGTCGCATTGGTTATGCCCGAAACCGCGACCGGAACCGAACTGCTCGTCGTGCTGTCGTTGCCAAGCTGGCCCCACATGTTGTCGCCCCAGCACGCAACTGTGCCACCCGTCAGCGGGGCACAAGTGTACCAGAAAGCAGCGGCAACAGCGGTCGCGTTCGTGATACCAGAGACAGTGACGGGCAGGAGACTATTGGTCTTGGTGCCATCTCCAAGCTCGCCCCAGTCGTTTTCGCCCCAGCACTGAACCGCTCCAGAAGTCAGCAATGCACAAGTGTGGGAAAAACCCGCAGAGACACTGGTGGCATTCGCGAGGCCGGAAACCGCGACGGGCACGAAACTGTCTGTCGTGGTGCCGTTGCCCAACTCGCCGTCGGAGTTGCCGCCCCAGCACCGAACCGTGCCATCAGTCAAGCGCGCGCAGGTGTAGGCGAAGCCGGCGGCCACCGTGGCGGGATTCGTGATGGCCGAAACCGCGACGGACCTGAAATTGCTCGTCGAGGTGCCATTGCCCAGCTGGCCGTAAGGGTTGGATCCCCAGCAACGCATCGATCCGTCGCCGAGCACCGCGCAGTTGTGATGGTAGCCCGATGTGAGCACAGTGGCATCCGCAATACCGAGGACCGCGACCGGCACCGAACTGAGCGTCGTACTACCGATACCGAGCTGGCCCAAGTAGTTGGCGCCCCAGCACTGCACAGTGCCTCCTGCTAGCAGCGCACAGGTGTGGTACATCCCCGCGACAATAGCGGTCGCATTTGCGATACCCGTGACCGCAGTGGGCACTAGAGTGCATAGGTCTGTCGTCGTCTTTCCTGTGGTCTTGTTGTACAAGGGATTACATGTATCTGCGCTAACGCTGTCGAGCTGGCCGTACGTGTTGTCGCCCCAGCAATGAATCGCACCACCGCTCAGCAGCGCGCAGGCGTGGTATTGGCCGACCGCAATGGCCTGGGCGACGAGCCTGGTGCCCGTTGTCCCAGCCACTCCGTCCGCCGAGCCCGCCTCGCCACCGGAAGACGGGGTGCCGTCTGCAGTCGGCGCGTCGAGGCCTCCGCTGCCGAGAATTCCTCCCGAGCCGATGGCCCCTGTGGAACCGCCGCCCGTGCCTCCGCCTCCGTCGCGATCGGCATCCGGGCGGCTACAGTTCATTGGACAATCGACCACGGTGCGCGACCAGCCGCTGCTTCCGCAGTCCCAGCAGGCGCTAGAAACGCAGACTCCTGCGCACTCGGGGTGTTGCCGACCTTCGCAGGTGAGGCAAACGACCATCGTGGTCGCGGGAGCGCAGATTGGATATCCGGAGGGGTTGGCTGGTAGGGGGAGGCCGCTGCACATCGACCCGGCACTGCCGGCATCGACCACCCCGCCACTGCCCCCGGCAATTCCGCCCGAGCCAATGCCCCCAGCGGGTCTGCCTCCGGCGCCGCCGCCGGCACCCCCGCCGGCCAATCCGCCCGCGTCCGCGCTAGTGTAGAGATCCCCCGTGGTGCCGCCCTGGCCAGCGTCGCTAGCGGCCCCCTTGCCGGCTCTGCCTTGACAAGCGGCGACCGCAAGACCAAACGCGACCGGGATGACAATCGACGCCCTTCGAGTCTTCGCGTTGGAACTCATGTCTGATGGCCATGATCCCTCCGTGCTCCGCCCTTCAAAGTCAAGGGCTTGTTCGACCTGCCCATCAATTTCGGAATCCAGGGCTACAAGCTCACGCAGATTCTGCCTCTCTTCTAGCACTACAGACAACCGCGCAGCTCTGCGGGCACTCGACCGCACTGAGAGCCGTCGAGAGCCCCAGACACCGGTGGTGGTCGCGAAACCTCACCACGTCGTGTAGTAAGCGTACGGGTATCCGCCGGCGGTGACCTGAATGCAATAGCCGCCGTTGCGTTTGGCGGGCAGCGATGACCAGTTGGCGCCGTTACAGGTCATTACTCGCTCCCTCGCTCAGGCTGTCACACCGCGAGCCATGCTCGCGGAATCCGGGGCAAGATGAAGCGCACGATCGGGTGCCGTTCTTGGGGCTTGCGCTGGAGCCGCAGGCCGCTAGGATGCCTCGTCGCCGTCAGTCGGCTCTTCGTCTTGCATGTCCACACCGGCGCGCATCAGGTCGACCAGGTCGTCGGTGTCCAGGCGGCCGGCCAATTCGGCGCCTTCCAGAATTCCGGCGGCGAGTTGGCGTTTGTCGGCGTGCATAGCCAACACCTTTTCCTCTACAGTGCCGGATGCGACCAGGCGGACGACAGTGACGGGCTTGTCCTGGCCGATGCGATGGGCGCGGTCAGTGGCCTGGTCTTCCACTGCGGGATTCCACCAGGGATCAAGGTGGACGACGAAGCTGGCGGCGGTCAGGTTCAGGCCTGTGCCGCCCGCGCGCAGTGAGATGAGAAACACGTCGGCTTGGCCGAGCTGGAATGCGGCCACGCGCTCGGCCCGGGTTTCGGCCGGGGTTGAGCCGTCGAGGCGCAGCACCGAAAACCCCAACTCGCGCAGGCGTGGCTCCACCAGATCGAGGAAACTGGTGAACTGACTGAAGACCAAGGCGCGATGGCCCTCTTCTTTGAGCTCGCCCATGATTTCCCCGAGCGCAGTGAGTTTGGCCGATCCGACAGTGGTTTCTTTCACCACCAGGCGCGGATGACAGGCGAGCAGGCGCAGCTTGGTCAGCGCGGCCAGCACCACGAAGCGGCGCTTGGCCTCGTCGGCGGGGCCATCACCTTGGCGCTTGGCCAGACTCTCAAGTGCTTCGATGCGCGCGGCTTCGTAGTAGCGGCGTTCGGCAGGACCGAGTTCAACCAAATGGTTCATTTCCGTGCGCGCAGGCAGCTCGGGCGCCACTTCGCGCTTGGTCCGTCGCAGAAGGAAGGGCCGCACCACGCGCACTAGGGCTGCCTGCCGGCGCGGATCGTGATCGCGTTCAATGGGCAGGGCGAACTTTTCGCGAAACCGGTCCCAGGGTCCGAGCAGGCCCGGCGCCACCAGACGGAAGATCGCCCACAATTCGCCTAGGTGGTTTTCCACCGGCGTGCCCGTCAGGGCCACGCGAAAATCCGCAACCAAATCCCGCACGGCGCGAAAGCGCAAAGTGGTCGCATTCTTCACTGACTGTGCTTCATCAATTATCAGGGTGGCGAAGCGTACGGTCTTGAGCGATTCGCAGTCGCGAACTGCAATGGCGTAGCTGGTGACGACAACGGCGCCTGCGCCCAGTCCGGCAAGCAGCGACGAGCGATCGGCGCCTCGGTATATATGCACAGTCAAATCAGGCGCAAACTTACGTGCCTCGTCGGCCCAGTTCGACACCACCGAGGTCGGCGCGATCACCAGGGCGGGACCCAGGCCTTGCCGGGTCAGCATGAGGGTCAGCGCCTGCAGGGTCTTGCCAAGCCCCATGTCGTCGGCCAGACATCCGCCCAGGCCCCATTGCGCCAGTCGGCTCAACCAATTGAATCCGTCGACCTGGTAGTGCCGAAGCACCGGGCGCAGCGTCTCGGGCACCACGGGTTCATGGTGTTCGACCTCCGCCAGGCGCGCCAGGGTGGCCCGAAAGGCGGGAACCGCCTCAAGCTGGGTCTGGTCCTCGACCAGGTCCGCCAGTGCCGGCGCGGCCAGCAGGCCGAGGTCCAGCCCGTCCGCACCGGCGAATACAACGTCGTCGAGCTTTTCCAGCTTGGCGCGCAGACTGTCTTCAATCAGGGCAAAGCGATTGGCGGCAAGGCGCACAAAGCGCCGCCCCGAGCGGACGGCGGCCAGCAATTGGGCGAGTGAAACCGCCCCGTCGTCGATGTCTGCCTCGCCTTCGACGCCAAACCAGTCGCGCCGTTGCGTGATCCGGACGCGCAGCTCGCTGCGCCTGACCTCGTGCAGTCGGAACTTTTCGTCGGGCCATTCGACCATTACGGCCTCGCCGCGGTCGCGCAACACGCGCAAAATGTCGAGGGCCGCACTGTCGTCGGCGACATTCCAGCACCACGGACCGTGGGCCCATTCCTCTGCGATCTTGGCGTCGCGGACCAGGGCGTGCGCGCTTTCGCGCTCGGCTTCGAGTGCACGGCAGGTGTGCTGGCGCTTGCCGTCGCGCACCCACAAGACGTCAGGCGATCCCTCGCCCGGCGCAAAGACCGGACCACCGTCAAGCGGCCGCACCCGCAACTCCACCCGCAGGCCTTCCTCGGGCATGGGGGTCAGGCGCACAACCGTCCGGCTGTCAGCCTCGACGCGATCGCCGCGCACAGAAGCCGGCACTTCAATGTCGACGCTTCCCTGCAGGCGCTGCAGTCTCTGCGCCAGTTCGTCCAATCCTTCGGTTGGCAGGGCCAGGGCATAGCGGGCCAGCGCCTGCACCAGGTGGTGGGCCTCGGGCTGCAGCTCTGCCAGCAGGCAGCGGTTGCTCGCCTCATCCAGAATGACCAGATAGCGATTGTCGACGATTGCGGCCGCGATTTCAGGGGCGGACCGTTCAATCGGGCCAAGCCGCAAACGAGGCGAGAAGACCTCGCCGTGTCCTTCGAAATAGAGGCGCAGCCGAGCCTGGGCCACCGACAAAGGCTGGGCCCGCTGGCCACCCGCATACATATTGGACGAGCCGGCCAGGGCCGACAGCACGTGAAAGGCTTCGCTGGCGGACGGGTTGAAGGACTGCACATAGCGGCCGCCATGGCCGCGATTGCCCAGCAAGACATCGAAAGCCGCCCGATCGGCTTGCGATGTCGTCCGGTCGCGACGGGCGGACCACTCGTATTCGCCGACGCGATGGCCGCGGGTGAAGGTGCCGCGTTTCGCGCGCTTCTGGATGACCGGATGGATGACAATCCCCGACGCGCGGCGGTCCACGGTCCAGATCAGGCGTTCGTCGGTGGGCTCGGTCGTCGCCACGGGCGCCAGGCCACTGTCCAGGTAGTTCAGGAAACGGGTCCACCCCGGCACGCGCAGCACGGCCGGTAATTGGTCGTGGATGGGTGCCTGGGGATCGGCGAGCAGAGACCGGATTTCGTCGAGGGCGGATCCGATGTGGGGACAAGGCTGGCCGGAGGGGCAGGTGTGACACCTGAACGGCACGGCTCCGATCTGCCAGGACGCCAGGCCGAAAGTCACGCCCTGGCAACGCGGGCTGGACGGGTAGCCGCCGAAGTCGTGAACGATCGTTTCGTCGTACACAAGAGACGGTGGGTCAGCCACAACGACGACCCGGTCGGGCAAGAAGCTCCCGGCGGGGCGTGCAGGAACGGGCGCCAGGCTCGCGTGCAGTTCCGCCATGGTCCGCGCCAGATTGGCCACCAGCGGATCTTTGGGTGTGCAAGCGCGCGCTGCTCTTTCGGCCAGCCGTTCACGCTGGGAGCGCGCAAAGTCCGCAAAGCGCTCTAGGTGCTTGGCTGCGGCGTCGACCAGCACGGCGGTAGCGCGCCGTCGCATGAAAGTCGAGCCCGCGAATTTTGGCAGGGAAAAGCCAGGCGCCAGAATCTGGCGAATGGGAACGGCCGCAACGCTGCGCATTTCCCAACGAACGGAATACGGCAGGGCCCACTCCGGCAGCGGATGATCCAGATGCTCTTCGATGCCGTTGCGTTTCGCCCAGACCACGATTTCGGCCGGCGCTATGGGAACCGGATCCGGTCCGCTCGGTTGCGGCTGCCCCTGGGTGGGTGTGCTCCGGTCGATCTCGACGTCGTCGAATATGTCGTCATCGACATCGTCGGGTTCAGCGTCCCCGCTGCGGGAGCGCGAGCTGGTGATCCACCGCCAGAGGCTGGCGCAGATCTCGCCAGCCAAGAACGGGGAATAGCGGTTTTCCAGAAGCCGCGCAGCCTCTGGCGAACACAGGTCGGCAATCGTCGAACACCGCAGGATTGCACTCACGGTGGCCACCGCAGATGCATAGGTGCGCACCAGAGAGGCTTCTTTCAAGAACCTTCCGACACCCAGGGACAGTGGGTGGACGATCCCAAGCGCCCTCGCCTCAGCGGGGATGCGATCGAGCGACTTCGGGTCCATGGCAATGATCTACAACATCCGCGCCAAGCTGGCGTCCGATCTCGCTCGGGAATCTTCAGGCGGACAATCCGCGGAAGACCTGGTGGCTGTGCAAAGCCTCGCTATCACAGGACAGCCTCGAACAAAAAGAAGCGGCGCGATTTCTGTCTGCGGCGCAGTGACTAGGGATGTGTGGTTTCCAGCCAGCCGGCCAGATCGCGGGCCAGTTGCTCAAGGCAGCGATACACGACGGCGGGCGGGTCGTGACTGTCGACGCCGGTCACCGTGCAGTGCCTTTGACTCTGGCCGAGCGCCACCAGTCCGTCGCGCGAGAGCAACGTCGCGCGGATCTCGATCTCCGCCTGGAGCAGCCCCGCGCGCAGCTCAGCCTGCGCGTCGACCAGATCAATCGTCATCTGCCAGCCAGCACGCCGTTTCTTCGCATGCCGGGCCGCCCAGGGGCGAGCCGCGGCAGCCATCATCTCCGTCACCGTCGTCGTCAGGTTGGACAAGACGTACCGGGCCCCCTCGACCGGCAGCGGATCCCGGCCGCCCGAGACGGAACCAGTCACGTCCATCAATGGGTCAGGGGCACGCGCGCCCGCCGGCAAAACCACGCCGGCATCAAGAGCGATCGTGCTGTGCCCACACCCCGCACCAAACGATGCCGTACACATCAAAGAAGCAACCAACATGAATCTGATATGGTGCATGCGACAATCCCCACGGTCCTATCATTGCGGAAAGACCGGGATGAAGAGTAGCACGGCTGGCCTCCGCGCAGTGACGACCGCAAGTTCTATCCGTGCGCGCGGAACGCCCCGGCCACGCCGAGCAGGACCAAGGCCGCGCCCGCCAAAGCTGGGCCTGCCACGCGCTCGCCGAGCACTGCTTCTGCGCTTGCGGTCGCAGGCAGCGCCGCGGAGAATAGTGTCACCATGAAATGCGCGTTTGCGGTACCGCTGTCAGGCAGTTGGAATGTCAACAAATCGGATTGGCGCGGGCTTGGCGTGGCTTTGCTGGTGGCGGCCCTGACGGCCTGTTCCTCCTCAGATTCATCCGGCCTTTCAAAGGGCGGCAGCGGCGGCCAAGCCAGCGGCGGTGTCACGGGTCCAGCGGGCGCGACAGCGACGGGTGGCACAGGCAGTCTGGGTGGGACGATCGCCCGCACCGGGGGAAACACGGCATTGGGCGGTGTGGCTGAGTTCGCGACCGGAGGGGCGGGCGGGACTGGCGATGGCGCGACAGAAAGCGGTGGCGTTTCGAGCGGTGGAAGCCGCCCAGCCGGTGGAACTCTCGCTGGCGGAGCTATTGCGGTTGATGCGGGCCTGGTCAGCGGGGGCGTGTCTGGAGCCGGTGGCACTTCCCTGGCGGGCGGATCACCCTCCGGTGACGCCGGGACCGGCAACCGAGACGCCGCAGGGCGCGGGGGAAGCGGCGGCGCCGATGCCAGCGCAGGGGGCAGCAGCGGGGCGGCCGGATCCACTGGCACGGGCAACTGTGGCTCACCCACGCCCAATCTGACTCCCTTTGGCTGCAAGTTCGCCTGGGGCGCGGCTGATCCCGGCGGCTCACTGGCGAACTACAACTCCTACCTGCAATTCGTCTCCTACTGGGTTGACTCCTCAATCAGTGCCGCGGGAACATACACGAACTGTAGCGCCTGCAATTGGCTCAAGAGCAAGGTGACGGGCACTGACATTATTCCGGCCTATTACGCCTACATCATTGGCTTTCTGGGGCACGCCAATGGCATTGTCGATGGAAACCAGACGGGCACCAAGAAGCTGACCACTGACGGCGCGGCGCTGGTCAAGGCCAATCGGGCTGCCATTGTCGCCGCGTACGCCTGGTACGCCAAAGAAACCTACAAGGTCTGGCCCACCAAGCCGCTGGTCTGGCTGATGGAGGGCGACTTTGTCCAGCTCGTCGCGGGCTCGCAATCCAGCCCGCTGACCTACGCTGAAATGGGACAGCTCACGGCGGACATTACCTGCGCTATCAAGTCGAACATGCCCAATGCCGTTGTGGCGATCGATCAGTCGAGCTGGAACTCTGACGACGTCACCAAGAGCTACTGGGGCGCGATGAAGAACGTGAACTACGACATGGTTTGGACCACGGGTGTGGGCAACAATCAGGGTTTCATCGAAGCCAGCGCGACCAAGAGTTCGTACAACGCAACGACCGCGAACTATGCCTACCTTCACACTCTCACCGGCCGCACCATCCTGGTCGACACCAGCGCCGGCCTGTCGGCCGCTGGCGACAGTTGGTCAACCGCCAGCCTGACCGATCTGAACGCGCGGATTGCCGAGGGCGTGATTGCGGCCAACATCACAGGCACGGCGCCGACCCAGGCCAACATCAGCAAGCTGTCTGGCCTGAACGCCATCCCATCGTGTCCGTAGGCTGAATCTGGCTCAGGGGCTGCAGGCCCCTTCGTCACAGGGCGAGCCCATCAACGGAGGGATCGGCCAGACATCCGCGCAAGAGTCGTCGAGCACGACCTCCTTGCCGCCCGTGCAGGTGACGCTGTAGATGCTGCTGGCAGGATCAATCGTCAAGGTCGCCACGGTTGTGCCGGATCCGTTCTTCAGCGTGATGGCCCCGTTGCCGGCCAGCACGTTGGGCTCGTTGAACGCTGTCGAAAGGCAAGTTGTGCTGCCCTTCTTCACGGTCACGGTCTTGTCACCCGTGGTTGGGTTGTTGACGATGATCTCTTTGACGCCGTTGTCGTAGCAGGTATTCGAGCTTCCGGTTTCTAGGTCTCCCAAAGTGGAACAATTGCCGCTCTCGACGCAGTCAGTGGCGAGATCCTTGAGACAGCTCGGCAGGGGACACGAGGTGGTGCCGTTGCCGCCGCCTCCGCCACCTGCCGCGGTTGTGCCGCCGTTGCTGCCGCCCGTTGCGGTCGTGCTCGTTCCGCCACTGCTGCCGCCCGTTGCTGACGTGTGGGCTCCGCCGCTGCTGTTTGATCCACCAGTGGCGCTGTGTCCACCGCTTGCAATAATGCCGCCGTCGGTGCTGTTGTTGCTGCCGCAACCGAGGGCAACCGCGAAAGAGCTAGCGATGACCAGCGTGCCTAACTTCTTCATGTTCACTCCTTGTCATTGATAGCGCCCCAGTCGGGCTAGTGACTGTACGCGACTGCGCCGCCGATGAAAAAGGCGTCGTAGAAGCCGCCCTCCAGGCGGAACTCGAGGCCCTTGGTTTGCGGGATGCGAAAATCGAATCCGGCGACCAGGTTCACGATGAGAACAGCGCCCGGTACCGAACCTTCCTTGTAGCGGTGCGGATCGTCGACGGTGCTCTTCTGGCCCGTCTGCGTCGGCTGCAATTCAGCCTCGGTGCAGCCTCCGCCGGGTTTGGTGCACACCTTCGGCCGGCAGGTGTCGAGGTTCTTGTCCGTGCAGCCGTACGACTTCGTTCGCAGCACGTCACCTTGGATGATGGCCAGCCCCCAGCCGGCACCATAGTGAATGCCGAAGACCTGGTTGAAATACTGACGTTGAAGAAAGGCCAGGTCGATGGTCCAGAACGCCGTGTTTTTGAGCTGGACCCAATCGGTATCGATGGCCGCGTCGTGATTCTTGGCCAACCAGTTCCCGTCGGGCGCGCTCATCTTCTGGTAGCCGAGCGCGAGCGAGACCTCCCAGAACCGGTTGGGGTTGTCCGGATCGCGCTTGCGGCGGAAGCCCTCGAAGGCAACGGCGTAGGACGAAATTGCCTGGTTGGACTTGGTGAACGTGTCGAGAAACCAGTGGGGCAGAGTGACCCAACGTGAGCGAAAGGCCCCACCGAATTGCAGGGCGTCGGGCGCTGGTCCCGCGGTCGGCTCTTCCGCCGCCACCGGCGTTTCTTGTGCTGGCGGGGCCGCAACGTCTTCCGGTGAGGCTTCTTCCACGTAGTACGGGACAGTCTTGGCGCGGGCATCCGCGGCAAGGGTCAAAACGAATAGGGGGGGCAAAGCTGCTATGGTCAGACGGCGAGGCATCAGATCCTCCGATGGCTGGACGGTGGGTCAAGACCACCGCCACAGGCGACTATAACCCAAGCCGTGCTAGCGTTGGGCAATGCTCGCATCTTGCCTGAGCGCAGCCATGAGCGTCATGCTGGTTGTCGGCGTCGCCCCCGCGGCCCGACCGGATCGACCCGCGGTCGAGGCGCGTTTACGGGCGGACACCCAGCCGCGCTCAGCCGCGGAATGGCAGGCGTTCGGAACAGGAACCGACGAGGTGTTGATCGAAATCGCCCGGGATTCCAAAGCGGATCTGCAGCTACGGGCCCACGCGGTGAGTGCCTTGGGCGTGGTTTCCACGCGGCCCGGCCGCAGCTTCTTGGATGACCTGGTCAAGCAGAAGGCGTCGGCGCAGGACGCGGGCGACAAGCTCCTGTTGCGCAAAGCGGCGTTGGCGCTTGGTTGGGCCGGGGGCACAACGGTGCCCGCGCAGCTCGGTCCCCTGCTGGAACATCCCGATCCCGACGTGAGGCTGGACGTGGCCATCGCGCTCGGGCTCACGCGATCCGGGGAAGCGGCGGACTTTCTCCGCAAACGCTTCGAGTTTGAGAGCGTGCCCAAGGTGCGCAGCCAGATCGGCCGGCAGCTTCGGATCATAGAAGAGGCCGTCGAGGCGAACCGCGCGCCGCCCACCAAACCGTAGTCCGACAGCCCCAGCGCGCATCTATTACGTGGCCGCTCCCAGCGCGCACCATGCTAGGGTTCGCGCCCAGCAAGGAGTTGTCCAACGTGTCAAGGGAGAAACTCGGCATCCTAGTCGGCGGCGGCCCCGCCCCCGGCATCAACAGCGTCATCAGCGCGGCCACGATACGTGCGCTTCTGCAAGGCGTGGAGGTGCTGGGGATTCGCGACGGCTTCGACCGCCTGATCAAGGGCCGGCTGGAAGAGATCAGACCGCTCAAGCTTGGCGACGTCAGCCGCATCCATTTCACGGGCGGTTCCATCCTTGGCACCTCGCGCGCGAATCCCACCAAGAAGGACGAAGACATTGTGGCGGTGGTGGATTCCCTGCATCGCCTCGGCGTGACCCAGCTCATCACCATTGGCGGCGACGACACCGCGTTTTCCGCCATGAAGGTTTCTGAGCGAGCGGCGGGGAAGATTCGCGTGGTCCACGTACCCAAGACCATCGACAACGATCTCGACCTCGATCCCATGGTCGACACGTTCGGCTACCAGACAGCGCGCCACATCGGCGTGGAACTGGTAAAGAATTTGATGGCCGATGCCAAGACCACCTCACGCTGGTATTTCGTGGTGGCGATGGGGCGCAAGGCCGGGCACCTGGCACTCGGCGTGGGCAAGGCCGCTGGCGCCACCATGACGGTGATTCCCGAGGAGTTCCCGCGTTGCAAGACCACGCTCAAGACCCTGGTCGACATCCTGGCCGGCGCGGTGATCAAGCGTCTGGCCGAGGGGCGGCGTTATGGCTTGGCCGTGCTGGCCGAGGGCCTGGCCGAAAGCTTGCCCGAGGATGATCTCAAGAAGCTCGGACCCATCGAATACGACGACGCCGGCAACATGCGCCTGTCGGAGTTGAACCTGGGCGACGGTCTGAAAAGGGCCACCAGCAAACGCCTCAAAGAACTGGGCGTGAGCAAGCTGACCTTCGTGTCCAAAGACATCGGCTACGAACTGCGCTGCGCCGATCCCATTCCCTTTGACATGGAGTACACGCGCGATCTGGGCTACTGTGCGGCCAAGTTTCTCTTTTCGGGCGGCAACGCGGCTATGGTGTCTTTGCAGGCAGGCAACTTCGTGCCCATTCCCTTTGCCCAGATGCTGGATCCCGGCACTGGGCGCACGCGCCTGCGCATGGTCGACACACGGTCCACCCGCTACGCCATTGCCCGGCGCTACATGATTCGCCTACGGCGCGACGACTTCGATGATCCGGCGGTATTGACCAAATTCGGCGGAGTGTGCAACCCGCGCCTTTCGGCCGAGGAATTCAAACGACAATTCGGCTACGTCGTCGAGAACGAGGCGCCGCCGCTCGACCTGCTGCACGCGCGCGATCGCACGCCCAATGTGCGCTGACATCGGGGCCGATGCCTCTCAATCTGCGCGACCTTGATCTTGCTGCGACGGTCGCAGCGCTCGATAACTATGGCATCGAGCCTGCCAAGGCGGCGCGGGTTTTTGCGGCCGTACAGCGCGATGGTGTGACCAGCGTCGACGGAATGGATTGGCTTTCGCTCGCCATCCGCCGCGCCCTGGCCGCCGACGTGATCTTTCCTGACATCGAAATTGTGGAACGCCGACGCGCGGCCGACGGCTTTGTGAAGTATCTGTTTCGCCTGCCCGACGATGGTTTGATCGAAGCGGTGCGCATTCCCTTGCCTGATCCAGCCGAAGCACGGGCGCTCAAGCAACGCCGTCAGAGGGGCGAGGCGACCGGGCTGGTGGCACTGCCCACGGCAAAATACACCCTGTGTCTAAGCTCGCAAGTCGGGTGCGCCTTGGCGTGCGACTTTTGCTCCACTGGCCGTTTGCGCCCCGCGGGCGGTGTGCGCAATCTGGCGGTGTGGGAAATGCTGGCCCAGGTGCGCATCCTGCGCGCCGAGGCGGATCACCCCGTGGCAGGCGTGCTCTTTCTCGGCATGGGCGAGCCATTGCTCAATTACGACAATGTCATAAGTGCGGCCCAGATCCTGTCGCATCCGGCGGGGCCAGCCATTGCCGCCGAATCCATTTCAATTTCCACAGTGGGCGTGGCCCCAGCCATCCGACGGTTTGCGGCCGAGCGGCATCACTTTCGCCTGATCATTTCACTGGCCGCAGCCACGGCCGAGGCGCGCCTGCCGCTCATGCCAGCCGAAAGACGTTGGCCGCTATCCGATGTGATGGCCGCCGCGCGCGAATACGCGTCTTCCTGTGGCGGCCGGGTGACCTTTGCCTATGTCGGAATTTCCGGGGTGAACATGAGCCGCGCCCATGCCCGCCAGTTGGTTGCCTTGCTATCCGGCCTGCGGGCCAAGGTCACCCTCATCGGCGTCAACGATGACTCCGGCCGCTACCAGCCCCCCAGTGAAGACGAAGTCCAGGAATTCCGCGACGAGCTTCTGGCCAACAAAATCCCCGTGTCCCGCCGCTACGCCGGCGGCCGCGACATCGGCGCCGCCTGCGGGACCTTGGCCGCGACCAGGACCGGCGGGACCGTTTTCTGAGTCGATCGCGTCCCCCGTTGCCGATCAGGACGGGTGACTCTCGGCGAATGCCAGGATGGCGCTGCAGAACGGGTCGACCAACGTCGCGAGCTCGCCCGCGGCCGCCTTCATCCTCGCGGGGTCCACTTCGGCGTAGCCGTGGCCCACCAGATTTCTCACCTTCACCCCTGCGGAAAGGCGAGCTGCCAGGTCGGAAGACAAAACGCCTCTGTCGGCCAGCAGGGCGAAATGGTCGCGCAGGCTGGAGACTGGCCCCCAGCCCTGGTCAGCGATGATGTGCGAAGAGAGGTCGATGGCTTCCTGCATGACCATGTAAACCCGGAACGAGACCAGGTCACGCACATCGCGGCTGACAGCCATCGTGACCGCTTGCTCGGGAAGACACGCACGCAGCCACGCCGCCGTGTCGCGCAGTCGGCTGATCTTGTCCCTCACGAGGTCGACGCGGACCATGCGGATTTCTCCAATGCGCGGCGAAGCCCATCGGCCTCGCGCTCGAGGTACGGCTGAAGGTCGAAGTATTCGATCGGCACGCGGGCGCGGAAATCAACCAGGTCGCACCGATCCGGTGCCATCAGCACGATGCCGCTGCGGACCACCTCCCAGCGCAGCAGGGTGGAAGCCCGGTCGAGATCGACCAAATCGATTTCGCGCCCCACGACCTGTTCAAGCTGGGCGCACAGCGCGCACTGCTGCAGGAGCGACAGGGGCTGCGCGAACGCGACCGCAACGTCTATGTCGCGGGCAACATCAGGACCCCGGGTGGCTGCCGATCCGAAGAGAAAGGCCAGGCGCACCTCGGGCCGCCCTTGCAGCGCGGTGATCAGCTGGCCTGTCAGCTCTTCGACGGTCACCCAGACATCCTACCACTACCGATTGAAATACTCCCGTCACCCGCCGGGATGCAACGTCGACGGAACGAATCCGGTCCTAGCCAACGCCGGGATTGACATCAAGGGAAAGAATCTCCAGGCGCATGATCCGGGTCTGATCCTTTGGAATTTCTTCGAGGCGGACACGTTGAAAGTGAGTTCAGTGCCTATGCGAGGTTCTGTTCTGGCGCCAAAGGCAGCCGCGACATTCGAGAGGGGTCAGATAGTCGGCACACTCGTAGCCAAATCGGTGGACGCGACCACTGAGTTCTACTATTACCCATTCCGCAATAACTGCCTTGTTCCGAACTAGCTAGATTCGGACCTTCGCATCGAACGCCGCGCCGAGCTCACCAGCAACCGAGACGACCGCGCGATCGAATGACCACACCTCAGCCCCGGATGTCAGGCCGCTGGTGATGATCTCGGCATCGACCCAGCCTATCCCCCGGCGAGCCAGTCGGCGTCGCTTTATGAAAGAGAGAACGTCCTCGTAGGGAACCCGTTCGACGGTCGGAAGTCTTTGCAGCAGGCGTTCCTGATCCGAGGAAAGCTTTCCCAGCTATCCCGGCGACTGTACCCCCGGCTCAAGGGGCATAGGCGTTGAGCGGGACTCTTGCCTGGATCCGGCTCGCGGGTCGCGGAACCCGTGAGCGTGAGGGTGAGCGTGTTCGTGGGAGGCTCGCGTGTCGCGGTAGGCACTCACGCGCAGCGCTCACGCAGGCCGCGGCACGCTGGCCGCACACGCTACCGCTCGCGCTCACGGGCACGCTGGCCGCTCTCCGCTTGACGCCAATGGGCTCAAGGGGCCGGGTGAGGGCCGTCGTGGGTGTAGTGGAAGTAGTCAAAATCTGCGACGCCGCCCGCAGCGGCCGTGCTCAAGTTGTAGGTGAAGAGGCCAAACTTGATGCCCTCGAACCAGGTGCGTCCTACGGTTGCTGTTCCACCCAGCGAGGTGAAGGTCACGCCATCGGTCGAGTAGGCGAACGAGATCTGTGAGGACGCGCTCATGCTGGCCTTGAGGTACACCGTGGTGTCTGTGAGCGTAGGCCCAGTCGAATAGGTGCCGTCGATGTTGGCGCGCACGACATTCTTGCCCGCCGTACTCACGACGCCGATCCAGCCGTAGGTTTGCCCGAACAGCGTGATTCCGGCGCGCTGCCCGTCGACGATCTTGGTGGTGTCCAACTTGGTCACCGCGGAGGCCACCTTGCCCATGGCGAGTTGAACGACCGTGTTGTACGCAAAGATGATGCTGTCCTCGACAAAGGGCACACTGCCTGAAGCCGCGCTGGTGCCGCCCTTGCTGGCCAGCGGCCGCGCCGATAGACGCAGCCAACCCGGACGCGCCGTCAGCGACCAATTGCTGTCGTCCGGATTGTGGTTCCATAGCCACTGCACGCCGAGCGCACTGCCGTCGAATTCGTCCGAGCTGGCCGGAACCGTGATGGGGTATGGGGCACCCACGCCGGGCTTCTTGGGTTGCGCCACGGGCTCGCCAATGCCGTTGCCGTCAAGGTCGACCCCTGCTTTGGGCCAATCATCGGTCCCCCACTGCGCCGGCTCGAGGTGGGCAATGCGGCCCCAGCCACCGTTCTGTTGGAAATGATAGAACCACGACTGGCCGCTCGGCAGATCGATCCACGATCCCTGGTGCGGACCATTGGTGGACGTGCTGCCCTGTTCGAGGATGGTCTTGCTTGTGTAGGGGCCGAGTATGGCGGACGACCGCCACACAACCTGGTAGCCCTTGTCGATGCCGCCTTCGGGCGCGAAGATGTAATAGTAGTTGTTGCGCTTCCCCAGCTTCGGTCCTTCCAGCGTCGGGCCGTTCGCCACGGTCGTCGTGGTGCCAAGCAGTTGCTTTCCGTCCCAGCTCATCTGCTGAACGATAAGCGGGCCTGCCCCGGTTTGGCTTCGGATGAGGTATGCCTTTTCCCCGTTTGGCCCATCGCCGCCAGCGTTCTTCACGTCGTCCCAGAACGGGCAGGGATCTTCCCAACCAGTGACAGCCTTCACCACAAACCAGGGATCCCACGGCCCGGCCGCGTCCGCTGTCGACGTCATGATCAGCCCCTCGGTGGGCGTGGTCACGTAGACGTAGAAACGGCCCTCGTGGTAGCGGATGGCCGGCGCCCAGGTACCGTCCTGGTAGGCCTGGCCGGGCGTGTTGTAGCGCGGGTCGATGTCGAGTCGGCGGTAGATGCGGGTGAGCAGCGTCCAGTTCACGCCGTCGCTGGAGTGTAGGACCGGCATTCCCATGAAGTGATGCGACGCTGCGATCATGTAGAAATCGGCGCCAACAGTGATGACGTCCAGGTTGTTGTAGTCCGACCACAGCACGGGGTTCTTGAAAGTGCCGTCTCCCTGATCGCCCCAGGCCCCGGGAACCAAGACCGGGGAAACGACGGTCGATCCGCCGGCGCCACCAGACGCACTCGCGGATCCGCCGCTGCGTCCGCCGGAAGCAATCCCACCGGCGCCGCCCGCGCTGGTCGCACCGTCGGATCGTGCACCGCCCGCTGCGCTCGAAACCATGCCACCCGATGCGCCGCCATTCGCGCTCGATCCACTGCCACCCGACGCGCCGCCACCCGCGATCGATCCGCTGCTGCCCGCTGCACCCCCAGCCGCGCTCGAGACCATACCACCCGATACGCCGCCATTCGCACTCGATCCGCTGCCGCCTGCTCCACCCGCAACTGCGCTCGATCCGCTGCTGCCCGATGCGCCGCCATTCGCGCCGCCAGCAGCGGTAACGCCACCCGAGCCGATCTGTCCGCCGGAACCGCCAGCTCCCGACGTCGAAGCATCGAGTCCGCCGCCGCCTGTCTTGGAATTCGTGCCCCCGCAAACGGATAGGAGAAGCGCGGCGGCTGCCAGGCCGGGACCGCGGCCCGAATAGGCGGTGAAAAGGCTCTTGTTCATGACGCACACTTGGCTTGGAAAGAGAGGGATCCCTCACAGGGCGGGTGGCACGGACGGGTAACTACGGCTCAACAAAATTTGGCCCGCTTGAAGAAGGGCCATAGGCGAATCGAAGCGGCTTTTTGAGCGAAAGGTCAAAAAGTGACTGCCAACCTGCGGAGGCTACTTCGGTCCGGCGCCGGCTTCGATCGCTGCCTGCAGGCCGCTGGCGTCGTCGAGCGTGTATGTGTAACTCGCGGCCGGATCAAAGACACTGCTGGCTTTCAGGTCGGCCGGCGCATCCCCGGATGTGCCCGAATACAGGTTGCCCGTGGAGCGAACGGCACTGGTGGCGTCGGAGTATCCGGTGGTATCGATGGGGGTCTTGACCCCGACGAAGACGTTGTTCTCGGTGCGCAGGTTGGCGCCCGCGCCCACGCCGATGCAATAGTCATCGCCGGCCGATGTGTACAAATTGTTGAACAGGTGCACGCGGCCAAAGCGCACGCGGGGCTGGCGTTCGACGACAAAATCCGCCCACCAATTGTGATGCCAGGTGATGGTCAGATGGCCGGTATCCTCGGCGGCATTGCTGTCGGAATGTCCGACCAGATTGCTGTAGCGATGGCCGTTGGCGCCAGTCGAATCCGAACCAACAGGGTCAGTGCGGGCAGACGAGTAGTGGAACTTGGTCCACGAAATCGTGATGAAGTCGCAGCCATGCGTGATGTCGAGGTTGCCGTCGGTTCCGTCCGAGATGTCGTCGTGATCGAGCCAAATGTGATCCGACTGGCCTTCAATCGAAATGGCGTCATCGCCCGAAGAGCAGCCTGTGCCCGACGAATAGCTCGGGTCAAGATTGCAATTGCCAACGGCGTAGCCGACGATTTTGATATTGCGGAGAATGACATTGGACGACTTGTTGATGGCAATGTGTCCGTGAATTTCCGCCCCGCACAGCCCCACAATGGTCTTGTTTGAGCCGATGGCCACACCGCCCGCGGCCAGCACGCCCTTGACGTAGATAACGGCCGGGGTGGTGCCTTTCACGGCACTGACCAGGGCCGCAAGTGTGGTCACTGTGGTCGGCGTGGCGTTGCCTCCGCCTGTGGTCGAGCCCGACGCCGTGGCCCAGCCGACCAGCGCACTTGGGGCTGGGGGCGCGCCGCAGGTACCGCTGGTTGAACCGCCGGCTCCGCCGCTTGGGGTTGAGCCAGCATCTCGGGCCCCGCCGGGGCCGTCGACCGCGGCATCCTTGCCTCCGCCTGCCCCGCCATTGCTTGAGCCACCGCTTCCTCCGAATCCGCTGCTCGCGCCAGCGCTGCCGCCGGCCGCGGTCCCGCCGTTGCCGGTCGCCCCGCCTCTTCCCATGGTTCCCCCGCTGCCAATCACCATTCCGCCGCTGCTGCCGTCGATGCCAGCACTGCCGCGCCCGCCAGCGTTGTTCATTGTGCCGCCACTGCTGCCACCGCTGTTTGCGGTTGTTCCCCCCGTGATGGTTCCGCCGGTTACCAGCTCGACTCCGCCCGTGCCGGTCGTGCGACCGCCCGCGGACGTTCCGCCCAGCATCGATCCCGTGTCACTCGCGCCGCCTGCCCCGCCCCCGCCGGAAGTCCCACCGACAGCTCCGCCCGAACTCGCGCTGCTGTCGGGGACAACTCTTGATCCAGATCCGCCGCAAGCAGCGGCGAACAGCATTGCGAAGGCCACCGTGCGAACCAACAGACGGGTGATGCTCATGGGTTTCTCCTTCATTATAGCCGGCAAAGGGACCGTGCGTACCTCGCGATTCAGAGATCGCGTGAGACCTTCATGCGCGTGGAGGTCGACATGGACAGCCACCCTCTGTCCGGTCAGGCGGGCGCGTGCTATTGCAATCGGCTATGGACCACTTGACCAAGCAAGCCAAGCTCGCGGTTCTCTGGGTTCCATCGGCCTACCTGACGATGGGCTTCGTGCTGTGCGCCCTCACTCTCAGACCTGCCGCTCACAGTCCGGCCTACCGGTCTCACCATCACCTGCCCGGCGTCCATGCTGGGCAAACCAGCGCCCGCCCCCCTAACCGGGTCAGCCTTGGGGTGGATCAGTCTCGGTGACCGGGATCGATTTCGCCGAACGTCGACGGTCGTCAATGGGCAAGAGAATCTTGAACGTGGTGCCTTTCCCCACCTCGCTTTCGAATGTCAGTGAGCCGCCATGTTTGGTCACAATGCTGGAGCGGGCGATGGCCAGTCCCTGACCCGTGCCCCGGCCCACCTCCTTGGTGGTGAAGAAGGGCTCGAAGATGCGATGCCGGATTGACTCGGGGATTCCCGACCCAGTGTCAGCAACATCGATACGCACGAAAGCGTCTTCTCTGGAGGTCCGAATGTGAATCGTGCCCTTGCTGCCTCCCTGACCCACGACATCCCCGATGGCGTGGGCGGCGTTGACGATGAGGTTCAGGAAGGCCTGATTCAAATCGCCCAGGTGGCAGCTGACCGGCGGTAGGTCACCGAACTCCGTCGTGACCTCAGCCACGTATTTGTATTCGTTCTTGGCAATGGCAATGGTGGTTTGCAAGGCCTGGTTCAGATCAGCAGGGGCCTTTTCCTTTTGGTCGGGATGGGCAAACTCTTTCATCGCCCGCACAATGGTCGAAATGCGCGAGATGCCGTCCTGACAGCTGGCGAAGCTTTCCGGCACATTCACGTCGAGGTATTGCAGGTCGATGTCTTCCTCGGTGTTCTGAATCGCGCTGACCAGCGCCTCCTGCCCGCCAGCTTTCTCAAGGACTTCCACAGCACGTTGGTATTGGCCGACCAGCCGCCGGTAGCCTTCAAAGGCTTCTTTCAGAAAGTGCACGCCGTCACCAACGTACTGGGTCGGCGTGTTGATTTCATGGGCAATGCCCGCGGCGAGCTGACCGACCGCCTCAAGCTTGCGTGCGTGTCCCAGTTCGGCTTCGAGGCCCTCGGCCCGTTTGCGCTCGGTGATATCGAGCATCACGATCAGAAAATACTGCTGTCCCTGATGGCGAATCACCTCGCCGGAGAGCAGGCCCTCAATAGTCCTGCCATCCTTGCGCCGGAGCTGCAGGTCAATGTTCGCCACATGGCCACTCGCTTGCAGTTCGTCGAGCGCGGCTGTCATCTGCTCCGGATGCGGAAACAGGTCGATTTCGGCGCCGGTCTTGCTCACAGTTTCGGCCCGGGAATAGCCAAGCGCAGCCAGGAAGGTGTCGTTGACATCCTGGAAGCGCCGGTCGGAGCAGGAAGAAAGAGCCATGAGGGCGGGATTGTTGCGAAAGAGCTGTTCGAAGCGCTGCTGGGCCTCCTGCTCGGCGGTCAAGTCTTTGCTCAGTACAAAGACGCAGTCCGCGCCATTCCACCGGCCAAACCAGATGCGCGTCTCGACCGGGATACGACCGCCGCCCTTTGTCACCAGCGGCAACGAACAGTCCTGTCGCTCGCGGCGGAGGGCAGCGGCGAAAATAGCCTGCGCCTGCGCGCGCTGTTCTGGGGGATTCAGGTCGAGCACATGCATCGCCACCAATTCCTCGCTGGTGTAGCCCAGCCCTGCCTGCAGCGCGATGTTGATGTACTCGATCCGTCCCGTCAAAGTGGTCACCACAATCATGTCGGACATCGACTCGAAGAAGGCGCGGAAATTGGCCTCGCTCACGCGAATCGCCTCTTCCTGTCGCGCCTGGGCGGCACTGGTTTGGCGCAGCCAAATACGATACAGCAGCCATGCGCACAGGACTGTGCCAAGAATGAAGAGCACGACCAAGACGCAAGCCACCGCCACCTCGGTCCTCCACCCGGAAAGGTACTCTTCGCAAGCCAGTCCCACGGTGACGT
>Ga0265316_10000090_pt1 | contig 96916 bp, 71 predicted proteins | sample 4522metaG_FD_202092 | JGI IMG/M metagenome (GOLD analysis project Ga0265316, IMG submission 202092) | Rhizosphere microbial communities from Carex aquatilis grown in University of Washington, Seatle, WA, United States - 4-5-22 metaG | ecosystem: Host-associated > Plants > Roots > Rhizosphere >... | reverse complement strand
CTGGCGCCCAGCTTGGCGAGCTGGCGTTCGAGAACCAGGCGGGCCTGGGCCGGCTGGTCAGCCCATACCCGGACGCAGTCGATCTCGAAGGCAACGGTCACTCCATCCTCGTCGCTGGCCTCCAGGCGAAATCCCGCCGCGCTCTCGCTTAGCCGCAGATTCACGCCGATCCGGCGTTGGTCCCGACTGCGCATCACCTGATTGACGAAAGCGTGATCGTGATTGCGGAACACGCGTAAGCCGCGCTCGATGCCGCCCAACTTTTCGGGAAACACAGCCGCGCCGTCGATCTGGTTGACCACCGTGCCGTGCAATTCCCGGTCGCGGCCGAAGAAGCTGAGGCCGTCGCCACTGTGAAGGGGAGCAGCGGACTCCAACGCAAAGCAGTCGCGGCGCACGTCGACCACGCGCCCCACCGGCTCGCCCACGTGCTTGGGCGAATCAGGTGACGCCACGGCAGCGCCACGACCGTGCAGAAAGTATGTCGTGTAGCCGCGATTGAAAGTCTTGTTGGGATCGGGCTCGAACCCCAGCGTGGTTGTGCCCGACGACACACGCCGGCCCCCCACCTCCGCCAGCAGCGCGTCCAACTTGCGCCGGTAGTGACCCACGACATTCATCACGTACGCCTTGTTCTTCAGGCGTCCTTCTATCTTGAAGGAGGTGACCCCGACCTCGATCAGTTCGCGCAACTCGGCGGTCAGGTTCAGATCGCGCAGCGACAGCAGGTGCTTGTCGCGCACCAGGGTTGCGCCCGCCACATCCTGCAAGCAATACAGGCGGCGACAGGGTTGGGCGCACTGGCCGCGGTTTCCACTGCGGCCGCCCAGCGCGTAGCTCAGGCTGCACTGTCCACTCATGCTCACGCACAAGGCGCCGTGGATGAAGGCCTCCAGCTCGATGCTGGTGGCGGTGCGGATGGCGCGGATCTGGTCGAGATCCAGCTCGCGGGCCAGGATGGCGCGCGAGAAACCGACCTTCTCCCAAAATGCCACGCGTTCCGCGCTGTGGTTGTGCATCTGGGTGCTGGCAATCAGCGGCAAAGGCGGCAGGTCACATTCCAGCAGCCCGACGTCCTGGATGATGAGCCCATCCACGCCCGCCTGATGAAGTTGCCGGCACAAACGCTCGGCCTCGGCCAGCTCATCGTCGCGTAGCAGGGTATTGACCGTGGCGTAGACCCGCGCCCACACCCGATGCGCGTACGCGGCCAGCTTCTCGATGTCCGCGATGGTGTTGCCCGCTGCCTCGCGCGCGCCAAAGCGCGGCGCGCCCACGTACACGGCGTCGGCGCCGCAATCGATGGCCGCCTGGCCGCATTCCAGGTCTTTGGCTGGCGCGAGAAGCTCAAGGGAAAGCATGGCAGCAGGTCGGCCGCGAGGGCCTGCGCCCATTCTGCGCAGGAGCCACCTCGGCCGCCAGTGCTGTTGCGAGATCAGCCGCTGCCGCCTGCCAATTCGCCGACCAGCCAGGCCAGGCGCTCGCCGCGCTCGACGAAAGCGCCGGTGGCGCGCGCCAGGGCCCGTTCGGGCATGCCCGCCACCACTGCGCTTTCGGGATCTTCCACCACCGCGGTGCCACCCGCGGCGTAGATCGCGCCCAGTCCATCGGCCCCGTCATGGCCCATCCCTGACAGCACCACGCCCAGCGCGCGTCGGCCAAAGGTGGCGGCCAGCGACGAGAGCAAGACTGTACCCGAGGGCCGGAAGCCGTCGACCGCATCACCCGACCGCAGTCGCACGCGACCGTCGAGGGCCAGTTCCATGTGCGCGTCGTCGCCCGCCACCACCACCTGGCCGGGCGCCACGCTGTCTCCCTCGCGCGCGATCTTCACCGTCAGTTTGCTGGCCGCCGCCAGCCACGACACCAGCGCCGTGGCGAATCCCCGCTCGGTGTGCTGCACGACCGCGATGGGCGCGGGAAAATCCACCGGCAAGCCCGCCAGCAGATCGCGCAGCACGCGCGGCGCTCCCGTCGAGCCCACCACCCCCACCACGGCAACCTCGCTGGGACGAAGAGGCACCGAGCGACGAATCACCGGCTGGGCCAGCACACGGGCGCGCGCCACCTGCACCATACGGCGGATGGTCCCCGCCAGTCGCTGCAAGCTGGTGTCGTCAAATCCGTCGGCCGGCTTGTGGAAGACCTCGAGGGCGCCACCGGCCAGCGCGTCCTGCTCGGGCGGGCTGGTCGAGCCCGGCGCGCCCACCAGCACCAGGATCGGACAGGGGCACTCGCGCATGATGCGCAAAGTGGCGTCGGTCCCGCCCATGATGGGCATCAACAGATCCATGGTGACAAGGTCGGGGCGTAGCTCAGCCGCCATGCGCACCGCTCGCGCCCCATCCCCTGCCTCACCCACGATCTCCAGGTCGGACTCGCGTGAGAGTCCTGCGCGCAACACCGTGCGCACCACGGGCGAATCGTCGACCACCAGCACGCGGATGCGCCCCGGCTGGCCAGTCATGATCGGCCCGCTTCCCGTGCGTTCCCCCGGAGCCCGAACCGAAGCCTGCATGCGCGCCACGCGTGCCGTGCGACGCACGGTCGCGGCCAGCGCGGCAGCCGCCGTCGCATCGAACCCTGTGGCTGGCTTGGGGAATACCTCGAGCGCGCCGCGAGCCAAGGCCTCCATCGCCAGCGTGCGCACATCGCCACCGTCGCGAGCCACCACCACGATGGCCGTGGGGCAGTCACGCATGATCCGCTCGGTCGCCTCCAGCCCGTCCATCACGGGCATGAGCACGTCCATGGTGATGACGTCGGGTCGCAGTCGCGCAGCCAATTCTACCGCAGTCCGGCCGTCGCCGGCCTCGCCCACCACCTCGACATCCGGGGCCGCCGCAAACGCCTCGCCCAGCACCGCCCGGACCAGCGGAGAATCATCAACCACCAGCACCCGCGTCTTCACGGCCGCACCACCAGGGGACTCACGGTTCGCCACAGCAGGGCCTGACTAAAGTCACTCTTGTCGATGTAGGCCTGCGCCCCTGCCTCGAATGCGGATTTCTTCTCGCTCTCGTTGCCGCGCATGGAGATGGCCACCACCGGTACGTCCCCGCCCTGAGCCCGGCTGCGAATCGCGCGTAGCAAGCCCAGCCCGTCGAGCCGTGGCATGTCCATGTCGGTCAGCACGATGTCCACGCCCGGCTCGGCCGCCAGCACGGACAACGCCTCCTCGCCGTCGCTGGCGACCAGCACACGCAGGCCATGGGCCCGCAGCGCCTCGGCCACGATGTCACGCACCAGAGGCGAATCGTCCACCACCAGCGCCAAGCAATCCGACCCGCTGGGCAGCGGCGGCTCCGCCGCGGCGGCGCGGGCCTTGGCTTGCTGGCTGCGCGCCAACAACACCAGCTCGGTGGCCTTGAGCACCACCGCCAGGGTCCCATCTTCCAGGGTCACCGCCGCCGTGACCAGGGGCTGGCGCTCAAAGAACTTCACCATGGGCTTCAAGACAACCTCGCGCTCCAAATGGTCGCTGCTGCCCTGCAGGGCGACCAAGTCGGCCCCACTTTGCGCGATCATGATGCGCGTGTTGGCGCCGGTGCCCCGGGTCTCGTCGAGCGCCTTGCCCAAATCGAGCAACGGCAGCAGCATGTCGTTGTAGCGGATGGCCGGTCCGTCGGGGCTCTCCAGCGTGGGCAGCGAGCGCGCCTCCACCAGGGCGCGCACCGACGAGGCGGGCAAACCGTAACTGCCCATGCCCACACGAAACAGCACCGCGTGGGAGATGGCGACGGTGATGGGCACGTAGATGTCGAAGGTGGTTCCCTGACCAACCTGCGTGGTCACCGCCACGGTCCCGCCCAGACCCTCGACCACGTCGAGCACCACATTGAGCCCGATGCCACGGCCCGACAGCTCCGTCACTTGACGCCGCGTCGAAAAACCCGCCGCAAAAACTGTGCGCATGATCTGCGCGTCGGGAGCCGAGTCCGCCTGGGCTGGGTCCAGCAGGTTCAGCTCGACCGCGCGGCGCCGCACCACCATCGCGTCGATGCCGGCGCCGTCGTCGGACACCCGCAGGTGCAAACGCTGGCCGGCGACGCTCGCGACCACCCGCAGCGTTGCCTCCGCCGGCTTACCCAGCCGCTTGCGTGTCTCGACGTCTTCGATCCCGTGATCCACGGCATTGCGCAAGAGATGCAAGAGAGGCTCCTCCAACATCTCGAGCAGTGCTTTGTCTACCTCGACTTGTTCGCCCTCGATGTCCAGCCGCACCTCGCGCGAGAGCGAGCGAGCCAGCGCGCGCAGGGGCACGGGGAATCGCTCCAGCAGTGTCCCCAGCGGTGTCATGCGCAGCTCGCGCGTGGCCCTGTCCAGTTCCGCCATCACCCGCGACAGACCGTGGCTCTCCTCGCGCAGGCGCGACTCGATCCCGGCCAGGCCGTCCACCACCAACCCCCACGAACGCGCCCGGGCACTCTCCGAAGTCGACTCGAACGCGTCGCGTGCGTCGGCCGCGGTCTCGCGAACATGGTGCAGCTCACGCACCAACTGGCGACAGCGCACATGCGACAACAACATATCTGAGACCACGTCGCGCAGACGATCGATCTTCTCCGAGGCGATGCGCACCGAACCCTCGCGCCGCGGGACGGGCGGAGCCGGAGGCAGAGACACCGCCGACGGAACGGCTGGCGCGCCAGGGGTTGCGTCTTCGCCACCTTCCCACGGAGGCAACAACGCCTGCACTTCGCTGGCAAAGGCCGCTGCCTCGCAAGGCCAGGTCCCGGGTTCGCTGTGCGCCAGCAGAGCGCCAATCAAATCCAGCCCGCGCAGAATCAGATCCCCGGCGCGCTGGTCGGGGCGCTCGCGCCCATCGCGCACCAGCTTGACGAAGCCCTCGATGAGATGAACCAGGCGCGACACCTCCACGAAACCGGTCAGGCTGGCTTCGCCCTTGAGGGTGTGGCTCTCTCGCAAGAACCCGGCCGGGTCGACGCCCTTGGTCTCGAAGTCGATCCACGCCAGGTTGAGGCGGCCCAGCCGTTCGGCCGCTACTCTGCGAAACGTCTCCCGCTGCCTCTGCCGGCGGGCTTCCAGATCGCTGGTCTCCATTCTACCTACTGCTTCCACCGGCCGCTGCGCTCGCCCGCAGGAGCACTTGCTCAGTGACCCGGGCAGGCGGGTTCGACGGGCCACTGCCCACCAGCGCGCCCAGCTGCAACGCCGCCGCGGTCAGCTCGGCCGCGTTGGCGGCAGTCTGTCGCGTCTGCGACATGGCATCGGTGACCGTGGCCGCCATGTCGTCCATGCTCTGTCCCACCTGCTCGGTGGCCTTGCGCTGCTGCTGCGTGGCCAGGGCAATGTCCCGAGCCGAGCGCGTGGTTTCCTCGGACAGGGCCACGCCCTCCTGCCCGGCCTGAACCGCCACCTGCGAAGCGCCTCGTATGTCATTCATCAAGCGCCGGATGCCGGCCACTGACTCCATCACGTTCTCGGCCAGCCGGCGCATTTCCGCCGCCACCAGGGTGAAGCCACGCCCGGCCTCGCCCGCCTTGGTGCCCTCGAGCGCGGCATTGAGAGCCAGGAGATCCGTGCGATCCGCCACCTGCATGATGGCGACCAGGATCTCAGTCGCCTTCTCCGCGTGGCTGTTGAGATCCTTGATCCGCAGTGCCACGTCTCGGTTTCCCATCACCGTCCGCTCGGCGTTGCCTAGCACCGCGCTGGATTTCTCGGCGATCTGTTGGGCCGCGGACAGAACCACCTCCATGGTGTGCCGGGTTTGCTCGATGCCCGAGGCCTGCTGCATGCCCGCGCTCTCCTGGCTGCGAGCCGAGTCCACCAAATCCTGCGAAAGCCGGGCCAGTCGTTTGGCCACCGCTCGAATGGGACGCGCGATGTTCCCCGACACCCACCAGGCCACGCCCACGCCGATGAGAAGAATGAGCATGGCCCCGCCCAACACTGCGAACTGGCTAGCCCGGAGGGCATCCTCGATGGACTGGCGCGAGAAACCCGCCACCAGGGTGCCAAGAAAGTTGCCGTTGCTGTAAAGGGGCACCAGCACGTGGACCACCCCCCCGCGCGTCTGCACCACTCGCTCGTCATGGTTGATGTCGTGCAGTTCCTCACCGGGCGCCAGCGGCCCCACGCTCTGGCGCTGATAGATCTCGCCGCTGGCTTTCATCACAACCACGTAGCGCAGATCCGCCTGGTCGCGAACCGCGGCCAGGGAGTTGCTCACCTCGTGGCGGTCGTCACGCTCCACCGCGGGAGCCACCAGCCGAGCCAATATGCCGCTGATTCCCGAGGCGCGCGTGACCAGGGCCGTGCTCGCGCTTCGTTCCTGGTGCAGCAAGAAGTACCCAGCGAACCCGACGGTGACCAAGGCGATCACCAGCGTGAACGCCAGGATCAATTTCACGCGCAACACCAGCGCGTTCATGGGGGACCGCCCTTGGCAGCCATCAGTCGCCCCCTTGGCTCCGCCCGGCCGCTGTGGCAACCAGCAGGGGCACGTCCAGCACGCACACCAGGTTGCCCTGCCACGCAAACTCCTCGCGCAAGAAGCGAGGCCGGCCCGCGCTGCCAAGCTTGGCGGTGAATGCCGCTGGCCGCTCCTCGACGATTCCGCAAATCTCGTCAACCACCAGAGCGATCTCGTGTTCGCCGGCGCGCACCACCACCAGGCGGGGCAAGCTCGTGGCCACGTCGGAGCGCGCGGGCCCCACCACCCCGATCATCTGTTCCAGGCTGACGACCGGCACCAGGCTGCCGCGCAAACTGGCCACGCCCAGCACGTGGCGCGCCGCCGTGGGCACCCGCGTGACCGCTCCCTTGACCGCGACCTCCTGGACCATGCGCGCGTCCAGAGCGAACCGCCGCCCGCCCAGGCGCACCAGCATGAACGCTACCCAATCGCTCGCGCTCACCTCTTCGGGTGGCGAAACGGGCCGGGCTGCACTGGCGTGGCTCATGGCCTCAGCCCCTGAAAAAGCGTGGCCACGCGGCTCACCACCACGTCGGCGCCTGCCAATTTGCACACGAACGCCTCAGGTCGAATCGCGTCCAAGCGATCACGCAATTCCGCCTCAGAACGTCCGGAGATCAGCAGGACAGCCGTACGCTGACCACGCGTCGCCTCACGAAAACGCCGGCACAGCTCGGCCACATCTAAACTTGGCATCTGCACGTCCGCCACCAGCACCGCCGGGGCGAACGACGCGCACACCGACATCGCGATGTCCAGCGACATGGCACTGCGCACCTCGAATCCGCGCACTTCGAAGACGTCGGCCAGTGCCTGCGCGGCCACCGGACTGTCATCCACGACCAACACCCGCCGACTGTCCCCGGTCGGGCCAGGAACCGCGATAGGCGCCGGGGTGGATGGCTTGCCCGAAAGCTCCTGCACAAGGTAGCTCAGCTTGCGCAGCACGCGGCCGCAAGTGACTCGCGCCTGCTGGTCCGACCCGCTGCCCAAGAGCCGCGCCACCTTTTCTCCCTCCCAGGCCACGCGGGCCACTTCAGGCAGGCTGACCATGGCGGCCTCGCCCCCCATGGTGTGCAGCTCGCCGGCCAGGTTCCCACCCTGGCCCTCCTTGCCGAGAAACCCCAGGCCGCGGGAAATCCGCTCCTTGGCCGTGGCTATGAAGCGTTCCTGTAGCTTGGGACTGGCGATCGTAGCCATGGCTATCAAGGTCCATATCGGCTCTCCAGCCGAAGAACCTTAGAGCCGGCCGCGTCGAGAGATCGCCGTGGGAAAACGGGGGACGGGTCCGCTAACCTGCCCTACGTCCCCTCGGGCGGGACGAATTTGAAGGTAACCTTCCCGGGGCGGCCCGTACGGCCGGGTGAGCCGCTGGCGCCATTCGAACCTGGCCTTCCGGTGGCGCCGCCGCTGCATCCCTGATCATCCGTGACGGATTCGCCGTACGAATTGATGTGGGTCGACGGGGAGCGGCTTGAACCGCCAGGTCCACCCGATCCGCCCGCGCCCCCAGAGCCACCGGCGCCACCCGGTCCTCCGATGCTCAAGATGGTCCCACGCAAAAGCGCGACCGTGTCGAGGCATGAGGTGCCGCCGCACGCCAGCTCGACGACAATCTCTCCCCCATCGCCTCCCCGTCCACCATCCTCGCCCGCTCCGCCGTCGCCGCCCTGTTCACCGTCGGTGCACTCCGAGCCGGCTGCGCCCGGGCTGCCCGAGGAGCCAGTCGCCCCGGGCGAGCCCGGTGCCCCGCGACTGGTGATGTGGAAGTCGTGGAGGTTCGATTCGTCCACGACGACCGCGTAGCTGCCTTGCGGCGCGCTCACGGAAAAGACGAAGCGGGTCGCGGTCGGTAGCTCCACGCGAACCTTCAGCCTCAGCCCCGCGCGACCGGAGACGGTCTCGTTGAAAGCCAGGTCATCCGTTGGCTCGTAGGACAGCCCCCAGTCAAGCGACACGGCCGCCCGCCCCCCGATCCTCACCGGCAGCACAAAGTTCTTGTTCTTGGCGAGCGCCATGGCTTCGCTCAAGTCGACATGGTCCTTGAAGTGAAAGTCCCCTTCCCTGTCGCGGTACGCGAGAGCATTGTCGACGGTGACGTCTTCGACGGCGATGCACGGGCTCGGATCCAAGTCTCGCTTGTGCCCACACAAACTGACCGGCCGTGACATCGACTGGAGTTTGGCCCACAAGGCTCCGCGAAAGGAGAGTTCAGGCAAGACGGAGAGGTTGGACCGGCCTGCGGCGGAGCCCAACAGTGTCGCGGTTCGATCCCACACGCGCTGGCGGACGAGGACGCCCCGGACCAATGTCTTGCGCGCGTCCAACGACGCACTCAAGAGCGGGTGTTTCCCGAGCGCGACGCGATTGTGCCCCTCCCGGATGACGGTATCCTCGACCGCCGCCGCAGCATCGCGTACCTCGTGGAAAGGGGAGAGGGCAATGTGAACGCGGACGATCCGGCGCTGCGCTTGCTCCCGAAGCTCGGAAGAAGGCAGACGCTCCACGAAGCGAGTGAGCGTCATCTCGTTGCCACTCGCCGCGAGCTCATCCATCATCGCCGCGTCCACGGCACGCCCTTGCCACCGGCCACTCTCGACGTCGAAGGTCGCGACAAGCTCCTGGCCGAAGTGGGCGGCGACCGGGCCGAGCTTGCCCTTGGCAAGCGCCGTGCGGATCTCCTCGGACAAAGTCTCGCGCACGCTGGGGTTGCCGTCCAGTCCGGCTGGACGCTCGAGATAGAATCTGTGGAGGGTCGCGAGACGTCCGGCGAGGGAAGGATTCCTTTCGAGATCGGAGTCGGTCAAAGTCTTTCGGTACGCGCGCTCCAGCTCGTCGAACAAGGACGGAATCTCGTCGCGCGGAAGTCTCTCGAGCAGGACATCGGCACAGCGGCGCCACAAGACTGGGTTGATTTTTCCCTCCATCATCCCGTCCACCAGCGCCGCGCGCATGTCGGCGGTCATCCTGGGGACGTGAGGGCTGAGCGCGTGCAAATCGCAGACGGTCGGGCTGGCATCCGATTGGGCGAGGTAGGCGACCAGCGCCGGCCCCGAGTTGTACTGGACCAGCTGGGCGGCCGTCATGGGCGAGGGGAACTGTGGGACACAGCCGCAAATCAGAAATCCAACCAGGGCCCATGTCCGCATGCGAACTCCTAGATTGGCCGGACGTCGACGGCGAAGGAATAGCGGTACAGTTTCGGCTCTCTGCGGACAATCATCGGAACCAGCAGCTCGAAGTGGCTGCCTTGGTAGCCAGCGGCCCGGTTGCCCGAGGGGGGCAGCGCGAATGGAACCAGCCGCGCGCTCATGGTGGCCCCCGGGAGAAGCCAGCCCAGATCGACATGCGGGCGCAGCGAAGTCGAACTTCCATCGGAGCCTGTCATGGTGATTTGCGCCCACTCGACTTGGAGCACTTGGTCGGTCTTGTTGGTCAGGTCCAGCAGGACGGCCCGCGCGCCCGTCGGGTCGACGAGAATCTCCGCCCGCACATCGGCGTCGTCCAGCACGTCCCCTTGGTTGGGCTTGGCCGCGAGCCGAGCATCGGGGTTCTCGACGTGAAAGCTGTACGCGTACGGCATCGCGCAGCCCACGCATGCGAGCAGCACGCCCAAGGCCGGCAACTTCATATCGGCCTCCTGGGCGGCGTCCTCGCGTTCGAGCAACATCCGGCCTGGCGAACGAATGCCAATACGACCATGGCGCGTGCAACGATACACTGGGCCACACAACGGCACCATGAACTTTTGCCGCGGACGCGGTTGTCATCCGCCATCGATGGCGCCGCCCTCACGGCCCTCGATCCTCCTGGGATTCAGCCGTGGGTTCACCGGGCGCGGCAAGCTCCGCTGCGGTGACCGCAGGCTTGCTCTTGCGGCGGGCGCCGATGGTGATGCCCACAAGCGCCAGCAGCGACAGCAACGAGCCCATCTGCCCGGCCCGCACACCCGCGCCCTCATAGTGAAGATGGATGCGGTGGTCGCCGGTTTCCATGGGCACCGCACGCATGAGGAGATTCGCACGCCACAGCGGGGCCGCATGACCATCCACCTGCGCCGTCCACCCTGGATAGAACTGCTCGACAAAGACCGCCACAGCCTCCCTGTCAGCGTGGCAGGTCGCCCACAGGTCACCGTTGCGATGCGATTCGATCTGGCAGACGCCTGGTGACGACAGCGGACCATCGAGTCCCCGGGCGCCCGCCTCGGGTGCCAGCAGGGCGACGCGTCCCTCGATGACATCGTCGGACAGCAAGCGGACGAGCAAGCGCGCCTGGTCGGTCACCTCGGTCCGCCCGGCCAGGAACACGCGCGGCAACGGATTCGTCACGCGGTACAGGTGCACTTGCGGAACGATTTCGAGCATCGGGATCAAGCCCAACGGCGCAGGCTTGCCCTTGTCCGCATCTTCGACCGGCAGGACCACGTAGTTGGCGCCGGCCAGGCGCATCGCTTTGACGCCGAAATCTCGCGCGACCGCGGACAGCCGGAACAGCGTTCGAGGTGTGGCGGCATCGTAGCCCGGCAAGGCTGCCACTCCGTGCACGATACTCAGGTTGGCGGCCAGGATGCGCGAGCTCTGCGCCTGGATCGATGCCATGTTGTCATCCCGCATCGAGCGCGCCGCCATGGCCTCCGCCGCCTCAGACACGTGAAGGCGTGGGACGGTCGCAGAGTCTTTGTAATCATTCAGAATGACCTGAGCCGCGTACGGCACATCGGTAGCCAGAAGGCCAGGCACGAACTCGCGCAGTGGCAGACCGGCCACCACCAGATCCACTGCCACGCCCAGCAGGATGGCCAAACTCGCCAAACGCGGCTGGCGTGGCGCGAAGTAGCCAGCAACCAAGATGGCAGCGACGGCAGCGCATCCGGCGAACGCCCCAGACCGCATGTGCTGGGCCCAACGGGCCGAAGGCAGCAGTACACCGGTCAGGGCGGCGAGCAGCAACAACAATCCGCCCAGCACCACATTGCGCCGCCATGGCCGCGGGGCCGCCTCGATCATGCGCGTCGCCCCCAGCCCAGCCAGCAGGGACACCCAGCCGACGGTCATCACGAAAAACTTCTCGGGCGACCGCATGCTGGCCAGCGGAGGAATCAGGGTGGTCACGACCCGGTGCACGGGCGTGAATCGGCCCATGGCTAGTGTGGTGGAGAAGACGGCGAGTCCCCACAACGCCGTGGCCAGCCAGCGGCGGCGTCCCAGGCCGGCCAGCGCCAGCGCAACCACGCTGGCTCCCAGGTACACACTGAAAATAAGAGGAAAGCCCAGGAGTGCTGCATCGCCCACCCACGGCGAGGCCGGATAGTCGGCCGACACCTCGCCCATGCAGTTGGGCGCGACGAATTCCACGATCCGGTAGGGGTTCAGCGAGGCCGACACGGCGCCGAAGCGAACCGCCTCGCGGGCGGTGTCATGGATCCCGGCCAGGGCCGGCAGCCAGGTCGCCGATGCCAGCCCGACCCCCAGCCCGCACGCCAGCGCCAGCGCAATGAACCAGATCCATTTCGTCTGCCCGACAGCCGTGCCGTCACGTTTCTGCGCAAGCAGGAGCCAGGCTGCCGTGGTGGCGAAGGCGAACCCCAGCGCCGAGATGGCGAGAAACAGCTCGCCCAAGGCCAGCAGCATGGCGAGGGGGACCGCGGCCTGAGCCACTCCCCACAACCAGCCTCGCCCGCCCTGCTGCAGGCGATGGGCCAGAGCGATGCAACCCAGGGCGATCCACGGAAACCACGAACCCGCGTGCAAGAGCAACCCCGCGGTCCAGGTGGCGGTGTTGAACCCGGACAACGACCAGGCCAGTCCCGCAACACCAGATCCGGTCGAGTTGGCTCCCATTCGCCGCGCCAGGAGTACTATGCCGAAGCCGCCCCAGACCAGATGGGCGAAGCTTTGCCAGGTCAGCATGCTCGCGATGAGGTGGTCGGGCACCAACAGGAAGAGCCAGTTGGGCGGATAGAAAACGCCGTACAGAGGGCTCGATGCGACCGACAGCCCTATCCCCTGATGCGGATTCCAGAACGGCGAATCGCCGCGCAGGAGTGCATTGCGCAGGAACCAGCGGGCGGGCAGATTCCACTGCGCCACGTCTCGGATGAAGATGATCTTGCCCAGAAACATGGGCAGATAGGCCACCATCATCGCCCCGAGAATCCACAGGAACGCGGCCGGGCGAGGGCCTGGCCGCTGGTCGCCCAGTCCACCTGCTGGCGGGCTATTGAAACTCACCGGATCCACGAGAGCGAGAGTACCCTATACCCGGCGCCCCCGCCGACACCCCAGATTCCTTTGCGGTTTTCGACCTGTTACCGTTGCAGCGTCAGCAGTCCCAAGTGTCTTCAGTTGGGGCTGGGCCACGTCGCCCAGCCCCCAGGCCGCCCCGCCCCTCGATCAATTGACCGGCATGGCCGCAGGAGCTGTCAGGCTCATGTGGTTCAGGCCGAAGTAGCCTGATGCCACGTACAGGTCATTGCCAAACGCCTGCATGGTGTTGGCCCATCCCAGCGTGCGCAGGAAATTGACCCCTGTGGGCTGAGCCGGATTGGACACGTCCACTGCCAGGATGCCATCGCCTGACAGATTGAGGAACAAGCGGCCCTGGGTGGCGCCCATGATCTGCAAGTTGTACGCCTTGGTGGGCTGGTCGTAGAGCGTGGCAAAGGTGTTGTTGCTCAGGTCGTAGATCATCAGGCGGTCGGACGTGGTCTGCCAGTCCGGGGTGCTGCTGGCACCGGAGTTGGCGACGCCCCCGCCCGGCCCGATCGCCATGCTGTAACCCCAGCCCCAGTAGTTCTGCTCGCCAGTCACGTACATAGTGTCGCCCGAGACGGTGAGACCAGCCAGGTAGATGTTGCTAAACACCTTGGTGTCCAGCAACTCCGCGGCGGGCTTGCCGCCCACGCTCACCTGGCGCAAGAGGTTCAGGCGGGTATCAGGCCGATAGTATCCGTAGCCATCCTTCGTCGCTGGCGGGATGTAGACGTACTGCTGGTCCTGGGTCATGAAGTTCCGGCTGCCCGGGGACGGCGCCCAGGTGCGCACCAGCGGACCGGGCACGTTGATCTTCTCCGCCGCCGCGAAGCTGTTGCCTGACTTGTTCCAGCGCTGGGCATAGTACTTGTATTGGTAGAAGGTGTAGTTGTTGCTGTCCGTGGACTGGCCCACTGGCTCGCCCAGGCCCAGGTAGAACCCAGTCGGGTCCACCGGATCACCGACCAGGCTATACCCGTACCAGTCCGTGGTGGAACTGGGCAGGGTCACCTGCTGGAAAGTGGGCGTATTGGCATCGGTCAGATCCAGGTACACCAGACCCGCCGAGTACGTGCTCGTGTTGTTCGTGTAGTCATAGTTGTACCCCTGGTTCACAGTCACCAGGCCACTTTCCACCTCGGTCCAGTTTCCGTATCCATTGAACCAATAGCCCCAGTAGCCCTCCCAACCACACCAGTATGGGTAGTACGGGATTACGCTGCTCGGTAGGACCACTGAGCCTCCCCGCCGTGGATGCGTCGGGTCGGTCAGGTCGTAGACCAAAACCTGGGTTTGCTGCTGATAGTAATAGTTGTATGCGGTACTACTATCGTACGGAAGGTAGCGGAACAGGAGCAATTGGTTCCCGTGCTTCATCGCCTGCTGCACCTGCCCCACTGAGAAGCTGGCCACGGGAGTGGCACCATCGAGATCGCCGCCGGCCGTGAGCACCCTGAACTGCGACAGATCCTGGTTGGCGCTGTAGTAGTAGCTGGGCTGCGACTGCACCTGCGCCACCAAGTAGTTTCCGAACTGAAAGGTTTGATTGTAGTAGGGCGCGATCTCGATAATTGACTGCAACTGCGGATTGGCCAGGTTCTGCAGGCTGGCAATCGAGGCGTGGGTGTCGGACAGGTTGACCATCATGCGCTGGCCGGTGGCCTGGTGGCCGAACACGATAGTGCGACGGACCTCGCCGTTGGGGTGAATGAAGGTGCCGTAGTTCTGCAACACGGTCTGCTGGGTCGGGTCCTTGGTGTCGTCGTACTTGGTGAGATCCCATGCCATGATCCCCACGGCGCTCTTGAATTGCTGCCACCACCAATCGTCGTTGGGATCGCTCTTGGTCCAGTAGTACACCGGCACCGTCACCACGTTGGCCGTGCTGTCGGAGTACATGCCGATCATCTTGTGCGCCTGGTCCAGGTTCCAGGTGATGTCCGAGCCCACCCACTCGGCGTTCTGCACCGCCACGCACTGGCGCTGTACCAGGCGAATGTTGGTCAAATCGCGAACGTCGACAATACTGACCGCGATGTTGGTCGGCTGGGGGCCATTCGGATCCTGGAATCCGGTGCAGGTCGAGCTGGTGTCCTGACCGATGCCCATCAGGAATGTGTTGTTGTCGCCGATTAGGCGGAACACGTCCATGTTGCCCGACAGGCCATCCACGGCCGACAGTATCTTCAGATTCTTCGGGTCAGCGAAGCTGAGGGCATAGAGCGGATCAATTCTCTGCGAGGTGACGGCGTAGACCACATTCCGTGTTACATCGAAGGTGCTGCCCGCCACCGTCTCGTTCTGGTTTCCGAAGTCCAGGCTGGCCTGCAAGGTCGGATTATTGCTGTCGGTGATGTCCCACGACTCGAGGGTATTCTGGGTGTACTCGGTCCCCATGCAATTTGACGAGGACCAACCCTGGCGCGCGAAGATCCCGTAAAACGTACCTGTCTGCTTGGTCGGGTCGAAGACATAGGTCATCTTGAATTGATCGCCGATCTGGCCGGCAGCCTCGAAGCGCGTGTACAGGTGGATGAGCCCCGTGGGATCGCTCACGTCGATGATCGACACCACGGACTGCTGCTGACTGGAAGAGCTGCCGCAATTGTAGTAGCCGCTGTTGGTCGAGCCCGTGGAGTTATATCCATACACCCACCAATTCTCGTCCACCATGAGCGCGTTGGAGGTGGCCGAGATAGTGACGTCGCTGAATGTCTTGCTGTAGTAGTACAGGCCCTTGGGATCGCTGACCTGGACGCTGCCGCCCTGGAAGATCTGAAGTTGACCCACCTGTTTCAACACCTTTGGGTCGGACACGTCGAAGGAGTAAACCCAGGCCTGCTCGGGCTGCGGGTTGCTCGACGCCTCGTAGCCCCAGCCCCAGTAGTAGGTCTGCGAGATGTAGGAAACCAGGTAGATGGTGTTGTCGATCTTGCGGGAGACTCCCTCGCGCAGCTCGCCGATGATATCCACCGTGCTGAGTACCTTCGGATTCGTGAGATCAGTTACGTCGATGGCCACCAGTTGCGAGACATAGTGACGGTCGAACTGAAGTTTGCCGTTGACCTGGGTGAGATAAAGGGCGTCGCTGAGCAGGGCGTACACCGTGTTGCCCGCCACGAACATCTCGATGGGATAGCCATAGACCGGCAAGCGCGAAAGCTGCTTGGGGTTCTTGGGGTCGGTCAGATCGTAGATGAGCAGGCCGCGGTAGGTATTGAAATAGAAGAGCCGGTCGTTGTCGATGCGGTAGATGTCCGCTTCCTGGACTGTGGCATCGCGGCCGCTCGGGGCACCCGGAGCCGCAGTCTTGCTGGAGTCAGTGCTCGTGCTCCCGCCGACGGAGGCCGTGGGAGCTTCGGCCCCATTGGCTACTCCGAAGGACTGGCCTGGACCGCTCCCGGTCTGCTCGGTCGTGAAATCGGTCGGGCCCAGGACGGGAGCGGAACCCTTTGAACCGCCACATGACGCCGCAAAGCCTGCGGCCAAGAACGCGAGAAGCTTTAGGGATGAGCGCATGGTAGGCCTCCGATCGGGACAGGCTAGCAAGGCTCGTGCCGTGCACTTAACCCGCGACAAATGGGGTTTAGGCGGGCTTGACCCTCAGAAAACCGGGACGTGGTCTGCTCTGCCTATCGAAAATTCGCGTACCCCATGACAGGGGCGTCACGGACCTGCTGGCCCGACCGTGGGTCGCCGTGCGCGTACCGCCCGCATCACGCCTTGTGCGTGGGCGGCAGGACCTGGCACACTGACCCGCGATGACCGACCGCGTTCGCGGCCCCATCGTTTGGTTCACCGGTCTCCCGGCCAGCGGCAAGAGCACCTTGGCCCAATCGCTGCGCCTGACCCTGGAAGCCCGCTGGCCCGTGGAAATCCTGGACGGCGACGAGGTTCGCGCGTGGTTGTCGGACGACCTTGGTTTCTTCTCGCGCCGATCGCGACCGCAACATCGCCCGCGTCGCCCGGGTCGCCTGCCTGCTGGCCCGCAATGGCGTGGCCGTGCTGGTTGCCGCCGTCTCGCCCTATGCGGCCGCACGAGCGCAAGCCCGCGCCCTGGCCACCAGCCAAGCCATCCCCTTCTTCGAAGTGTTTGTCAGCGCGCCCCTGGCTGTCGCCGCCCAGCGCGACCCCAAGGGAATGTACCAGCAAGCGCACGCCGGCCAGATTGCGAACTTCACTGGCCTGTCCGATCCCTATGAAGAACCCGAGTACCCCGACCTGGTCATCCACAGCGACGCCGAATCCGTCGCGACGAGCGGCGATCGCGTCGTGACCTCATTGCTCGCACGCGGGTTGGTGTGAGTTACCTATTTCTCGCAGAGAGCACAGGGACACAGAGGCCGGAAGAGAAAGAACGGGTTCGGATCGGGCGGAACCCAATCCTTCCCTTTCTCCTCCGCCTCCACGTCCTCGGTGCTATCAGTGCGAAATAGCTAGCTAGCTCTCCGGCGAAGTGAAGCTGAATGGATAGAGAACGATGGCGATTCCCCCGCCTGTTGGCTTGGGGAATTCCCAGCGTCGGACGGCATTGACCACACAGTTCTCGACGCGCGCGTCGTCCATGCTGGTGCTCTGCATGACTGACGTGATGACCTGGCCCACGGGCGAGATAGCGAATTGCACGGAGATGCGTCCGGCCAGCGTCGGCTTCCTGGCCAGCTCCTGGTCGTAGCAAAACTTCACCTCGTTCATGTGCTGGTGGACGATGCGGCGGATGATCTCCTTGTCCAATGAGCCGTGTACCTTGACTGTGCCGGGGACGACCTCAGGAACGAAACTGCGCCGAGGCCGCGTGAGCAGGCCGACGTTCCTACCATAATCGCTGCCGCCGCCTGAATCGCGACCGGCCGAGCCGATGGTGTTGAGGGTGTCGGTCCCGAGCGTGTTCTCTCCGGTCCCGCCGCCGCCCGGTCCGGTTCCCAATGGACCCAACCCACCTAGACCGGCAGCGTCGCCGATCTGTGCGCCGAGCAGGTGGCCAAACGCGTCCTCTGGATTATTTCCCAACGCCATTTCGCGACCGAAGATGGAAGCCATCTTTGAACTCTGTTTGTTCATGATTCCGAGAATGCCGGTGTTGCGTGCCTTTTCCTCTGCCGCCTGCTTGCTCATGCGCGGCTCCGGATTGTCCTGCGGCCCTTTGACGGCGTAGCGCCTGTTGACCTCGGTGGACTTCTTGTCGCCTATCTTGCCGGAATCACCCGCGTGCGCCCTGCCCTCGTCTCCGCGCGGGTCGGGCCGTTTGGCCGTCAGCCAGTCCGGCATCTGCTCCTCGACTGGCGGAATGGCAACCGACGGCAAGAAGTTCTTGTCCCAGGTCAGCGATTGCAGCGACAAGGATCGCGTGTCCGGTGGAACCGCGAAGAGCGCGAGCAAGAACAGACCCAACACCATGGCCGCAGCCGCGGTGTACCTGTGCTCGGCCCAGCGCAGATTGAACCAGTGCCGCGGCACCTGCTCGGCCTTCGCGGTGCGGCCGAGCACGAACACCACCTGCCCACAATCCACTCGCGCCTGGCTGTGCGGCGGCAAGGTGAAGCTGCTGCCGCGCCCGCGCAGGTAGTCCTGCAACTGCACAGTGCGCCCGTCGATGCACAGCTCGCCGCCCATCTGCGGCGTCACGTTCACTAGATAATCCTGGCCCCACGTAGTGACCAGGGGCAACGAAGCGCCGCCGATCATTTCCTGCGCCACCGGCGCATCGGCGCCCGCAGTTGCGCCGATCACGTATTGTACTGGCCGCGCTTTTCTAGCTGCGGTGCCGGGCTCGTCCAGAAGTCGGGTGCCAATGAGCTGGCCACGAAGGAGCGTCTGCACCTCCAGGCTTTGCAGTAGCGAATCGTCTCGATACACGTCTCTGGTTGTCGCGACGGTGGACATGGCGGACTCCTCGCGTTGGGCTCGCGTGGCGTGGTCTCGGCACGGCGAGCGGTTGCGGCCCAGGTTCCGGCGCGCCTTCTGCCGGCGATTCGGGCCTTCAACTCAACTGACAACGCAGCCGGGGCTAGGTTTCAAGGAAATGTTGCTATCTCCCCAAGCACGCCGCCACTGTGGCGTTGCTCACCTCGTCGACCAGCACCAAGCTGCCAGTGGCGCGGTTGTCTTGGTAGCGGTCCAGGTACAGGGGCTGGTCACAGTGAAGCTCGATGCGGCCGATGTCATTGCAGGCAAGCGCGGGCGGATTGGACTGACGGCTGAGGGTCTGCATGTCGAAGCGATAGTCCAGCCGGCTGACTGTGGCGCGCGTCTGTCTTGGCCCGTGCAGTAGCCGCAGGCTCTTGCCCGCGATCAGCGGCGCACTGCCAAACCAGCAAATCATGGCGTCCACATCGCGGCGCAGGTCAGGTCGGTTGTGTACGCGCACCAACATGTCTCCGCGCTGAACGTCTACGTCGCGGTCAGTTTCGACAGCTATCGACAGCGGCGCGCGCGCCTCGGCGACGGGGCCTCCGCTTCCAGGACGTCGAGATGGGTGAGCACCCCTTCACTCATGCGCCTGTATTGTCAGCCGAAGCACGGGGCTGCCGCCATTGCGTCTCTGTCCGAGGGCGTGACCTGTCTGATGGCCAGTGCGCTCTTCGTGGCCAACCGTGGGCGCTACAACCTGGAGCTGCTCATCGCCGTTCTGGCCGGCTCGCTTCTGGCTGTGCCCCTGGCCACCGGTTCAGTGCGTCGATTGAACGAGCGCACCATGAAGAAGGGCATCGCTGTCGCGACCCTGGTTCTCGGGTGCTGGACAGTTGTGAAGGCGTTGCGATAGTCGCGTGGGTGAATGGGCGACCGCAGGTCGCCCCGGCCGCGCGCCTGACCTGCCGAAAACCACCGACGACGGCCCCGCTCTAGTCCGTCGGGAATCTGCCGATGGTGATTAGGACGCAATGACCTCTGTAATCCGGGCCGTCAAGGTCTTCGAATCCCTGTCTGACGCAGAGTGCGCCGAACTGGTGCGCTTCGTGCGCATCCGGCAGTACGAGGCTGGTGCGACGATCTTCGAATGCGGAAAGCCAGGCGACTCCATGCTGGTGGTCGCCGAAGGCGCGCTCTCCGTGGTCATGCCGGGCCCGCGCCGCGGAAACATCGAAGTGGCCCGGGTCGGCGTCGCCGAAGTGGTCGGCGAGATGTCGTGCATTGTCCCTGGCCCGCGCTGTGCCACCATGCTGGCCGCCGTGCGCACCACAGCCTATGAGTTCGGCCGCAAGGAGCTGGCCACCATGCGACTCCAGGCGCCAGCACTGGCGGCAGCTGTTGTGAGCGCGGTGATCCGCAGCGTGGCTCTGCGCCTGCGCCGCGTGGACGAGCGCATCGAGCGCGAGCTGGCTGGCCACCTGGCAGCGCGGCTCCCGGAAATGCGCCAAGCGGTCGGCTTTTCGACGCGCAAGCCTTCGCGCCGCAGCTCGGCCCACTCCGCGCCCGAGCCGACCGGGCCGGACGCATGGACAGCCCTGCTGACCCGCCTGCGAGGGAACGCATGAAGGCAGCCGAACTGGCGGCGCTGCTGCCCGGTTCGTCCAGCGCGGAGCTGGAGCAACTCCTGGCAGCAACGCGAACGCGCCGTTTTCCTGCGGGAACCTGGCTATGCCGCGACGGCGCCCCGGCCTCGTCCTGCTTCTTCATCGCGAGCGGCGCCGTGGAAGTGATCAAGTTTGTGGACGGCGAGGAGCACGTGCTCGCCACCCTGCGACCCGGAACCCTGGTGGGTCAGACGGGGCTTGTCGAGGACTCGCTCCGCTCGGCCTCGGTGCGAGCCCAATCCGCCACCACAGCCCTTGAGATCAAGCGCAGGACCTTTCAGCGCTTTGTGCAGCAAGGCAGTCCCCTGGCCATGCATTTCCAGGAACAGATCGCCATTGCCGGAATCCGCCAACTGCGCGCTGCCGCCGACCAACTGGCCCTGGTGCTGGCGCAGGCCGTCCGGCCATCAGGCAAACAGCCCGCGACGGTTGATCGTCGGGCGCTCGCCTTCATCCAAGCCGGCACCGGCGAATGGGATCTGCCTCTGGACCGCGGCCCGAGCCCGCCGCCTGCGGCCAAGAAGCGGGCGTCGTAGGTCTCTCCTGAGATTCGGAGAAGCGGGGCGCGGTGGTGGTGAGGGTGGCCGCGAGGGTCACAGAGGCGGTGGTGGTGACAAGGGCACATCCGGTGTAGGAGCGACTTGCGGTCATCATCGATCATGTGCGCCGATGAAACTGTGAACGAGGTTTCTTCTCTCGATGGCGAGAGGCGCGCCCAGGTGTCTGTGCGGAATTGCGGCGCTACCACGGACTACGCCACCGTGGTGGCGCTTGTATCTCGACGGTGGCTGCTCCCAGATTCTTCGGAAGCGGTCTTCGTTGGAGCGGCAATGGGCGCCGGGCCGCGCGGTCCTGGTGGGGGACCCGAAGTCCGCGTTCAATGGCGCGGGCCTCGTGACCTGATCATTTTCCACCATTCCGCTGTCGGAGTCTTCCGAGCTGACTCGAAGGCGTCCGATGTGACGGTGACGTATGAGAAGTTCTGACAGCCGACACGAAACAGGCTGGCGGCGGCCAGCTCGCCGTCTGGCCACCGCCCCTGTCACCCTCACCGCTACACCGCGCCCCGCTTCTCCGAATCCCAGGTCTTTCCAGCGCCCTACCAATTCCGCCCGCCGCGTGCTAGCACCCGACACAAGGGCATGGACCAGCTCAGCAACCTCGCCATCAATACCATTCGCATCCTTTCTATCGATGCCGTGCAAAAGGCCAATGCGGGCCACCCGGGCTTGCCCATGGGGGCTGCGCCCATGGCCTATGTGCTGTGGCAGAAGCACCTCAAGCACAATCCGCGAAATCCCAAGTGGCCGGATCGCGACCGCTTTGTGCTATCGGCTGGTCACGGATCGATGCTGCTGTATTCACTGCTTCACCTCACCGGGTACGACCTGTCCCTCGATGACATCAAGACCTTCCGCCAGTGGGGCTCGCGCGCGGCCGGCCACCCGGAATCCTCACTCGCCCCGGGCGTGGAGGCCACTACCGGCCCGCTCGGGCAGGGCGCCAGCAACGCAGTCGGCATGGCCATGGCCGAACGCTTTCTCGCTGGTCGCTACAACAAGCCCGGCCACACCATCGTCGACCACTTCACCTACGCCCTGGTGGGCGACGGCGACATGATGGAAGGAATCACCCACGAGGCGGCTTCTCTCGCGGGCCATCTCCGACTGGGCAAGCTGGTCTGGCTCTACGACAACAACAAGGTTTCCCTCGACGGCCCCACCTCGCTGGCGTTCACCGAGGACGTGGGCAAACGCTTCGAGGCCTACGGCTGGCAAGTCCTGCGCGTCGAACATGGCGACACCGACATTGAGGCCATCGACCGCGCCCTGGACGCAGCCAAGGCCGACTCGACGCGACCGTCGTTCATCATGGTTCACACCACCATCGGCTTCGGCTCGCCCCACAAGGCAGGCAGCAGCGAGGCTCACGGCTCGCCGCTCGGCATAGAGGAAGTGAAGGCGACCAAGAAGAATCTGGGCTGGGATCCGGACAAGCAATTCTTCCTTCCCGACGAGGCCGTTAACCATTTCCGTACGGCCGTGGAGCGCGGCGCCCAGGCCGAAGCCGACTGGCAGAAGCGATTCGACGCCTGGGCTGCGGCCAATCCCGATCTGGCCCGTGAGTGGCACATCGCCCTGCACGGCGAGCTGCCCTCGGGCTGGGATTCTGGCCTGCCTGCTTTTTCGCCCAAGGATGAGTTGGCCACGCGCCAGTCAGGCGGCAAGGTGTTAGCCGCCATCGCCGGTAGGGTCCCCTGGCTGGTGGGCGGCGATGCGGACCTGTCGTGCTCGACGCTCACCACGCTCACTGGCCAGGGCGATTTCGACGGCCAGACCGGGCTCGGCCGCAACATTCACTTCGGTGTGCGCGAACATGCCATGGGTGCCATCGCCAACGGCCTGGCCTACCACGCTGGCGTGCACCCCTTCACCGCCACCTTCTTCGTGTTCTCGGACTACGAACGCCCGGCCCTGCGCATGGCGGCCATCAGTCGCTTGCCCGTGACCTTCGTGTTCACCCACGATTCCATCGGCGTGGGCGAAGACGGGCCCACGCACCAGCCGGTGGAACAGCTCATGTCCCTGCGCCTGATTCCCAACCTGTGGGTCATTCGCCCGGCCGACGCCAACGAGGTCGTCGAGGCTTACAAGATCGCGATGAAACGCAGCAACGGTCCCGTCGCTGTCATTCTGACCCGGCAGAAGACTCCGACCTTCGACCGCTCCAAGCTGGCCTCGGCCGAGGGCGTGCACAAGGGCGGCTATGTCCTGAGCGACGCACCCGCGCCGCAAGCCGTGATCATGGCCACCGGCAGTGAGGTCGCGGTCGCGCTGGCCGCGCAGGAGAAGCTGCTGGCCCAGGGCCTTCGGGCGCGCGTGGTATCGTTGCCCTCGTGGGAGATCTTCGCGGCGCAAAGCCCCGAGTACCAAGACTCGGTCATCCCGCGCGCCCTCAAGGCGCGGGTGTCGATCGAGGCGGGCGTCACGCTGGGCTGGCAGCGCTGGCTGGGCAGCGAGGGCGTCGCCATCGGCATCGACCGCTTCGGAGCGTCAGGCCCGGGCGGGGTCTTGATGAAGAAGTTCGGATTGGACGCGGACGCGGTTGTCCACGCTGTCACAAGTTTGGTGAAAACATGAAGAACATCGGACGATCTCATATGGGAACCCTGAAAGGGTTCCCATGCCCTCCCGCGATGGTACGCCGCCGGCGAGGGCGCGCGCGAAGCGCGCGGGGTGGGCGGGGTGGGTTGTCCGTCCCGAAGTCCCATTGGGGGCAAAGCCGGCGGGCTCCCCACGCGGCTGTTCTAGTCGCCACGTTCGTGATCTGCGGACTGACAGCGACGGCTCGGGCAGAGGACGAGCGGCCCGGCGTCTTCACCTACGCCTACCAGGGTCTGGTGGTGGGGGGTGGAACCGGACTGGCAGCGGGCTACCTGGTCGCCCGCGAAGGCGGCCTGCATTCCTCGGACTGGAAGCCCCTGACCTACGGGGTCGGCATCGGCGCGCTGGTGGGCAGCGGGATCGGACTGACCCTGGGTGTTATCGACGTCACGCGGGACAAGCCGGGCCGCGCCCACTATATCTTGCGCGACATGGCCTATGGCGTGGGCTTTGGCGCCACCGTGGGAGCAATCGGGGGCGGGCTCGCCGCGATTTCGACCAAGAAGCCCGAGCACATCCTGTTCGGCGCATCCATCGGCATGCTTTCAGGCGCAGCTCTGGGCTGCGTGGTCGGATTCCTCGAGGGCGGACATGCTCACGGCCACAGCGAGCTCGATACCGAAAACCAGCGTTTCGCCCTCTCGGTCATGCCAGTGGTTGCGGCGGGCGGCAAGCTTGCCTACCTGCCGACTCTCTTGGCGCGATACTAGGGCGCGCGCGAAGCACGCGGGGCGGGCGGGGTGGGCTGTCCGTCCCGACGTCCCCGCAGGGGACTAGGTCCGCCTCTCGCGAGTTCGCAGCTGGTTGGGCGCCCGGATTGACGGCGGCGGCGAGGGTGCGTGCGAAGCGCGCAGGGGCGGGGACGGTGGCTGGCGGGTCCCGAAGTCCCCGAAGGGGGAACCGGCTCCGGCCCTGGCCCCGGCCCGGGCGCTGGGTGGCACCAGGTTTCTGAGCCGTGAGCTTTCCCGCCGGCACTGCCTCAGGGGTAATCATATAAAGGGGGAGCGTCCAACCCAAACGGGTCATTTCGCAAAGCTGTTTCGGGCTAGGATGCAGCCCAGCCCTGCAACCTCAAGAACCACGATACCGCATCGCACAGGAGTCTTTTCGCCATGCAAACCTGTCTCACCCGAATCTTCGCCAGCGTTTTCGCACTCACCGCCTTTTCCCTGCTGGGCTGCAGCTCCACGAACTCTGCGCCCCCCGCTGGAGGAAGTAGCGGGGGTGAGGTCATGTCTTCCGGGGGTGTAAGCGCAGGCGGCACGACCACGAACACGACTGACACGGGAGGTGCTCTGCCCAGCGGCGGAACTTTTGCTTCCGGCGGGCAGTCGCAAGCCGGCTCGCTTGCTCAGGGGGGATCGGACACGGGTGGTGCTGCGACCAGTGGGGCCGGGCAGACGACAGCAGGTGGCAGTACGGCTGGCGGCAGCAAGGCCGGCGGCAGCAGGGCGGGCAGCAGCGCCGCCGGCGGGAGCGTGGCTGGCGGCAGTGTGGCCGGCGGCAGCGCAACCGGCGGCAAGTCCGCAACTGGTGGAGCCACGACTGGCGGTAGCGCCGCAGCCGGCAGCGAGGCCGGCGGCAGCGTGGCTGGCGGCAGTGCAACCGGTGGCGGAGTCACCGGGGGAACCACGAACTCCGGTGGGGCTTCTTCTGGAGGCGCGGGAACTGCCGGCAAGACCGCGACAGGCGGTTCCACAGGCACCTCGGGTGGCTCAGCCGCGGCCGGAAAGACCGCGACCGGCGGGACCACCACCGGTGGAACTACAACCGGCGGGACCACGGGTGGCGGCACCGGCAATATAACCATTTGGATGTCGGGCGACTCCACCATGGCCGGGGACAAGTGCGCCGGTGGCGGCTGGGGCGACCAGTTCGGTTCGTTGTTCAAGAGCAATGTGACTGTCCAGAACAAGTCCGTCGCTGGCCGGAGCATTCAAACCTGGCTCTATGAAGGAAACGTGAGCAGCACCGCGGGCGCCGACGGCGAGTGCACCCTCACCGCCACCACCTACTCGGCAAACTGGAACGCCATGCTCACGGGGATGAAGACGGGCGATTGGCTGCTCGTCGAGTTCGGCATCAACGACGGCGATGCCACCTGTCCGCGGCACGTCGGCACGACCCTCTTCCAAACCTACCTCACCACCATGGCCAAGGCGGCCACTGACCGAGGCGCAAACCCGATCTTCCTGACGTCAACCAGCGCCATCGCCTGCAACGGCTCCACGGCCCAGGCCAACCGTGGATTCGGGCCACAGACCAAGGCCGCCGGCACAGCCGACAATGTTCCGGTCATCGACATGACCGTGCTCACGGCAGCGCTCTACACCAGCCTTGGCATGTGTCCGAACGCCGGTGACTACACATCAACCACGAGCAAGCTGGGCTTGTTCTTCTGCAACGATCACACCCATTTCGAAGCGGCCGGTGCCCTTCAGATCGCCAAGACCGCTGCGCAGGCGCTCAAGGACCAGAACATTCCGCTGGCGGCCTATCTCCTCAACTAGCCATCGCGTCGTCTCGGGGGTTTTTCCACCATGAAGCATTCTCTCTCTCGAATCTTCGCCAGCGCATTTGCTGTCGCGGCCTTCTCACTGGTGGGCTGCAGCTCCGGGAACAATTCTCCGTCCGGCGGAGGAAGCCAAGCTGGCGCGGTCACAGCCACCGGTGGCGTGAGTGCCGGTGGCACGACGGGCGCGTCGACGAGCGCGGCCAGGCCGGCAGGTGTGACCAGCAACGGCGGCACAACTACAACCGGTGGACAGACTCAGTCGCCAGCCGGCTCGTTGGCACAGGGTGGCTCGGCCGTCGCTGGCAGTGTTGCTGGTGGCAGTGTAGCAGGCGGCGGCGCGACGGGCGGGGAAGTCAGCACCGGCGGAGTAGTGATCACGGGTGGCGAATCGACTGGCGGCGTAGCCACCGGCGGCAAGCCCACAGTCGGCGGCTCCACCAGCGCGTCCGGCGGCGCAGCCACTGGCGGCAAGATGACGACCGGAGGCGCCACCAGCGATTCAGGCGGGGCAGCTACGGGTGGCAAGGCCGGCGGCTCCACCAGCGCATCGGGCGGCGCAGCCACCGGCGGCAAGCCGACAACGGGCGGCACGGCCTCGGGTGGGACGACAACAGGTGGCACGACTTCAACTGCGAGCGTCCCGATTGGTGGCAGCCTGGGCAGCAGCGACGGCACGACCCCGATCAAGGTCTGGATGGCGGGCGATTCCACCATGTCGGGCTCGGGTTGCGACGGCGGCGGCTGGGGCGACCAGTTCGCATCTGTGTTCAACAAAAACGTGACTATCGTCAACAGTTCAGTGGCCGGTCGGAGCATCCAGACCTGGCTTTACGATCCTAATGTGACCACGCAAATGGACGCAAACGGCGAGTGCATCGTCAATCCCAAGACCTACAACCCGCGCTGGACCGCCATGCTCGACGCGAACACAGGGATGAAGCCCGGCGACTACCTGTTCGTCGAGTTTGGCATCAACGACGCCACGACCACCTGCGAAGCGGGAAAGACTCGGCACGTCGGTAGCGCTCTTTTCCAAACCTACCTGACCACTATGGCGCAAGCGGCTCAGCAACGAGGCGCGCAACCCATTTTCCTGACGTCGATGAGCGGCCTGCAATGCTCCGGCAGCACAGCCCAGCCCAACCGTGCATTCGGGCCGGAAACCAAAGCCGCGGGAGCAGCCGATGGCGTGCCGGTGATTGATGCGACTGTGCTCTCGGCAGCGCTGTACACCAGCCTTGGCCTATGTCCGAGCAGCGGCGTGACCTCGGGCGCGTCAGGCGCCTTCTTCTGCAACGACACCACGCACTTCGAAAAAGCCGGCGCTCTTCAGATCGCGCAGATGGTCGGCAAAGCGCTCAAGGATCAGGGGATCGGGCTGGCAGCGTACTTGGCCAACTAGCACGATCAGCGTTGAGCGATCGGAGGTTCCGCCATGAAAGTCTGTTTCACCCGAATTTTCGCCGGCGGCATCGCTCTTGCTGGCCTCACGCTACTGGGGTGCAGCTCCGGAGGTGGTGGCACCCCGGCAGGTTCAGCAGGTAGCCCAGGTGGCACGACCGCGGCCACTGGCGGCGTGAGCGCCGGTGGCACCACCGCCGCTTCGACGAGCGCAGCCAGTTCGGCTGGTGCGACGAACAACGGCGGTATGCTTCAGACCGGTGGGCAAACCCAGTCGCCAGCCGGCTCCCTGGCTCAGGGCGGTTCAGCGGTCGCTGGCAGCGACGCCGGCGGCAGCCTGGCAGGCAGCAGCGCCACCAGCGGAAAAGTCACGACCGGCGGCGTAGCGACGGGTGGCGCGGCCACAGGCGGCGCAGCGACGGGCGGCGCGGCCACGGGTGGTGACACCGGCGGCATGACCAGCGCGACGGGCGGCGCGGCGACCGGCGGCAAGACCACTGTGGGCGGCAGCACAAGCACCACGGGCGGCGCAGCCACAGGCGGCAAGACGACAACCGGCGGGACCGCGTCCGGGGGAGCCGCCACGGGCGGCACAACTACGACTGCGAGCGTCCCAATCGGTGGCGGTCTGGGCAGCAGCGACGGCAAAACCCCCATCAAGGTCTGGTTGGCGGGCGACTCCACCATGGCCGACGGCGCAAGTTGCTCTGCCTCGGGCTGCCCGTGCGGCTACGGAACTCAGCTCGATCCTCTGTTCAACAGCAACGTGACCGTCGTGAATAACGCCGTCGGCGGTCTGACCATTCAGACCTGGCTTTATCAGGGCGTCTCCTCGACTCCAGATGCCAACGGCGAGTGTGCGGTCACCAACACGGCCTTCCAGTCGCGCTGGACCAACATGCTCAGTGGGGCAAACGCAATGAAGGCCGGCGACTACCTCTTCATTTCGTTCGGAATAAACGACGGCGACAGCTCCTGTCCCAAGCACGTGGGCCAAGCCAAGTACGAAGCCGACCTTGACCTCATGGCAAAGGCCGCCAAGAACCTGGGAGTGGAGCCCATCCTCATGCCTCCGGTCGGCGCCATCGCCTGTAGCACCGACGGCAGCACAGCCATCAACATCCGGACCGCCTATTTTACCACCGCCACCAACGACGCCGGCGCCGCCAACAATATACCGGTCATTGATCTGGGCGCGCTCAGCGTGGCCCTGTACAACAGCCTTGGCCTCTGCCCGAACAGTGCCGACTACACCTCGACCACCAGCAAGCTAGGTCAGTTCTTCTGCCAGGACCACACGCACTTCGAGCTGGCCGGCGCCAAGCAGATCGCCCAGGTCATCGTCAAAGCGCTCAAGGACCAGGGCATCGGGCTGGGCGCCTACGTGCTCAACTAGCAATCGGCGCGATGGTCCGGCGACGGAACTCGCGGAAACCGCCACTCGCGCTGTCGTGTGCGTAGGTGACCACGTCGACACGCGCGCCATCAATCTCGTAAATGTTGTAGCGAGAACGCCGGTCGGTCGCGCCGGCATAGGAAGCCGAGCCGGCGCCCACCACCGGAATGCGGCGACCCTCGGGCCCGGCCAGCTCGGCGAATTCGTCGCGATGATCGTGCCCGTGCACAACCAGTTCGGCCCCCACCCGCGCCAGCACCTCGACCAGTTGCGCGCGGTCGCGCAGATTGCGGTTTTCCGGGGGCCGATGCATGACCGGCGGGTGATGGATCACCAGCACGCGAAATCGCGCACGCACCTCGGGCGCGGCCAGCAGGGCCTCGAGCCGTCGCAATTGGGCGTTGCCCAGGAGGCCCCACGCGCCCAGATCCCCGGTGGGCACGCAGCTATTGGCGCACACCAGGGCGATCTCCCCGCGCAGACGCGCGAAAGGATAGATGTCTGGCTCCAGACGCACATCCGCACTCTGAAAGGCCGCAAAGAGCTGCGCGAAAGCCCCACTGACCACAACCTCCTGCACATACGCGTCGTGGTTGCCAGGGATGACCGTGGTGTTCTCGGTCGAGGCGCCGATGCGCTCGAGCCAGCTTCGAGCCGCGCGCCACTCGGATGACAAAGAGACATTGCCCAAGTCGCCGCTCACCAGCAGATGATCGTGCGCCCGCGCCCGCAAATCGTCCCCCAGCGCCTCCAGCAACTCCGGGCGGTGCTTGCTCCGGCGAATCAGCGCCAAGTTGAGGGCGCCGATGGCCCGCTTGCCGAAGAAATCGCGCAGCCGCGCGCCCGCAAAGTTGCGGACATGCAGGTCGGTGACGTGGGCCAGTCGGAACATCAGGCCTCACACGCGTCCATCTGGATCTCGGCCAACAACCCAAAATGGTCGGAGACGTATGCGCCGTCAGCAGCCGGTTGATCCAAGACGATGCGACACGAGCGGATGGTCGCGCGGCCGTCCCGCCGCAATGGAGTCACAAAGATGTAGTCGATGCGCCGGTCAGGCTCAAGAAAAGTCAACGGCTTGGTGTAGGGGTTGGCGCGGGCCCAGGTCCAGCCGCGCTCGTCAGGGTGCAGGCGATCCCAGGCATCCTGGTAGAACGTGCGCCGGCCACTCAGCGTGACCAGCCCGCGCAGCCACCGAATCTCATCGGCCTCGGGCCGCGCGTTGAAATCGCCCATCAACAGCGACGGCGTGTCGCCGGTACGGGACGCCACGATGGAGTCGATGGCCTGCACCTGATCCTCGCGTTGCTTGCCGTGGGCCAGGCGATAGTTGAGGTGCGTGGTGTGAACCCAAACCGAGAGGCCCTCGAACGACACACGCGCCGACAGCAAGATACGTCGCTCTTTGGGCTCCGCGTGCGGGAGGCCGAAGGCCACGTGCTCCAGGATGGGTTCGCGGGACAGGATGGCCAGGCCTTCCTGACCGCCGGCAAAAGGCATGGCGGGTACGAAGGCGTGATAGTAGCCAGCGGCCGTCGCCAAGGTCTTGGCTTGGTTGGGAAGCTCGCCTGGCACCTCGCGCACCTCTTGCAAGCCCACCACGTCGGGCCGCAGCTCGCGCAAAGCAGTGGCCAGCAAATCCATGCGACGCTGCAGGGGTGGCTCGGCTCCCCACAGGTTCAGAGTCAGGCAACGAAGAGATCGCACGATGGGATGTTCACTACCCCATCTCTCCCCGGTAGGTACAGCAAGAATCTATAGTTTCCCATACCGTCACGGCGCAAAGCTGGGGGATGCGCGGTTGGAGCGAGGCCCAAATGTAGCCGCAAAGATTCTCGCACGTGGGATTCTCCAGCCCTTCCACCTCATTGAGCATGTGATGATCGAAACGCCGCTGCAGCACCGACCAGGCATCGTCGATGAGCGAGAAATCCAAGAGCCAGCCCGTCTGCGCATCGACCGGCCCGCGCAAACCAACCTCCACGCGGTAGCTGTGTCCATGCACGCGCGCACACTTGTGCCCGGCCGGCACATGAGGCAGGTGGTGCGCCGCCTCGAAGAGAAACTGCTTCTTCAGCTCGACTATCATACGGCTTTCAAGGGTAGCATGTGCTACACGCCCGCGTAACGATGCCGGGCCGGCACCTTGTAGATGCGCCGCGAGGGAAGCTCCAGCGCCGTGAGTTCGCGGCCGTACACGCACCCCGTGTCCAGGCCGGTGGCCAGCGGGTATTGCTGCAGACCACGAACGGCGTCGTGCCCGAACACGATGTGCTCGGGGCCCCGCCAGGCAGCGGCCCAAGGCCAGCGCATGAGCAAGCGTCGGCTGGGGGCGCTGCCCCCGACCAGGCTGCGCAGGCTGAGCAGGTTGTCGCGTTCCTGCTCTTCCAGCGGGATGCCCGGCACCGCGCCGGCATGAACCACGGCAACTTCTGGCCCTCCCTCGCCTTCCGCGCCCAGCCGCAAAAAGAGCGGCAGGCTCTCAAGGAAGGCCCAATCCGATTCGTCCAGTGTGTCGAGCAACCAGCGGCGAGGATGTCGGGCCTCGGCCTGATGGCGTCTGCGCCACACGTCGATGCAGAAGTCATCGTGGTTGCCGAGCACGGCCAGCGCGCCGATTTCGCGCACCAGTTGCACGACCCCGCGCGAGTCCGGCCCCTTGGCCACAAGGTCGCCGGCCAGCGCCACGCGGTCGCCGCGCACCACGCCGCACTGGCGCAGGAGAGCCTGCAGCTCGTCCACGCAGCCGTGAACGTCACCGACGATGATGGTTCGTTGCATGGGACACCTTCATCATAGGCCATGGAAACAGTTCGACAAGCAAGTGCGAAGCGACTGGAGCTTCAGGCTTGCCTGTAGTCTGGGATTCGACCAGATTCTCCGCATGAGCCGCGCCGTGGACACGCGATCCCGCCGCCTGCGCGCGCAGGGCTCGCCCCGTGCGAGCGGGGAGGCGTTGCCCCGGCATCCGCCGTGGATTCGCATGAAGCTTCCCAGCGGCGCGGCCTACTTCGACCTGCGCGCGCAGGTGCATGCGCAGGGGCTGCACACCGTGTGCGAAAGCGCGTCCTGCCCCAACATCGGCGAATGTTGGAGCCAGCGATCATTGACCATCATGATCCTGGGGGACGTGTGCACCCGTTCCTGCCGATTCTGTGACGTTCCCACCGGCCGGCCCCAGCCGCCCGACCCTGCCGAACCTGACCGGGTGGGCAGCGTGCTGGCGGGCCTGGGCCTGCGCCATGCCGTCATCACCTGTGTGAACCGCGACGACCTGACCGACGGGGGAGCGGCCCACTGGGCGGCCACCATCCGCGCGGTCAAGCAGCGCTGCCCCGATCTCGTGCTGGAAGCCTTGACCGGCGACTTTGCCGGCGATTTGTCGGCGCTCGACCAGGTGCTCGACGCCGCGCCTGACGTGTTCGCGCACAACCTGGAAACTGTTCCGCGGCTGGCGCGCGAGGTCCGCGTGCAGGCCAGCTATCCCCGCTCCTATGCGGTGCTGGCCCATGCCAGCCAGCGTGGCCTGCTCAGCAAGACCGGACTGATGCTGGGGCTGGGCGAAACCCTGGACGAGGTGCGCGCGGTTCTGCGCGAAGTGCGGGCCATCGGCGTGGAGATCCTGACCCTGGGTCAGTACCTGCGCCCTTCGCGCCAGCACCTGCCCGTGTCCCGCCACGTCCCGCCCGAGGAATTCGCGCAGCTCAAACAGGAGGCCCTGGATTTGGGCTTTGCCCATGTCGAGTCCGGGCCGCTGGTGCGTTCCAGTTACCACGCCGAGGGACAGCTCGAATTGATTCGCAGACGGGCGCAGCGGGTGCCGGTTGCGCCTACTCTTGCAGACAGGTGACGTGGGCCGAATTGAAGTTGCATGGCACGCCATAGGGGGATGCGATCCTTGGAACCCCCGCCTCCGAATCCCAGCATTAGCCCGCATCGTTGATCTTCATCAAGTGCCTAGGTAGGCTGACGCTGAATGAAGCGGCCAAGAAATCGCCAGGCTGCCAAGCCTGCGGGAGATGGAGCCCAGGCCGCCGCCCAAGATCCGAGGGGTCCGTGGGCCGAAAAGATCGGGGGACTGCTGCGCAGAGGGCCCAAGCGAACTTGGTGGTTCGCTCTGCTGCTGGTGACCGGCACCATCGTTGCCTATTTGCCGGTATGGCACGCTGGTCTCATTTGGGATGATCGCAGCCTCGTCCTAGACAATTCGCTCATCCACCGGGCGGACGGTCTGTACCAATTCTGGTTCAGCACCCACCCCGTGGACTACTACCCCATGACCTCGACCATCTTGTGGGTGGAATGGCGACTGTGGGGCGCCAATCCGATGGGCTACCACGTGATCAACGTGCTTTTGCATGCGCTCAGTGCCGTGCTGCTGTGGCGGGTGCTGCAGGAACTGAAGTTGCCCGGGGCGTGGTTGGCAGCGGCGATCTTTGCCGTACACCCAGTCAACGTGGAATCTGTCGCCTGGATTGCCGAGCGCAAGAACGTACTGGCCATGGTCTTCTTTCTGCTGAGTCTGTTGTGGTACCTGCGCCTCGATCCCGCCCCGGTGGCCGACGGCGCCGCACCCCAAGATCTGCCAGCTCAGCGCTGCTGGTATTGGCTCTCGCTGGCCGCCTTTCTGCTCGCGCTGCTCAGCAAGACGGTGGTTGCGCCCATGCCACTGGTATTGCTGGGGCTGATCTGGTGGCGCCAGGGCCGGGTGCAGCGCAGAGATGTGTGGCGCACTTTGCCCTTCTTTGCCGCGGCAGTCGGGGTGGGATTGATCTCCTTCTGGTTCCAGTCTCATCGAGCCATCGGCAGCGACATCGTGCGCACCGACAGTTTCTGGGCGCGGCTGGCCGGCGCGGGATGGGCCGTGTGCTTCTATCTCTACAAGGCAGTCCTGCCGGTCGGTCTGAGCACCATCTATCCCCGCTGGCAGATCGATGGCGGACAATGGTGGTCGTATGTGCCAGGGCTCCTCGTGGTGGCAGTCCTTGTGACATGCGGATGCTACCGACAAAGCTGGGGCAAAGGCCCGTTTTGGGGATTGGGCTACTTCGTCGTGATGCTCCTGCCCGTCCTGGGATTTCTCGACATTGGCTTCATGTCGATGTCTTTGGTGGCCGACCACTGGCAGTATTTTGCCATCATTGGCCCAATTTCACTCGCAGCAGCGGCAATAACCACAGTGTGCCGAACGCTGCGGATAAGACGTCTCTCTTTGCTTCTCGCCATGGCCGCGGCCTTGTTGCTGGTGCTGGGTGGACTGACCTGGTGGCAGAGTGCGCTCTACGCCGATCCCGGAACCTTCTGGCGGGCTGCGCTGGCTGCCAATTCCCATTCCTGGCAGGTCCACAACAATCTCGGCAGCTTTCTCTTTGAACAGGGCCGCGTAGATGAAGCGATGGTGCACTTCAAGAGGGCTGTGGAAATCGAACCCGGCTATGCCAGAGCCCAATATAACCTGGCCGGCGTTCTCAATGAAAAGGGTCAGGTGGATGAAGCCATCACTCATTTCCAGCGAGCCCTGGAAATCCAGCCAGGCTATTCAATGGCCCACTACCAACTCGGTGAGATTCTTCGCCAGAGGGGCCGCCTGGACGAGGCGATCGCCCATTTCAGGAGAGCGGTAGAGATTCGCCCCGACTATGCTGAAGCCCACAATGGCCTGGGCGTCGCTCTTCTCCGCAAGGGCCAGGTGGATGAGGCGATCACCCACCTACAAAGGGCGCTGGAAATCCAGCCCAACCGCGCCGAGGACCACAACAATCTCGCCGGCGTTCTCTGGCAAAGAGGCCGGGTGCAAGAAGCCATCATGCACTACCAGAGGTCGCTGGCAATTCGCCCCGACTATGCACTGGCCCACCACAACCTCGGCAAGCTTCTCCAACAAGAAGGAAGAGTGCAGGAAGCCGTCGCGCACTACCAGAGGGCGCTAGAAATCCAGCCCGACTTCGCGGCGGCGCGCGGCAGTCTGGCCTGGGTGTTCGCGACCAGCCCGCAGGCCTCGCTCCGAGACGGCGGCCGGGCCGTCGAGCTGGCGCAAGAGGCTGTGCGGGTTTCCGGCGACGGCAATCCCATGCTCATGGCAACGCTGGCGGCCGCCTATGCCGAGGCTAGGCGCTTCCCAGAGGCCATGGAGACGGCCAAGCTGGCACTGGAATTGGCAGCCACCCAGAACCGGACCGGGCTGGCCAATCGCGTGCGGGCGGAAATCGCAGCGTTTCGAACTGGTTCCCCGTATCGCGACACCGGCCGGCCGGAGAATTAGGGCCGTCCGCCCGACCTCTATCATCCCACTTCCGCGTGCCCTCCTCGCACAGCGGCTTGCACCCCCCGTTGCTGCCCGCTAACCTCACCCTAGGCCCGCGCACATGAGATCCCGTCTTCTTCCGACGAGCATCGACAAGGACGCAGAGTTCCAGACGTGGGTTGCGGTCGCCTTTATCGTGGTCGTCGTTCTCGCCGCATTCTGGAAACTCACATTGATGAAGGGTCTGCTCATCACTGACGATATCTTCGGCAGCGACCTCATGAACGAGAATTTCCCCTACCGCTTTTCGCTGGGGGATGCTCTGCAGTCGGGCCACCTGCCTCTTTGGATGCGTGAGATCTACGGCGGCTTTCCCCTGTTGGCGCGGGCCGACGCCGGCATCTGTTACCCCTTCAACCTTCTCCTCTTCGGTCTCTTCTCGCCATACGTCGCGCTCAACCTCACAATCTTACTCACCATGATTACCGCGGGCGTCGGGATGTATTTCTACGCCCGTGAGATCGGCAGCAATCATCTTGCGTCCATCGTCGCGGGAATCGTCTTTTGTTTCAGCGGGTACCTGGTTTCGCACCTGAAGCATCCCAGCCTCGCCAACGCGGCCTGCTGGCTGCCGCTCGCCCTGATGCTACTTGAGCGCGTGGCAAGGCGGAACCACTATCGCTTTCTTCTCTGGTTCGGAGTTGTTTTCGGGCTACAGCATCTCTCGGGAAACGCACAGACCGCCTATTACTCTGGGGTCCTCTATCTCTTCTACTTCCCGCTTCGGTTCTTCAATAGCCAGCGTGACATCCGGGATGGGTCACGCAAGCCGAGCCTTTCAAGTTCCGTGCTCAACCTGTTCAAGAACAGGCTTACCTGGTTCTTCGCTGGGGTCCTAGTGCTCGGCTCACTGCTCGCGGCCATTCAGCTCATCCCGACCTACGAGATGGTGTCTCTCTCGCAGCGCTCGGGCGGCGTGACCTTTCAGTACGCTTCCAGCTACGCCTACGACCCCAAGGACTTCTGGAGTTTCTTCTACCCCTATGTCAACGGCGACGTCGGGAATCTCACATACAGCGGCAAAGGTGTCTTCTGGGAGGACTACGGATACGTTGGCGCCGTAACGTTGTTACTCGCCGTTCTTGCGGCCTTGCGCTGGTGGAAGAACTGGCATGTGAGATTCTTTTCGGTCGTTGCCGTGATTTCCTATTTGCTGGTGCTGGGTCCAGCCACGCCTGTGTATAGGTTTGTCTTCGACTATGTCCCTGGTATGAACTATTTTCGCTTTCCCACCAGGCTGCTTTTCATCACCGATGGTTCGCTCGCCGTTCTGGCCGCGCTGGGACTGACCCGCTTCGCGCAACAGTTCCTTGGGCGCACTCCCGGCCCGCATGCACCCAGTCCCTGGCGCCGTCGTGGTTCCCGGGCGGTTCAAGTGATACTGCTTTTGCTCGTCGTGGCTGATCTGCTGCACTTCCAGCTTCGGCAAGATCCTATCGTGGATGCCTCAAGATGGATGGCTACGCCCAAGACAGTCCGGATTCTCCAACAGGATCCATCTCTCTTCCGCATCTTCTCTGTCGGCGGAAATCAGTCTCACAGGAGGGCCTTCGCACAGGCACGAGGCTGGGAGGGCGATCTGCAGCCTTTCCTGGACCAGCGGGAGTTCCTTCAGCCGAGCAGCAACGTCCTTTACGGTATTTCTTCGCCCAATGGCTACGCCAACCTCACGCCCAACTACCTGGTCGATATCTGGGGCGATCAAAACCGCGCCGGCATCATTACGCAGACCGCGTCGATCCAGGATGACAGCTTCCAGCCCACGCCCGTGTTTTGGAAGCTGATGCAAATGCACAACGTGAAGTACCTCACCTCGTTCTGGCCTTTCACTGTGGCGCCCAACCTCAGGCCGCTTGGGATCTACAGCGGCGCCTACCTCTACCAGAATGACGACTTTCTGCCACGGGCGTACCTGGTCACGGACGTTTTGCCCGTGGCCGATGACGCCCTTGCGCTCAGGGTGCTGACCTCGGATGCCTTTGCTCCAGAGCGTTCAGTCATGCTCGATGCGGTGCCGCCCAACTATCGCTCAAGTGAAGGTACGGCTGGGAGCGTGGAGGTCGTGCGCTACTCGACCAATGAGGCCGAAATGAGGGTCGAAGCCTCGCGCGACGCCATTCTGGTCTTCTCCGATTCGTACTACCCTGGCTGGATCGCCGAGATTGACGGAAGCCCAACCGCGATCTATCGGGCAAACATCACCCAACGAGCCGTTGTTGTTCCAGCCGGCGAGCACCAGGTCAGGTTCCGTTTCCGCCCTGCAAGCGTGCTGGCTGGATTCTCGGTCTCCAGCGCTTCTCTTCTGGTATTCTTGGGGTGTTTCTTGATCCCGCCATTCCGGAGGAAGAGAGCCTCCAGGAAGGTTTCCGCGCTATTGGGCGCGAGGGCGGACGCGTGACGTCCAAGCTGTCCTACTACTTCGAGATGGGCTGCAGGGTCCGCCCCTTGCACGCGGCACCAAAAGTTTGGAACTACGTCAAGTATCGTTCCCTGGCGCGGACGGCTCACACGTCAATTCACAGGTACACGCCACAGATCGCCTCTGTGCTGGTTACCAAGCGCTGCAACCTCAATTGCGAGTATTGTTTCGTCAGGAACATAATCAACAAGCAAGGTGCGGAGTGGCGCGAGGGCGAGGCGACTCTTGACAAGATCCGGCGCATCTTTGCCAACCCCCTGTTTGCCAATTGTCTGTTGGTCGATCTGCAAGGAGGCGAGCCTCTGCTGGTCGAGGATCTAGAGACCATCATTTCCTATCTGGTGAGACGGGGTCACATCGTGAACACCTCCACCAATGGCCTGCTGCTGGCAGGGCGCATAGCCGGACTAAAACGCGCCGGCATTTCCCGGATCAATGTATCCCTGTACGACACCAATCGGGAGATCATCGAGCGCGATCTGTCGCACATCAATCGCGTTTTTCCCGTGCATATGAGCATTGTGCTCCTGCGCAGCAAGCTAGAGAGCGCTCCGGACGAATTGCTCAGGACCGCATGCCTCCTCTGCGCCGCCGGATGCCGGAGCCTTCGCTTCTGGATGTATCGTCCCCTGGGCGCCGACCCGCGTGCACATGAAATCATCGACGATGCCCTGCCCGCCTATCTTGAATTCCGCCGGCGAATGGACGACGCGCTTCCTGGCTTTTGCCTTTGGCCGGCCGCCATTCAGAAGGCGCCATTCCACAAGCGTTGCCCACAGGTCTGGCAGCGTGTCGGCTGTGACGTTGCGGGCAACATGGCGATCTGTTGCGGCACTGATATGACGTTGCAGGGACCTGACAGCAATCTCTTTGACAGCCACCCTGACTCTGTCTTCAATCATCCCACGTTGGTAGCCATGCGCGAACAACTCCTCGATCCTGGGCGTGAGCCGCCCGATATTTGTAAGACATGCAATCTACTGGGTGAACCGGGCTGGTAAGGGAGAATCGCTTTGAAGGACCTCGTGCGAAAGGCAAGACTGCGGCTGCTCAAGATGCATTTCGAGAGTGGTGTGGGTCACATTGGAGGCAACCTCTCGTCGCTCGAACTGCTGCTGACGCTGCACCATCGGGTCATGCGGGACAACGACCAGTTCATCCTTTCCAAGGGACATGCGGCTGGTGCCCTGTACGTCACGCTGTGGTCGCTGGGCCGTCTGAGCGAGGAGCAACTGGCGACGTTTCACAAGGACCACACCAAGCTGGGTGGCCATCCCGTGCCCCACGCTATCCCTGACATTCCCTTTGCCATCGGCAGCCTCGGGCATGGGCTCGGTCTGGCCGCGGGCCTAGCTTTGGGCAAGCGGCTGCGCGGGCAGCCGGGGCGGGTGTTCTGCCTGATGTCAGACGGCGAATGGAACGAGGGCTCCAACTGGGAGTCGTTGACCTTCATCGCCCATCGCAACCTGCGCGAAGTCGTCCTGCTGGTGGACCTCAACGGTCTGCAAGGCTTCGGCTCTACCGCTGAAGTGGCCAACCTAGGCTCGCTGGCCAACAAGCTGAGGGAGTTTGGCCTCGAGGTTCGAGAAATCGATGGGCACGAACCCGACGCCATCGAGCAAGCGTTGCGCGCGCCCTACCCAGATCGCCCGCTGGCGGTGGTAGCCAAGACCATCAAGGGCCACGGCGTCTCCTTCATGGAGAACAAGATGGAGTGGCACTATCTCCCCATGACCGCCGAGCAATACCAGATGGCCGTCGAGGAAGCGAGCCGCCTGTGAGAGCCATCCTGAGCAAGACCCTGGTTGCCCATGCCCAGGAGCCGGATTTCGTCTTTCTCACCGGCGATCTGGGCTTCATGGTGCTCGAGCCGTTGCGTGACGTCGCCAAAGAGCGATTCGTCAATGCTGGAGTTGCCGAGCAGAATATGATGTCGGTTGCGGCCGGTCTGGCCCACGCGGGCTTGCGGCCCTGGGTGTACAGCATCGCGCCCTTCATCTATGCGCGGGCCTTCGAGCAGATCCGCAACGATGTTTGCCTGCACGATCTGCCGGTCTTTCTCGTGGGCAACGGTGGCGGCTACGCCTATGGGGTCATGGGCCCCACTCATCACGCCATTGAGGACTATGGCACCCTGCTTGGGCTGCCCAACCTCACCGTCTACGTTCCAGCCTTTGCGGCGGACGTTCCCGCGGCGGTTTCGCGCCTGATGACGGCAGCCAGGCCCGCGTACTTGCGCCTGGGCCGCGACGAGAAGCCCAAGGATTTCATTGTGCCTGCCTACGCCCCCTGGCGAAGAATTATGTCCGGCCGGGCCGCGACGATTGTGTTGGTTGGGCCGCTGGCCGGCGGCATTCTGGCTGCGGTGCAAACCTTGCCCGAGTCTCAGCGGCCCAACCTGTGGGTTCTGTCCGAGTTGCCCATCATCGACGCGGAAATTCCGGCTGCTTTCATTTCCGATCTTGAACAAAACGGACACCTTATTGTCGTCGAGGAGCATGTCGCGCAGGGCAGCGCCGGGGCGGCTCTGGCGCGCGCGCTTCTGTGCGGCCAGACGCCTCCGCGCCGTTTCACCCATCGCTTTGCTCGCGGCTATCCCTCGGGCCACGCCGGCTCGCAGCTCTACCATCGACAAGAGTCTGGACTGGACCCGTCCTCCATCCTTAGACTGCTTGCCGACACCCCATGAGCAACCCCGGACTGGAAGAAAGGATTCGCCGCCTGCAGGGACCGGTCCTGGTGCTGGGCGCCAGCGGATTTCTAGGGGCCAATTTGTTGCGCACGCTGCTCGCCTGTCGCGACGACGTCTTCGGCACTGTCTTTCACACACCGGCTTGGCGTCTGGATGGCGTGCCCGAGCGCAACACCACGGTGGTCGACCTGCTGGTGGACAGCAACCGCAACGAGATCCTCGACCGCCTCAAGCCGCGCACCGTTTTCAATTGCGTTGGCTACGGAGGCTATTCCTTTGAAGCCGAGAGTGAACTCATCTACGAGACGAATTTCAACCTCACGGCCAAGCTGCTCAAGCGTCTGGAGACTCTCAGCATATCTTGCTACGTACATTCCGGCAGTTCCTCGGAATACGGCGACAGGGCGGCGGGCCCGAAAGAGGACGAGCTGCCGCAACCCAACAGTGAATACGCGGTCTCCAAAGTATCCTGCGCCAACCTGTTGCGCCTGTATGGCAAGAAGAAATCTTTCCCGTGCGCGAATCTCCGGCTCTTCTCTGCCTATGGCCCGTACGAGGATGCCTCCCGGCTCATCGCCACATTGGTCCGTTGCGGCCTGGAAGGAAAGTTTCCGCCCCTGGTTGACGGCGCCATTTCACGCGATTTCGTGTATGTCGACGACGTGTGCGAGGCCTACATCGACGCCGCGCTCAATCTGCGCGCGCCCTACTTTGGCGACTCCTTCAACATCGGCAGCGGCCGCAAGACTACCATTGCCGAGGCCGCCCAAGCCGCGGCCGCGCTTTTCTCGATTCCTGGCCAGCCCAACTACGGCGCGATGGAGAAGCGCCAGTGGGACATTTTCAACTGGTTTTCCGACCAGAAGAAGACGGCCGATGTTCTGCGCTGGAAAGCGCGCACGGAATTCTCAGAAGGTCTACGCCGAACCGCTGATTGGTACCGCAGCCTGGAAGACAAAGAGCATTACTATCGATCATCCAAGCAATTCGGCCTGGACACCGAGCGCAGCGTATCCGCGGTGGTGGCCTGCTACAAGGACGGCCAGGCCATCCCCATCATGTATGAACGGCTGAAGAAGACCTTCGCCGAGCTCAAGATCGATCACGAGATTATCTTCGTCAATGACAACAGCCCCGACAACAGCGAGGAGATCATTCGCGGCCTGTCCAGCCGCGACCGGCACGTGGTGGGGATTTCGCACTCGCGCAACTTCGGATCGCAGGCCGCGTTTCGCAGCGGCATGGAGATCGCGACCAAGAACGCGTGCGTGCTACTCGACGGCGATCTCCAGGATCCTCCGGAACTCATCGGCGATTTTGTCAACAAATGGAGGGAAGGCTTTGACATCGTCTACGGCCGACGGGTCGAGCGCGAGGCGCCTTTCTTCATGCGGCTGGGTTACAAACTCTTCTATCGGCTATTCGATGCCTTCTCCTATCTTTCTATCCCGCACGATGCCGGCGATTTTTCCTTGATCGACCGCCGCGCGGTCAAAGCCATCCTTCAGCATCCCGAGCGAGATCTTTTCCTGCGTGGCATCCGCGCCTCGGTCGGCTTCAAGCAGACTGGCATTGACTATGCTCGCCCAAAAAGAATGTTCGGCCGCACCACCAACAGCTTCCTCAAGAACGTGGGCTGGGCCAAGAAGGGCATCCTCTCTTTTAGTTACACGCCGCTCTTGGCCCTCAGCTTCTTCGGCACACTGCTATTCCTGCTGAGCATTCTGCTGGGCGTGGGGCACATCGCATCCCGCCTGCTTTTCCCCGGCCTGGCCCCGCGCGGAGCCACCACCATCATTCTCTTCATTCTCTTCTTCGGCTCCATAAATCTGCTTGGGATCGCCATCGTAGGCGAGTACATCGCCAAGATTCTCGAAGAGACCAAGCGACGGCCGCATTTTATCCGCAAGACCATCATCAGACGCGGCGAGGCGCGCTCCGCCGCCGACCAGCAGCAGCCTGACGGCGGCGACCAAAGGGCGTGAGGTGATTCATCTCGTCAGCCACCCGCCGCGCCCTCACCTCTCCTCTCTGTGTTCTCGGCCGCCGTCCCTTCCAGCAGCCACCCCGTCTCACCCCTCCCAACGCTCGCTTCACACCAAATCGGCTTCCGCCCGTGCCACCTGGTCGTCGAGCCGGCGCTGTTCCGCGGTCAAGTCGCTGCGCCCGAAAAACACGGTGTAGCTCATGAACGCGGTCAGGTAGGAAAGGTCCTGCGCCCAAGCGGGCAGATAGGCAGGCTCGTTGGCCACGCCCTCGCGCACCAGCCGGTCGAAAAGCGGGATGTCCTCGACGGCGAGCTTGCCCACAAAGAGCAATCGCACGAGTTGGCTCTTGCCTTTGGTCAAGGCAATGCGCAGGAAATTGGTGACCCGCAGAAGCCCGTCCAGGTAGCACACGTCCTTGGTAAACGGGGCGCCGCCCTCGACCAGCCCTCCACGACACACCCGGCGCGCACAATCGAACGACGCGCGCTCGTCGTGGCCGCGGCCCAGGAAGAAACGGTACAGGTCGAGGAAGTTTGCGCCTTCCTCGGCCATCTGTACCGCCAGGGTGCGGTCGCACAGGCGACGCACGCGGGCCAGGCTGGTCGAGCGGGTGACGAACTCGGTGAAGACCGCCAGCCCTTCCTGGGTGCGCGTGGTGCGCGGCGAAGGCACCCCGATGAAGGGCATCACCGGCTGCGCCCGGCCGTTGAGCGCGGTGGTCACGTGTACCCCCAGCTCGTGGTACTCGATCTGGCGCAGATCGCGCGGCGAAAACCGCGCGCCCCGCTTGATCTTGATCTCGTCGACGCTGGCCGATGCGTTGGACGCCAGCTGGTCCACCAGCACGACCCGCACCTCGTGCCCGGGAAAGCGCGCCTGGAAGCGCACGCGAAGCTGGGTGGCTGCCTCCACCGCGTCGATGGTCGGCTGGTCGACCGCTGCGGGCGGCGGCGCGTAGCCGGCAATCACACCTTCAAAATGCCGAGCCAAATCGGAATTGGTGGTCCGTCGATCCGACGAGAGACTGCCGGGCCGGCCGTAGATCTCGACCGAGTGAAAGTAGAAATCCTTGCTGCCCACCGCATGCAGCATGCGGGCTGCCGTGGCCATGGCCACGCAGGTCTCGTGCAGGAAGCGCTCGATCTCATTGTCGCCGGCCACCCGCTGGGCCAACACGCGAAATCGTTTGCCCGCGGCCTCGACCTCAGCCGGCACCTGGTAGCTCGGGCGCGGCAGCTCGCGTGCGCCTCTTTCGAAAAATTCTCGCTCGACTTCCTCGGGCCACTCCAGCAAGCGAATCACCCGCAGCGGCCTCTGCGCCTCGAGGATCTCGGCGGAAACCTCGCGCAGCAAGGCGAGCAGGCGCTGGGAAACCGCCATCCCAATCTCCGACTGTGAAGCGGTCTAGGCCCCGCCCCCGACGCGCCGGCCGGGCGGCACCGAATAGCTGACCCACGCGTTGGCGCCCACCACCGCGCCCTTGCCGATCACGGTGTCGCCGCCCAGGATGGTCGCGTTGGCGTAGATGACCACGTCGTCTTCGATGGTTGGGTGGCGCTGGGGCACCGGCTGCTTGGGCGTGGCCGCCGCCGTGGCCGCACCGGGTTTGCGCTTGATCGACAGCGCGCCCAGAGTCACACCCTGGTAGATGCGAACCGCACGGCCGATGCGGCTGGTCTCGCCGATGACGATGCCGGTGCCGTGGTCGATGAAAAAGGGCGAGCCGATGCTGGCGCCAGGGTGGATGTCGATGCCGGTGCGCGAGTGGGCGTACTCGGTCATCATGCGCGGCACCAGCTGCGCCCCTTCGCGCAGCAAGCGGTGCGCGGCCCGGTAGATGGCGATGGCATACAGCCCGGGATAGCAGGCGACCACCTCGTCGGTGCCAGTGGCAGCCGGATCAGCTTCAAAGGCCAACTGGATGTCCTCTTCCAAAAGCCCGCGCAACTCGGGCAGGGCGGCCAAAGTGCGCGCGGTGATGCTCTGGGCGCGCCGCCAGCAGGCGTCCTTGTTCTTGGTGACTTCGGGGCAGAGGCGGTGCAGGCCCAAGAAGATCAATTCCTCCAGACGCAGATCCAGATCGCCCAATACCTCGGCCACCCGCTCGCGCGCAGCCGCGTGCGAAGTTTCGCCCAGCATGCGCGTGCGTCGGGTTCCCGGCAGGATCACGGACAGCAAGTCCTCCACCAAGGTCGCCACCTCGTCGGGCGAGGGCATCGGGCTCGCGAGCGGCGGCATCCCGCGACCGCGCTGCTTGAGGATGCGCTCAGCCAGGGCCTGATGGGATTTCTTGGGAGGCGTGCCGTGATTCACATGCATGCCCCAAATCTACCCTCATTCGACGGGTTGACCAGCCCGTTCACGCCGAGGCGTTCTCTGTGTCCTCCCTCTCCTCTCTGTGTTCTCGGCGGAGGGTTGCTGCCGGGATGAGCTTGTACCTACGTTGTCTCCGCGCCCTTCCCCTTCACTGCCTCGGCCAGCTTCTTCAATACTTCGTCCAAGCGTGACTCGGGCACGGACACGCGTGTGGGCATGCCGCCGCCCAGGTCGAACAACTTGATCAAGTCCAGCCCTGACTCGAAATCGGCCGCAATGGCCAGCGATCCCGAATCCCGCACCACCGCCACGGCCGCGCGCTGCTGGCCCAGCAACAGCAACTCGGTCTTGTCGTAGGGTGCGTTGGAGCGGGCCTCTACATACGCCACATTCCCTTCGACCTCGTAGCGCTCGGCAATCTTGCGGGCCTGCTCCAGCAGTGGATCGATGAGGCGCGCCGCACGCTCGATCTCCTCCCAATAATGAGGATCCTTGGTCCGCGCCACCAGGTACTGGATCACGCGGTACTTGAGCGTCTCGTCGCGAAAGCGCGCCCGCAAGGCGCGATCGATGCGCGTGGCGATGGGTCCCGGCTCCCCGCGCCGCGTGTCCACCGCGCGCGCGTCGGCATCGGCGCCCTCATAGGGCTCGATCCCGCCCAAGACCCACTTGGCGCCCGCGTAGAGCCCGTCCAAATCCATGTGCATGGCCACCGTGTCCACTGGCCCCACCTCGGCGACAAACTCCGGCGTGATCATCTCGGGGCAGCCCCCGTGCTCGGCCTTGCTGCACAAAAGGAAACGGGGATCGCGAGCGAAGTCGACGTGGCGCTCGTGGTCGTGGTGATCCACCCATGCGGCCAGCCGGCTGCCCAAGCCGTTGATGAACGGGATGGTGACGCCCGCGAACGACGAGCCACCTCCCTCGGACGCGAAGCCGATGTCCAGCACCACCACCCGACCCGCCAGTGTGTCGGCCGACGGCAGCTTCCGCGGTGTCAAGAACGCAAAACGCACGCCGCTGCCAGCCTCTACCTTGTTCGCGCTCATGGGGTGGTGGGTGAAGATAGCGGCGGCCCGATGCCCGGGCCACCAGTTTTTTGCCGGTCTGCTCGCAGCGGCACCATAATTGCGCCCTCCCCCAACGAGGAACCGACGACAAATGCTGTTTCCGCTCTGGCTGGCTCTCGCGACTGCCGCGCAGGCGACCACGGCCACGCCCTTTCGAACCGCGGTCAGTCCGCGCATCGATCCGGTGTTCGGCGACGTCGGCAGCTTGCGCCGAACCGTGGATCGCTTTCTCGCTCTGCAGACCGAGATGGACCAGGTTCGCGACGAATTCTCCACCGCGGTTCACGGCACCCTGACCGAGGTGGCCCGGCCCGGCCGCGACAGCCACGCTGCCAAGGTCTGTCCGCCGGCAGCCCCGACCCTGTACGGACGGGCACTAGCAGCAGGAGGCCGCTACCTGGCCATCGGCCGCGAGATGGAGTCGCGCTTCCGCGAGATTCGCCGCGCCGACGAGCTGGGCGATGCCTCCGGGTTGACGCCCGACTATCGACTCAGGGTGAAGAAGGCGAGTCAGATCCATCAGGACATGCTGCGCGACCTGCAGGAGATGCGCGTCGCCTTCTACGTGCAACTGGGCGCCGAACTTCGCCACGCTGGATGCGATCTTCACGGCCCTGGCGCAAGCCCGGCCGCGGACGCGGACGATGTCATCCCGACTGATCCGTCCAACCCGGCGGCCTGGACCCTGGATGATTCAGCGGCCGATCCCGAGGCGGCTGGCAGCGCGGACCCAAACCGAACCGTGCGCACGCCGCCCAAAACTGCAGCCCCGTCCACGACGGCGCTTGCGGTGTGGATCGAGATCGACAACTCGCACTGCGCCCGACCCTCGCAGTTGCAGATCGACGGCCGATCCTATGGCGCCCTGCCCGGCCACAAGCGAACCTCGGTACGCACGCACGCTGGGCCGCACGAGATCTGCGTGCAGCCCAGCCAGGAAAAGCGCTCCTGCGGCGAGCCCGGCACCCTGCGCCAGGTCTACTTCTATGAAGGATGGTCGCTCACGGTTCGCTGCGATCGGTAGACGGGATTCATGTAATCCAGACCTGGGTTTTCTGGTCGATAGTCCAAACTCCGTTCACCTTCTTCATCAGATAGTAGTACCCCTGCCCAAGGACCGATGCGTACGTCCCAACGACCATCTGCTCCTCACTCCCCATGTAGACAAGGGCCTGGTCCAAGTTGGCGTTGAACCCGACGCGTGAAAAGGTCTCGTAGCCCACGCCTTGGGACTCGGGGATGCCCAGTCCATTCGGGTAGCGGGCGCGAAGTTTGTCCCAGAAACCCGTGCCACTGTAGATCGGGTCTGTCGGGCTCAACAAGACATAGGGATAACCCAGAGCCATGTCTGCCCGCAAAGATTGGGCCGTCGCGTTCTGGGCCAGAAAGCTGCTGATCGTTGCTGGGTCAACGCCGGTCATCCCGCTGGTCGCTGAAGCGACCGTCTGGGCCGTGTTCGACACCCCATCAGCGTCGGTCCTGGTCTGTTCGGCGATGATCGGCAACTTCCCTCCTGTGTTCCCCAGCAGCACGGCGTAAATCGCCGTCTCCTCGGCATCGGAATCCGCCGGGGTCGAGGTGCAAGGTTGCGCCGCTGTAACCTTCGCGGACTCGCTTTGATCGCAGGCTTGAGCCCCGGGAAGCTGTGGCGATGGGCCCGCCAAAGTCGGGGTCCAATAGGTGACAGTACCGGCGGCCGAAGCAACTTGAAGGCAGCCGATCATGGCAGGCCCGCCGCAAGAGTCACCCGCAGCCGTGGTACAGCACCACAGGGTGGTCAAGTCCGTGGCATAGCAGCCGGCACTCTCGTCGTAGCGACGGCCGTTGAAGGGTGTGCATGCAGTGTTGGGCGTTACCGCCGAGCAAGTTCCGTCCGCGCTCAGCTGGCACTGATGGGCGGCGCCAGCCTCGGGCGAAACCGGTGCGGCGTCCTGTCCCACGCCGGCCGCATCGGGCACGCCGGCGTCAGCCACGGTCCAGCAAGGGGGAGCCGAACTCGGGCCGCACACCGCACAGGACTCGATGGCGGCGCAGTCCGTGGACAACCGGGGTCCCCCGTATGAATACACCCATACGTTGCAGACTCCCCCCGGGACGTCGTCGTAGTCGTAGACGCCCAGCAACGTACCGGTTTGTGCGTCGAAGGTGAACTCCGAGCCACCCAGGGCATTGTTGACGGTGTCGACCTTGCCGCAGCCCTTTCTCCCCAAGACGGTCTGTCCGTTCGCACACTCCGGCCTCGAACTCATGTCTTGGATTGTCATCGGACAGCCGCCTTTGGCGCACTTGCACTCCAGCGGCTGCTGGACGAAATCGGGACTACCCGTCTGAACCACACAACCGCAGGCCCCGCTGTCGGCGACGCCGCCATCGGCAGGCTGCGCAGCGGCGCCGCCAGCGTCTTGCCCTGAACTGCCCGCCGCCCCTGCATCCTGGCCCAGGCTGCCCACATTGTTGTCGGTGTTGGGACAACCAGCGCTAGCGACAAGAATCGGAAGCAGGAAAAAGCAATAAGATCGCTTCATGATGATCTCCTAGTTTTGTTGGTGGCGATCATCTTGGTGTCGTCCGTCCCCGAAAAGTTACACCCATCGCCGAAGATTCATGCTTATCTTTCTTCGTGCACGGCCTCCTCTTGGCAGTCTGGCTGGCAAGCCCCGTCGAGGTTCACAGCGCCACCGTGTGTCCCTCGTCACAAGCAATCACGGCGCGGCTCGCGCCGTTGCTTCCCACGGCGGAGACAAGAAGCAGTCCGGCGGATCAGGCCGACTTACAGGTCAGCCAAGGCGACGGCGGCGGCCCGACTCGCTTGCGCTTGCGCCTGGTGGGCGCAGACGGCGCCTTGATCGGGCAGCGGGATCTTCCCCTGTCCGAGAGCTGCGATGAACTGGCAGAGACCATCGCGGTTCTCTTGGCCTCGTGGGAAAGCAGTCCCCACACTGAGATTCCACCAATGCCGGAAGCGCCCGTCATCGCGAGGCCAACGCCCGTATCCGCAGGCGCGAGCCCTGGCTTCGAGTTGCAATTGGGGGCCGGAGTGGGCGCCGCCCTGGTGGGCGGCACGGCAGCCAGCGGACGCTTGGAAATCGGTCTAGGCTCTCTTCAATCCCACTGGCAGGGACGCATCGGTTTTGCCAGACAGACCGCCAGGCAAACCGCGCTGGCGCCCGGACAGGTCTCCTGGCGGCACAGCATGGCCACGCTTTCGCTGGTCTGGCGAACGCTGAATCCGTCTTGGCTGGTGAGTGCCGACATCGGTCCTTTGCTCGGCTTTGCCACACTTTCCGGTCAGGGCTTTGCCGTGAATCAGCAAGAGAACTCCTTCGAGTTTGGCCTGGAAGCCGGCCTGCGGGCGGGCCGGCGATGGCGGCGATTCACCCTATGGGTGGATCTGCGCGGCGAGTCTTGGCGGCAACAACAGCGCGCGGTGGTGACCGGCGCGGCACCGCTGGCGCTCGCCCCCTGGGACTTGGCGGCCACCCTGGGACTTTCGGTTTCTCTCTTCCCTTGATGTAACCTTTTCGGGTTGCCCCACACTAGACGGACCTGGAGGTCCGCTGATCTTCGTGCCCATGCATGCCCCGGAAAAGCCGATCGACGCCCCTGTGCCGTCAACCTTGGCGGAGGCTTACCGCGACTACTGCCAAACCGTGGCACGCTGGACCTGGCACCTGGGCGGCCCTGACGTCGAAATCGAGGACGCGGTTCAGGAAATCTTCTTGGTGGTCAGCCGCCAGATGGCCAGCTTCCGCGCCGAGGCGCGCTTCTCCAGCTGGCTGTACGCCATCACCCGCAAGGTGGTGGCCAACCACCGACGGCGACATCGCTGGCGTTTCTGGCGTGACAAGAGCCCGGGCACGCTCGAACGGCTGCCATCCACTTCACTCGATCCCTACGCGCAGCTCGAACAACAGCAAGCCCGGCAGCAGTTCTATCGGGTGCTGGACCAGCTGCCGGAAAAATACCGAACCGTGCTGGTGATGTTTGAACTTGAAGACATGTCCACCCAGGAAATTGCGGACATCCGCCACACCAAACTCAACACCGTAAAGGTGCAATTGCACCGGGCGCGGGAAATGTTCCACAGTCGGCACCGTCAACTTCTGAGCAAGGAAGAGCCATGAGCAGCTTGGAAATGGATCCACCACGCTGGAAGGATCGGGCTGGCCAGGCCAATCTGGCCGAGCGCATGGCCGGACGACTGATCCGAGCCATGGGCCAGCCCCCTGTTCTTTCCGACCCGCAACTTGCGCGCATTCAAGCGGCTGCATGCGAAACGCGACGCCGTCCCGGCCTAGTCAGGTGGTGGCCGGCCATGGCTGCAGCCCTGCTGGTCAGCGGGGCGACCTTTGCTGTCGCCGCACATCTGGACTTGGTGCCGCGCTGGCTGCGTTCTTCACCGGCGCCGCAGGTGCCGGCACCGTCCGCACGAAGTCACAAGCCCCACGTGGCGCATGCCACGCCATTGACGACCAGCGCACCTGCGCAGACAGCGCCCGCGCCCGCAATCGAAACTCCACCCGAGATCCACGCCCCAGCCGAGGCGGAGCCAGCGGCTCCAGTGCCGGTCCCGGTGAGAAAAGTTAGCGCGCACCTTGCGTTTGTAAGAACGCCGGACGCAGTTCGCGCGCCGTTATCGGAAAATCGCCGCCAGGAGGCTGAGCCCGCGGCCAGGCCAGCAGAACCGCCGGTCGCTCCACCGCCGGCCGAAACTATGCGTGCAACGGCAACGCCAGCGCCAGCGCCTTCAGCACCGGCGCCGGCCGCTCACCTGGCGTTGCTGGAAAGGCAGCCGCCGCCGGTTGCTTCCATCGCTGCCCGGCCCAAGAGTGGTGCGCTCTGGCTGGCGCAAGCGCTGCATTCTCTGCGCACCGACCATGCGCCTGGCGCAGCTCTTGCGTTGCTGGATCTTCACGCAGCCGAACTGGGACAGAGCGCCTTGGTCCACGAAGCCATGCTTCTGCGGGTCGAAGCCTTGTTGGACCTCAAGCGATCGAGCGAGGCGCTTGACCTGCTCGACGGCAAGGCGCTCTCGAGCGTAGCGGCTTCGCGCACCCTCCTGCTCACCCGCGCGCAGCTGCGAGCCGCTGCGGGCCGCTGTGCCGATGGCCTGGCCGATTTCGATTTGCTTCTGGCGCGCGCGCGGCGGCCCGACGAGCAGGCCCTGTACGGCCGGGCTGTGTGCCGTAGCCGCACCGGCGACAAGGCGGGCGCGCAGGCGGATTTCAGCCTCTATCAGCGTCAGTTCCCCAGCGGGCCTCATATTCGCGACGTGGAACAGCAGTTGGGCAACACCGTGAAATCGACCAGGCCCGGTCCTTGATGGGCCGGGCCTGTCTAGCACTACTGATTGAAATTCGGACCGAGCCCTCGGGAGCGAGGATGACCGATGACGACGCGCGACGAGGGATGATACTGAACGTATCTGACCGAGGAGCAAGGAAGTCAGCGGTCACCGCAGCCCCGAGGGTGACGGGAGAATTTCAATCAGTAGTGCTAGCTCGCGGGGCGCGCCAATGGGGCCGCAGTTTGCTATGGTCAGCCTCAATCTCAGATGGATTCAGCGCCTCCGAAGTCGCGACCTGTACGCCGATGGCTGCGCCTGTTCGCCGTCGCATTGGGCGTCGGCTATCCATTGGCGCTGTTGATGGCGTGGCTTCTGCTGCGTTTGGTGGGAGAAAGCTGGTGGGCGACCATCGTCGGGCTGTATGCGCCGCCGGTCGGGTTTCTTTTTCCGGCGCCCCTGGTGATCGCCGTGGTGTGGGCATGGGCACCCCGACGCATCTTGCTGCTGCAAGCGTTTTCGCTTCTTTTCGCCGTCTTTGCCTTGATGGGGCTCCACCTCGGATCGGTTGGCAAAGGATCCGCGTCCGAGTCCAGCGCGATCCGGCTGGTGTCCTACAACATCGATGTTGGCTTTCACGGCGTGCCCGCCATCGTCGCGCAGGTCCAGAAACTGAATCCCAACCTCGTGCTCTTGCAGGAAGCCGGGGAGAACCTGGCTGCAAAGCTGACCGCGGCCTTTCCCGGGTGGCACACTGATTTTCGCGGTCAGTTCTTCGTGGCTTCGCGTTTTCCCCTGACCGGCGTCTATGAGCCGCCGCCCATCCACTATCAGGCAGGTGAGGGAGGCGGACAGAGAGGGGGCGATGGCGGGGCTCATTTTGTCCGCTACACCGTCGACAGCCCGCTCGGACTGGTGGACGTCTTCAACGTGCATACGACGTCCCCGCGCGAGGGCCTGGAAGACATGCGCGGTCAGGGCTTCTTGCACGAGCTGCGGTCAGGGCATTTCCTGTTTGGCCAGGGCATGGCTCGGCTCGTTTTCAACACCTACCGGCGCGGTCGCCAGGTGCAAGGGTTGGCGGCGGCAGCGCGGGCCAGCGCACGCCCGGTGATCATCGCCGGTGACACGAACCTTCCAGGGCTGAGCCGGATCTTTCACAAGAACCTGGGCGACTTCGACGACGCCTTCGCGGCCGTGGGTCGGGGCTTCGGCTACACCTACCCGTCCAAGCTCCCGTCCATGCGCATCGATCGCATCCTCACGAACGGGAAACTCCGCGCGGTCGACTTCCGCATCGGGGACTCGCGGGCTTCTGACCACTTCTGTGTCGGCGCCACAATCACGGCTGGGCGCTGACTATCTACAGCCCGTCGGTCAGGACCGGGCCCGTGTTCACCGCCTCGAAGTCGCTGCCGTGGAGCTTTTTCAGGTTCGACACCAGGTCGTCCATGTAGGCGGACCACCCTTCGTTGGTCTCGCCGCTGATGTACCAGTTGCTGCCATTGTCGGCCAGGATGATGCCGTACTTCTTCATCGCCGTCAGAATGACCAGCGTCGGGCCGGAGAACGAACTGGTGTCAAACGATGCCTTGAGGCGCATACGCAGCCCCATGGGCGGGAGCGTGGTGCTGGAGTTGCCAGCGGCGTGTGTCGCGGGATGGATGTATCCCTGCTGTGAGCGGCTGACCGTGAATCTTATCGCGTGGCGAATCTCGCCAGCCATGACTTCATCGTAGCGCACCAGACCCGGAAGAACGGGCAGCCCGGCCGCGTCGGCAGAGGTCCACCCGTCGGGCCTGAGCGTGTCCGAACCAAGGTGAAAGATCGCGCCGTTGGACGCAGTCCAGCCCGAGCTGCCCATGGGATTCTGCGCGTTGTACAGTTCATACAACGTGCAATTGTTCGGCGCGCCCGCCGTATCGATGTAGAGTACATGCCGGTCATCGCCCGAATCGGCGCCAGTGCCGCCTTCGATGGGAGCGGTGAGCGGAATCGGGTAGCAGAACTTGTTGCTTCCAGTGGCACAGGGGAGCTGATCGCTCTCGGTAGCACCATAGTCGACATTCCAGGTCATCGGCTGCGGCGTGGCGCCGGTGCCGGTCGAAAACGGAATGCCATACTCGTTGGTCACCGTGCCCCAGTCAGGATGAAGGGCGGTGGTTGGCGACATGTTGTCCAGATAGGTCGCACCGTTGGGGTCAAGCGCATAGGCAGAGATGTCCGCGTTCCAGGGATTGTCCGCGGGGAAGATGTTGCAACCGGCGATGGTCGGCGCGCTGCCCGAGCTGGCGGTGCTCGTGGTTCCGCCCGTCGAGCCACCGCTGGCGGTAGCGCCACCAACACGCGTGCCGCCGGTCCTCGTTGCACCACCGGTGCCAGTGCCACCGGTCGCACCAGCGCCACCGGTGCCAGTACCACCGCTCGCTCGTGAGCCGCCCGCGCCCGTGGCGCCGCCGCTCCCGATCACGCCACCGGTCCGCGTGCCGCCACCCACGCTCGCGCCACCGGTGTTCTTGGCGCCCCCGGTGCCCGTAGTACCGCCGGTCAGGCTCGTGCCCCCGGCCCTCGTGGTACCGCCGGTGCTCGCCGTGCCGCCACTCGGGATCGCGCCGCCGCTGCTCGTGCCACCGACTGGTGCTGCTCCACCGGTGCTCGGGGCGCCGCCGGTCTGACTCATGCCGCCGATTGCGCTGGTGCCGCCCACGCTGGTACCGCCAGTGACTGTGCCACCGCCGGCCACAACGCTACCTCCCCCTGACGTAGCGCCGCCGGATGGGCCGCCGCCAGAACCTCCCTGTGCTATCGAGCCAGCGGTCGTGCTCGCGCCCGTCGGGCCAGCGCCGGAGCAACCGAGCAAGACGAGACCCAGAGACCAACCCAAGAGAAGTTTCTTCATCGCGCTATTTCTCCAGTCGAGCAGTTGCCATGCGCACTACCGCAAGCGCAAAATTCGCGCACGCCGGCCTGCGCAACGTCAGCATGTGACAGAAGTTTGGATCGCGATCTTCAAGAAGTCATCTTCGCAAGACGCTGGATGACGAGCAAGGTCCGATCGTCGGCGGTCTTGAAGCCGCTGGCCTGATCCACCGCGTGGAAGATGTCGGCACGAAGGGCGGCGGCGGATGTATCGCGACCGCGCAGCTGCGAAATGGCCACCAGCTGGCGATCCGCCACATCCGGGTCGGGCCAGGACTCGCTGATGCCGTCCGAGAACACGAGCAGCCGGGCGCCCGGCTCCAACACCGCCGTGCCTTGCTGGTAGCTGGTCTCGGCGAAGGCTCCCACCACGGTGCCACCCACGGCCAAGCTCTGCCACTGCCCATCGGGCTGGATGAGCAAGGGCTTGTTCTGGCCAGCGTTGACGTAGGTCAGACAGCCGGTGCGCAGCTCCAGCCGTGCCACGAAGAAGGTTGCGTACTTGTCTGACGGAACCGTCATATGAAAGGTCCGGTTGATCCGGGCGGTGGCCTCGGGCAGCGAGCCGTCACGCCAGTGGGCCCGCACGGTGGCCCGCAGAGCCACCATCAGCATGGCCGCGCCGATGCCCTTGCCCGACACGTCCGCCAGGGCCAGGTGCAGATACTCACCATCGTATTCGAAATCGAAGTAGTCGCCCCCCACCATGCGGCAGGGTTCGGTGGTTCCATCCACGTCGTAGCCTGGAATCTCGGGCGAATTGCGGGGCAACAGGTCGGACTGGATCTCGGCCGCCAGGCGCAGGTCCTCCTCCAGCCGCCGCTTCTGCAGGTTTTCTTCCAAGAGGCGCGCGCTCTCGATCTTGGTGGCCGTGACATTGGCCAGAACGGTCAGGACTTGAAGATCCCGATAGGTCAGCGGAGGCACGTCGCTTTGACTGTCGAGGTAGACCAGTCCCAGCAAGTGGCCATGGTCGCCCGGGTTCAAACTCGACCACAAAGGCGCGCACATGACCGAACGGATCGCGTCGGCGCGCAGGCTGGCCCGATCGCGCACCTCGGGATCGTCGAGCACGTCACGCAGCACGAATGCCACGCGATCGTTGAGTGCCCGCCGGGCGATGTCTTGGCTGATGGTCGTGATCGCGTTGCCGACGCGCGTGCGCGTTGCCTTCAAGGTCGGCGCCGGCGGCTGCCCTTCGAGCAGCATGATGGCCGCACGCTGGGCCGGGATCGAGTCGAGAAGGGCATCCAGGATCTTGTTGAAGAGATCGGGGAGAGGATAGTGAATGACCAGAGCGTTGGTAGCCCTGCTGAGCAAGCCCAGCACGCGATCCTCGCTGAGCAGATCGGTGACGTCGATGGCCTTCTTGGTGGACCTGGTCGTTTCCGGAATCACCTCGCTGCGGACCGTCCCGTCGCTGGGTTGCTCGCCCGCATCGCTGGACAGCACCTTTTCGTGGAACACCAGAGAGGTTTCGCCGACGGTGATGATGTCGCCCTCGCACAGAACCTGCTCGCCGCGCACGCTGATGTCGTTCACGTAGGTGCCGTTCGAGCTGTCAAGATCCAATACGTGGCAAGCCCCATCATGCTGCAGGAACTCGGCATGGTGGCGAGACATCAACGCGTCGGGAAAGCACAGGTCGTTGTCTTCGGCGCGGCCCACGGTGGTCCGCACGTGCAGGCGCACGCGCCTAGAGGTACTCCCCCGGACGCTGCTGACGACGACCTCGAAGATGGTATGTTTAGACGATTCCATGGAATCACCCAACTGGCTGCTCCCGAAGACCGGGCGGCATGCATACCCCTGAAGCTGACCGAATGCAATAAGAGGGGCAGAGGCGATTAGGGTGCTCTGGGTGGCGTCGAAGCGGTAGCGGGATAATGCACCTCGATGGTGAACATCGCCGTTTGCTGACGAAAGGCGGCGAATGGCGACGTGCCGGGAGCGGCGCTAGCGGAAAACTGATCGCGAAACATGTACTGCAGGCGATACATGAACATGTTGCCCGGCTGATAGCTGGCCCCCGCCTGCAGAAAAAAGATGTCGGCAGTCGAGGTTGGCCCGCCAAGGGTACCCGCGCCGGAGTCATGTTCGAGGTCGGCCATTGCGTCCAGGTGAAACGCCTGCCACCGGCCGATCGGCAAGGCCGCGCGCAGACTGACCAAGTCGCGTTCCAGGGCAGCGCCCACGTAGACGTTGGGGTCCACGGTACGCGCCACGCGGAGCTCGATCTCCTGGCCGGTGTTCCGGTAGGACACGGTTGCCGAACCTGCCGGCGTCGGTCCCGTGTAGCTGCCAGGGACGTGGAGCACGAAAGCGCCAGCCCCCAACTGGCTGGTCCAGGTAGGTGTCCAGTCGCGTCTCCAACTCAGCAAGGCCTCGGCAAACTCGCTCTTGTAGCCCGGGATCACCGGTGCTCCGGCCGGCGCAGCTTCGCCAGTCTCGATTACGCCTGCGCGGGTGCGCAGGCCTGCTTGGTCGCGTAGCCATGTCCGCGCAATTCCCAACGCGAGCACCAGGCTCTCATTCTGAGCCGTTCCTGGGTTGTCGCCAATCGGACGATAAAGGCGCCCGTCTAGCATCTGGTCCAGGCGCCACGCGCTGTTGACCTGCCAAGTGAAGGCTTCGTTAGCATCGACTGCTGCAAACTCCTGGGTTCCGACGGGAATGGCCCCGAATGTCTGCGGGTTCGCTGTTGCAACCGTATCGCCCAGTGATAGCTGACTCAGCATGGCGCTTGCCCCCAGCGTGACTTGCGTGGCGGCACTGCTCTGGATCACGCTCGATAGATTCAGCATGTGGGTGAGCGAGGAGCCCTGCGTACCCCGGAGCCACCAGGTAGCCACGAACGAGTACGCCGCCCGATCCTGGGCCAGCCGGCCTGCGTAGTCGAGCTCGGCGCCTGCCCGAGCCATCAAGAAACCGTCGGGCTGCGTCCCAGGGGTTGCACCAGATTGCGAGCCTGAGATGTCGCTAATCCCGATGGAACTTCCTGCGGACAGACGATATGCCAACTGCGCGTAGCTTCGGCCTTCCGTCCAAGAGAGAACAACCCCGCAAACTATGCACACTAGGTGCGGAAGACGTACGGCCATGTGAGGGACGAAGACTAGCATGAGATGGCGATGCCGTTGCGGTATGCTGTTTCCAATGCGCGAGAAGGGACCCTCGACCGATGCAAGCACCCAGCCTCACGATGAAGTGTCTGCGCGGCAGGCCTATTTGGCCGTGGCGCACCATCTGGCGCAGCTCGACCGGCCGGCAAGCGGACTCTGGCCCGTTCCGACGGACATGGGGCTCGAAGGACCGGCTCGCCAACTGGCAGCGGCCTTGGCGGCCATCGGGGTCAAAGTCGGACTCGTGGCGCCCCGGGCGCTTTGGCGCACGGACGTTTCGCCAAGCGAGCCCCCCTTGTCCATCTCCCCCGCCGATGACGGTTTTGATGTTCTCACGCCGGGGTGGCTTAGCGGAGCGGACGCGGGTGCTGTGATCGAGCGGACCCTGGCGCTGGTTCGAGACCGCTACACTCGGGTCTTGCTCGATCTGTCGGGCCTGGACATCCTTGGCCTGGACCAGTCGGCCATCGTCCCCGGATTGGACGTGGTGCTGTTCGTGGCTGCGGGTCGGACCAATGAATTCGCGCTGGCTCGGATGCGACGCCGGCTGCCGCCGGAGCGAATACTGGGCGTGGTACTGGTTGATATGGCAGAGGGCGAGCCAGCCGGCCTGGCGTAGGAGAAAGATCCTTTGGCTTTTTCGGCTACTATGACGGCCATGCTGGCTAGGCTACGCGAGAAGAACCTACACACCTGGCTTGGTGGATATCTCAGCCATCGGATCGAGCGTTTTCAAACGCGGCAGGAGGTAGGGCTGCGCCACCTGTTGTTCGCGTTTTGCGACCACTACGAACCGCTGTGGGGGCAGGCGCCGCTTGACGTAGGCGAAGCCCGCGTGCGCGCCTGGGAGGAGGCCTACCCACGTATGGTCGACGGGTTCCGCGACGCGGACGGCTTGTCGCCGCGCCACAGTTTCTTCTTCCCGGGTGACCAATACGAACCCCGACTGCTTGACCGTCTGGGCGCCCTGACCCGGGCCGGGCACGGTGAGGTCGAGTTGCACCTGCACCACGACGGCGACAGCCGCGCCAGCCTGCGCGAAAAACTGCTCAAATCGCTCGACAGGATCGGCAGCCATGGCCACTTCTCGCGAGATGCCACGGGTCGAATCCGGTACGCCTTCATCCACGGCGACTGGGCCCTCGCCAACGGTCGTCCCGACGGCCGGAATTGCGGTGTGGACGACGAACTGGTGGTTCTTTTCGAAACCGGCTGCTACGCAGACTTCACTTTTCCCTCGGCGCCCGACGAATCACAACCGAACATCGTGAACCAGATCTACTGGCCCGAAGGTGACCTGCGTCGTGCGCGTTGCTATGAGAGGGGAAGGCGCGCCCGGGTGGGCGAGCGACGCGACGACCGCATTCTCATGATTCAGGGCCCCCTGGCGTTGGTGCCTCGTTTGGCGCGTATTCCCCTGCGCATCGAGAACTCCGCCGTGCTCGCAACAGATCCAGCGGCCCCTGCCCGCGTGGCCAGTTGGGTCACACAAAACATCAACGTGGAGGGTCGCCCGGAGTGGGTATTCGTCAAGATCCACACGCATGGGGCGCCAGAGGCCGAGGCGGCGTCGCTTCTGGGCCAGCCCGGTCGTGCGCTACACCGAGAGCTGACCACGCGTTACAACGATGGCGTCCGCTGGAAGTTGCACTATGTGAGCGCCCGGGAGATGTACAACATCGCGCTGGCGGCGCTTGACGGTCGTAGCGGCGATCCTCACGCTTTCCGCGATTATCGCTTGTCTCCCCCGCCGGCTCAGGGCAGGTAGAGCGTGTCGCCCCGCACAAGAACGATGTTCATCTCGGGACGCGTGCCAGCGTAGATGGTGCCGAGGTCGAGGGGAATGCGTCGTGGTCCACGCGGTGTGGGGCGGATGAGCACGACCTTGGAGAGTGCCGCGAATCGACTCGGGCCGCCTGCCATGGCCACCGCCTCGGTGACAGTGAGGAAGCGCCGGGCGTTGTAGAGGCCGGGGTGTTCCACGTTGCCGGCCATGGTGAACTGGTAGCTGTTGATCTCAGCCACAGCCACTGAAACCGTGAGAGCGTCGTCCTTGACGAAGGACTTGAGGCGGGTCGTGATCTCAGCGCGCAAAGTTGAAGAAGTACGTCCCGCCGCGGCCACGTCGCCGATGAGGGGCATGGTGATGGTGCCGTCGGGACGCACCGTCGCGTTGATCGACAGATCGGGCGTCTGCCACACAGTGATGTGCAAGACGTCGGCTGACCCGATGACATACTCCTCGCGGCGTGGATCTGGCTCGTGAGCATAGTCGTAGGCTAGGGTGCTCCCACATCCGACGAACGAGAGCAGCAGTCCCAGGACGGTGAGAGACTTACACATTCAGTCTAGCCTATCGTATTCATCCGTAGTGTGCGATAGGGAAGTGGCAAGCAAAAATCGCGTGAGGATCCGCAGCCCTCAACTCTTTTTCGGCTTTTGCCTTTTCTTGTGCCCTCGTGGAGGATTTGCCGTCCATGTTCACCCTGCCTGGGTTGTTCGCGCTTCTCGCCCTGATCTACACGAGAATGCACGAGATCTCGTCCTGGCTGCGCCCCCTGCCGGTGATGAACGTGCTCTATCTGGTGGGATGCTTCGGGTTGCTGCTGGATATCCGGCTGGGACTGGTGCGGCCCCAGGCGTGTCCGCAGCTCCGGCTGGTGTTCCCGCTATGGCTGTGGGTGCTGCTGTCGCCAGTGATGACAGTCGGAGCTTTCGGGCACGAGGCGACCATCACCGCGGTCTCCATGCTGCTCTTCATCTTCATCGCGCAGGGCGTGCAGAGCTTTCGCGCCTTGCAGGTCCTGGCGCTGGTCATTCTGGCCATCTCGTTGTTCTTGGGCGTAGTCGCGTTCGTGCAAGCGCGAAGTCCCTTTGAATGCATCCTGCTGGCGGGTAGCGCTTCCGACGACGACTCTGGCCGCCCTGACGGGCGACCCTGTGCATCGGCGAACGAGTGTCGTGAAGACGAAGAGCCGGGCGAGGACCATCTGTGCGAGCGGTCGGGGCCATTCCACACCACCTCCGTCTCCCATGGTCGGATCCGCTACCGTGGCATCTTCCAGGATCCCAACGAACTGGCACTGGCGCTGGGCATCGCGCTGCCCTTTGCGATGGCTCTCTTCTCCCAGCGCCGATCCCTGGCGCGCCTGCTGTTGCTGATCGCCTCCTTCACAATCACCCTGCCGGTCACCATCTGGACCCAATCGCGCACGGGACAGCTAGTGTTTCTGGTGGTCGTGGTGGTCTATCTGGTGGAACGCGTGAACTGGAGGCGTCTGCTTGCAGCAGCGGCGCTGGCCGCGCCGGCGCTGCTGCTCGGCGGACGTTCGGGCGAGGAAGCGGCCGAGTCATCGATAGAACGTTTGGAAGCGTGGCGCGCCGGCATGCAGATGTTTCGCTCTTCGCCCTTGTGGGGCGTCGGCAAGTCGCAGTTCGTCGAGCACCACTACCTCACGGCACACAACACGTTCGTGCTGGAGGCGGCTGAGCTTGGTTTCGTGGGACTGATGCTTTGGACGGCTGTCTTCTACACGGGTTTCAAGATCGTGGTGCTAGCCATCCGTCGCTACCGCGACCGCCCTGATGCGACCGTGGCGTATGTGTGGGCACGCGCCTTGCTGGCGTGTTTGTGTGGCATCGGGGTGGGTGCCAACCTTCTGTCCCTGGGCTATCACCCGATGATCTGGGTCTTCATGGCCCTTCCCGGAGCCTACTACCTGACCGTCCGCAACCACGATCCGGAATTCCGGGTCGCTTTCGGCGTGCGCGATCTGATGGCCGTCACCGCACTTGCCGTGCTTTGGCTAGTGGTCATGCACGGCTACCTGCGGATGCGCGGGTTCACGTGAGCGCCACACGCCCTACCACGTAATCTTCTGTCGGCCAGCGATGAAGCGCCACAGGCCCACCAATGCCGCAGCGTTGAGCACGATGAAGGTTCGCGCCAGGACTCCAATTCGACCAGCGCGGGCCCCTAGCGCCGCCAGCGCGTAGAACGCGACCTGCACCAACAGCAGCCAACGCAGCGTCGCCGTCGTCAGTTTCTGCGACATCGGTCCGGCCGCACCGGCTGGGCACGCCAACAGCAGCGCCAGCATGGCCCAGGGACAGAGCAGGCGCGTGATCTTGTGTGAGATAGTTTCAAACCACGAGGGATTCACGAGTGGCAACAGCAGGCGGGGCATGCGCGAGAAGAGCTGATAGTTGCCAGTCAGGCTTCTCGCCTTGCGGCCGAACTCGCGATCATCGGAAAAGGCCAGGTCGTGAACGATAGCACCTTCGGCCAGCAGCACACGGGCGCGGCGCATACGCGTCTGCATGGCGATCCACATGTCGTCCAGGAGCAGATCCAGGGGAAGCGGCCCCATATCGCGTCGGCGCAGAGCCGCGAGGGCCCCGGTGACCCCCACCAAACTGCTAAATTGGGATTCCTGCTTGCGGATCCAGTTCTCGTAGCGCCAGTAAACGCCACTGCCCTCGGCGCCGTCGAGCACCAAGTTGCCAGTCACGCAGCCGACGTCCGGGGCAGCCAACAGGGACAGCAAGGCACGTAGCGCACCGGAATCCACAGGTTGGCGTGCGTCGGTGATAACCAGAACCTCGCCCGTGGCCTGCTCGCGCATGCGGTTGAGCGCAGTCGGCTTGCCCTGACGGGTCTCGCCGCGGATGAGGTGGACGCGCGGATCTCGTTGTGCCCACGCTGCCGCGATTGACTCCGTTCGATCGGTGCTGCCGTCGGAGTAGACCAGGATCTCCACCTTGTCAGCCGGGTAGGCTTGGCCCACCAGGCTTTGCAGTTTCGCCTCGATGTGCGCCTCGGCGTTGTAGGCAGCCACGCACATGCTGACCGTGGGTTCCCAGGTCGGGTCGGGGCGCGGACGCCAGGGGAACAGGCGCGCCAGCAAGCCCAGCAGCAAGGGATAGCCGAAGTAGGTGTAGGCTAGAAGGATCAGGGCACCTGCGACGACGAACTCAAGGACGTTCAACGCCCCGTTCTCCTGAACACGGCCAGCGGAGTGCGCAGGAGGATCGAGATCTCTGTCCGCAGGTAGGAGAAGAAATCCTCGACGGCCGCGCCGTAGGCGAAATCGAACATGGCCTTGATGCGCATATCATCCGCCACCGCGCCTTCGGCGCCGTCCACTTTGAAAGGATTGGTCAACGCGCTGGTGAAGGATTCGATGTCGCTGCCCGGGAGCGGACTACCCGTGTAACCCAGCGACACCTGGGCCAGTCCGGTCAGTCCGGGCTTCACGCCGCGCATGCGCTCCTCGAAGAACGGTATGGCCAGCGCCAGATCGACGATGATTTGGGGTCGTTCCGGTCGCGGCCCCACCAGGCTCATCTGGCCGCGCAAGACGTTCCAAAGCTGGGGAATCTCGTCGAGGCGCGTACGACGGAGAAAACGTCCCACTCGCGTCACGCGCTTGTCATTTTCTTCGGCGATCACCGCGCCGGTGGTGGCCTCCGCGTTCAGACACATGGTGCGGAACTTGATCATTTCGAATTCTTCGAAGCGAAAACGATGGCGCGAGCTGAGGTCGGGACCCAGCAGGCGCCCGGCGCGGCGTTGTCGGAACAGCACCGGCCCGGGAGACTCCGCATAGATCACCGCGGCGATTATCGGGTATAATGGGATGGTAAGAGCCAGGCCGACACTGGAGGCAGCAACATCCAATGCGCGCTTGGCAATCCGAACCGAGGTTCTCACGACCGTCCGACCATTCTAGGAAAGCGGCGCAACATATTGTCCGGTACCATTAGTCTCACGCGTATGAAGGGATGCATCATCGTCCGGCTGGAAGTGCCTGGCGTGATCCAGTACCGGGACATCATGCTGCGCACATTGTCCGCTACGTGCAAGCTGATCACGCCCGGTGCTCGCAGTTCGCGTGCTTCTTTGTTCTCTGCCCATCTTGTCTCTGCCGTGGGCGAAGCATACAACAACATTGCCTTGCACGGGTATGCCGGACGCGAAACTGGCACAATCCGCATGGAAATCGAACAGGGCTCGGACTGGATTCGGGTTGTGCTTGAGGACACGGGTGCAAGTTTCGATCCGGCTGGGGCTCGCCCTCCCGACCTGGATGCACTGCCCGAATCGGGCCTCGGTGTGTTCATCATGCGGTCGTTCGTCGATGAAGTTACCTATGTGCCCGGTCCTCCCAATGTCCTGACCCTCTTCAAACGCCTTGACGAGCCCCGCGAGGCGAGCCCTAATTTCCGCCGCAGGGGCCCTGCCCAGCGCGTCTAACCTATCCGATGTGGTGATCCAGGTATGCTCTTCTCCACTAGCGCAGCGAACGATGTCACGGTTCTTCGTATCGAAGGTGAGCTTGATGCGGTGTCGGTTACCGACATCAGGGCATCCCTCAACACCATCGCCGAGGGCAAGCCTGCGCGCGTGGAGGTCGACCTGTCAGCCCTTCGCCTCATCGACAGCTCCGGTGTGGGCGCGATCGTTTCCTTGTTCAAGGCTGTCCGCGCCTACGGGGGTAGCCTGACCACCACGGGCGTGCGTGGCCAGCCACTGGCTATTTTCCGTCTTCTGAGGTTGGATCGCGTTCTCATCGCATGAACTGGCTCGAACAGGAAGAGTCGCTGATTGCTCTCGGCCACCAGCAGGTGCGGCGTCTGGTGGCCAGGGCACGCTGCCGGCCTGTGGCGACCGTATGCCTGGCCGCAGTGATCGGCCTGGTGATTTTCGCGGCGCAGGCACGACGGCCCAGAAGGTTCCGGGCCGAGGTGGGGTTGCTCATCACCGAGGGGGCCTTTGCGCCCGACGGACGTCCCCGCCCGCGAGGCGAGTTGCGTGCGTTCGTCAACTATGTCGCGTTCGCAGACGCTCGACTGTACGAACTGATTGGCAGGCACGAGCTGATGCAGAGGCTGGGAACAGCCGACCGCGCGGACACGCTGGCCAGCATGCGCAAGCTGATCGAGGTCCGCACGTGGCGCGACTACTTCGAGGGCTATCGTCAGCGCGCGGATCCGCCCCGCACAGCGCGCGTGACCATCGGCTTTACGGCACCCGATCCCACGCTGGCGCTGACGGTGGCGCGTGACCTGGGCGAATTGGTGGCCGAGACTCAAACAGTGCGCAAATCCGGAGAGGCGATGGCCCAGGTGGAGCAGATACGTATCCTGATGGGCAGCAAGGCGGCCGAGGCTGCGCACTTGCGCCGTGAGCTCGATCAAGCGGAGCGCGCCAGCGCAGAACAATCCGATCTTGCGTCGCTGTGGCGAGTGCAGAAGACCACGCGGGCGTTGGAGGCAGCCGAGCGTTCATATCGGCGCGTGGCGGCCGAACTGGTCTCAGCTCAGGTCTATGCTCGTACGGTTGGGCGGGTCGGTAGCCGGGTCCAGGTCGTGGACCCGGGAATCCCGCCATGGCGCGCTCCCACGCAGGCGGAAAGGCTTGTGCATCAGGCGGCCCTGGCGTTGATCCTGTCCCTGCCCCTCGCCGTCATGCTCGTTGGGGCCTTCGATCCGACGATCCGCGACGAGCAGGACTTGCGTCGGGCTGGAATGCACCTGCTCGGACGGGTGCGGAGTGGCGGCAAGCGCGTTTTCCAGGTCGGAGTATAGTTGGTCTCCGTGCACTCCCCCCACCAACATCCGCCGATTGACCTAGGGGTCATCCTGACCATCGCTGGGCGTGTGCTCAGGGCGCGCAGCTTCATCGCGATCCTGCTGCTTGGGCTGTTGGCGACGGGAACCCGGGCGTACATGAGCAGGCCGATCTATCGATCGGAAGCAGTGCTGCTCTATCAGGATCGCGGTGGTTCCAATCCGGTAGCGCAGCAGGATACGCCATCATCGCGCCAGATTGGGATGAGATTGCAGGAGATGCTGTTCTCGCACGCGTTGCTGGAGAAGCTGATCGGCGAGCTCGGGCTGTACCCCAGCATCATTTCTCGCTTCGGGCTGGTAGGCGCTGTCGACGAGATGCGGAAGAAGGATATCCATTTCGAAGCACGCGAGGGCTACACCTTCCGCATCGCCTTCGAGGCCACGACGCCAGACCTGGCGCAGCTGGTCACGGCGCGCGCCTCACAGCTACTGATCCGGGCGCAGCTGGATGCGTCCGCGCAGAAGGCAGAAGAGACCAAGAGCTTTCTCGATGGGGAGAAGAAACGCGCCGAGGAGGAGCTGCGCAAACGCGAATCCGAGCTGGCGTTCTTCGCTGCCCAGCATCCCGAGGCAATCGCGACCAACGCCGTCCGCGCCGAAACCACACTCGACGTAGGCGCCTCGCCCGCGACGGCGTCACTGGGCCTGGAGATGCAGGCCCTGCAGCTACGCGAGCGGCTGAACCAGATGCACGCGCGTCCCTCTTCCCAAACTGATCTATCGAAGGCCGGTGTCCCCCAGGATCTGGCTGAAGCCCGCTCGCGGGCGGAAACGGAGCTCGCCGCTGCCCAACATGATTTGGCTGAGAAGCAGTCCCAGTTCACCGAGGAGTATCCCGGCGTGAAGCGGGCCATGGTGCGCGTAGAGACCGCCAGGGCTCGCTTGCGCCATCTGGAGGAGAAGGCTGCGATTCCGCTGCAAGTGCCTGCCTCCGCCACCCAGACGCCGGCCGCATCCGCCGCCGAGCCAGCCGAGGCGGAAATGGTGCGGGAGCAACTGGCGTTAGTGGAGAAGCAGATAAGGGCCACGCGCTCGCGTCCACGCAGCGTGACCGCACGTCCTGAATTCTCTGGTGATCCGGCCATGCAGGGCCGAATGCGCGCCGAGTACGTCGAGCTGGAGTGGCGAGCCCGTGAGAGCCGGGAGCGCCTTTCTCTTCTGGAGAATCGGCAGTTTCAAGCCGAGATGCAATCATTGCTCGAATCGCAGATCAAACGGAGCGATCTGGTGGTGCTGGATCCGGCCTTTCGGCCGGCTGTGCCCATCCGATCACCCCGGCTCAAGGTCTCCCTGGTGGGTGCGTTTACTTCCTTACTGATCGCACTGGTTGCCGGCCTGGGACTGGTGCTGCGGGATGACCGGTTGTATCGAGCCAGCGATGTGCGGCGTTTCGGACTGCCCCCCCTGCTAGCCGAGGTGCCGCCACCCTAGGATGGGTGGCTGTCCATGAGGACCAGCCCCGCCACCACGTCCGCAGACAACTGGTCAAGCGCATGCCGGACAGTGCGGTTGCGAGCCACGCCGGAGCGCGCAACCAGTACCACGGCATCGACCGAGTCCTGGATGATCGACGTATCGGCGCTGGTGAGTATGGACGGTCCGTCGAGGACTACGTAGTCGTAGACGAGACGCAAACGAGCGAGAGACGCTGTGAACGTTGGGCCGTGCAGGACCGCATCCGTCGCGCCGCCCGGCGCGACAACGAGCACGTGCAAGCCGACGGGCTGAATCTCCGTGACCACCCAAGGGGTGTCGATTTGATCGCGATGGATGGCCAACTGAGCGAGCAAGCACCGCCCCGGCTGAAATCCGAAGATCGAGGCCAACCTGGGTCGACGCAGATTGGCCTCCACCAGCAGGACCTTGAAGCGACCCGATTCGGTCAAGGCCAGCGCAAGATTGGCCGCGCAGCTAGTCTTTCCCTCACCGTCCTGCGCACTGGTCACCAGGATGACTCGTGGATCCTTCTTTTCGCTCAGGCGGTGGCGCAAGGCACGGAAACCGGCCGCGCGGGTGGTGGCATCAGGCTGCAGTACCGACAGATGCGGATCGATCTTCGCCGGCAGCGCAAATCGGCTCACCATGACCCGCGCGAGGGCGACATCCGGCCCTGCCGGTGGCTGCGTGGGGCGAGCCGCCTGTCCGCCCACGGCGACATTTGCCGACCGCTGCTCCGCTGAAGTCGCTGTTTGTACCACGGCGGCCGGGCCGGCCGCGAGGGCAGCCCCCTTTGCTGGATTCGCTGTCTCCGGTTTCGCCACGGCGGGCTCTTCCGGAATGAGGTGGCTGCGCGAAGACGCAACAGGAACGGCCTGAGACGATTCGGCCGACGGCGCCCGGGCGCCCGGGCGGTACCCATATGTGGGAGTGTTGTCGCTTCTCTGCTCAGGCATGGTGGTGTCGCGCGTGTAGACGGTCACGGGCCAACGCGCGGCTTTCTATTATGGCACGCCGGACCAAGGCATGACCAGGCAGAACAGCTCCCCGTCGAAGGTGACACGCACCAAGCGAGATGAACGCGGGCCGTGAGCAATGAATAGGGTCCGCGGATGGGCATTGGCCGGCGCACGCCGTGCCAATGCCGAAGGCACGTGCGCCAGGGTTCAGCGGTGCCGACAAGACCGCAGTCTGTCTCATGACGGCCGGCTGCGATCTCGATTTTGCTTCCTTCTTGCTAAGTCTCGCATCCGCGCGCTGCTTCGTCCTGAAGCTCGCGCCGCCGAATCTTCCCCGATTCTGTCTTTGGCAGCTCGCCGCGAAACTCTACCGACGATGGAACCATGTAGTCCTCGAGGTATCTCGCGCAATGGACCTGGACGTCCCTTGCCTTGAGCGTACAATCCGGCTCCAGTGCAAGTACCGCGCGAACCGCGAGCCCTTGCACCGGATCCGGCACGCCGATGACCGCCGCCTCGCGAACGCCCTTGAGCTGGTAGAGCACATCCTCCACTTCGCGCGGGGCGACCTTCTCGCCTCGCGACTTGATGACGTCGTCCATTCTCCCCTTGAAGTACAGGAATCCATCGGGGTCAGCTACGAAAAGGTCGCATGTGTGAAACGTCTTCTCCCAGGGATAGATGCCAGGGCGCAAAACCTTCTCCGTGGCTTCCTCGTTCTGCCAGTATCCTCTAAGAAGGTTGGCTCCGCGGATAACGAGCTCGCCCACCACGCCGGGGCCCACGCGTTGTCCCTGGGCATCGACGATGAACGCCTCCGTATTGGGGATCGCCTTGCCAACGGAGGTCGGCCGGTTCTTGAGCTCCTCAGGCGGCAGGTATGTGGAGCGAATTGTCTCGGTGAGTCCGTAGTTTGAAAAGATACGCGCGGACGGAAAAAGTTCCTGAAGCCTCGCGCTATGCGCCGGCGGCAGCGGCGCTGCCGTGCTCGTGATACATCGGAGTGTCGGCGCGCTGCCCGGGCCAAGCCCCTTCAGGCCGACGATGATCGCCGCCGTCGTAGGCACGAGTGGGAACGTCGTGATCCCCTCACTGGCCAGTTTCCGCATGATCCGGTTCGGGAACGCGAAGGACAGTTCGAGGTGCAGCGTTGCTCCGAGCATCGCCGTCATGATGATCTGGTAGAGACCGTAGTCGAACGAGAGGGGGATGATGCTCAGAATGACATCGTCGTCGCGGCTCTCGAGGTACTCGATCATGGCACCAGCACCCATAACTGAGCTTTGGTGCGTCATCATCACGCCCTTGGGAACGCCAGTCGACCCCGACGTGTAGCTCACGTAGGCGAGGTCCAGGTCGATCGCCGGCGGCAACAGCTCGGCGGCCACAGCTGCTTCGACTACTCTCCAAAACGACCGCCGCCGGCTCGCCAGCGGCTCGGGCGGGCCGAGCCCCGCCTCGAAGTCGTCACTCACGAAGATCTGCTCGACAAACGGCGCGTTTGCGACTGCTTCGTTGCACGTGCCAAGCAGTCGCGTCTGCGTGACTATGAATCTCGGTCTGAGGCTCCCGACGATGAAAGATAACTTGCTAGCCTTCGTCATCGAGTTGACCATGCTGAAGATGCCGTTCGCCTTCGCCGTTCCGAAGATAGCGACAACCGATTCGATCGAGTTATCGAGGTAGATGATCACACGCTCGCCGCGCTCGCTTCCGGCCGCGAGCAGTGCGTTGGCGAAGCGACTCGAGAGATCGTCGAGCTCCCCGTAGGTTAAGATTTTGTTCTCGAAGACCAACGCCGCCTTGCCGGGAAAACGTCGCGCACTTCGCTTGAGAAGGTCTTCGATTCGCATCGTCTAGGAAGCTCCGCCTTTGGCCTTTCTCTCGATAAACGCCGTGATGTTGTCCACGGATTCTAGGTTCTCTGGCTCCACCTCGTCATCGGAGACTTTCATATCGTAGGTATCCTCCATGAAGGAAATTAGGAGGAGAATCCCGACCGAGTCGAGAATGCCAGCTTTGACGAGCGAAGAACTATCCGGCAACTTGTCGATCTCACCCCGGAACATGAAGTTATCGACGAGGAAGGCGCGGACCGCCTTCTTGATCTCTGGGTTCATCGAACTGGTCCGTCGTGCGCGGCCGGGGCGGCGGCACTTACGGCGGGCTCGACCGCCTGGCGCGGCACCGGCCCGATCTTGCGAGCGGGGTTGCCCGCGACAACTGTGTAGGGAGCCACGTCGCCCATGACGACAGCGCCCGAGCTTACAATGCTGCCCTCGCCGATGGTCACGCCGGGGAGGATGATAGCGCGGCGGCCGACCCATACGTTGTCCTGAATCGTCACTGGTCGAACCGACTCGTCAGACGGTGGCGCCCCTTTCTTTCGCGCGATCGACTCGGCTGGGTGGCCGTTGGAGTCGGTGATAACGACATCGGAAGCGATCCGGCAGTGGCTGCCGATCGTCACTTGTTTGCCTACCGTGATGATACAGCCATTGCTGATTCCGGTGTGGCTGCCGACGGTGAGTGTGGGACGGTCTGCGAAGCGCGCGGCGAACTTGATGCCCGATTTTCCATCGAACGTCACGTTGTCGCCGAGAATGATGTCGCCACGCCCCTGGATCCAGTGAACGAAGATGCCGGTCTTGAGGTTCTTGCCATGACGCTTTACGTACGCCTTGAAGAGAGGCTCGGCAATGAGAACCCGGCGCGCGAAATGAATAGTGGATCGACTTGCAAGGTAGCCCCAAAGCGCGGGCTTGGCCATCCAGCCCGGCGTTGGCAGTGAAACCTTTCCTGCCTTGGCGTAGGCGGTGCGAGCCGCCCGCACCAGGGGATGATCGGAGGTTGCGAGAAATCTGCGCAGACTAGCCATCGAGTTTTGCGCCAAAATATCATGCCCTCCCCCCCCGCCGCAAGGCGCCCGGGTCTTCCGTCAGGGCGGGGCCCTTCGCAATCGCGACGGCCCACGCACCTGTGCTAGCCTCATGCGGGATGGCGGCACGAATGGCTCTATCGGAGGGATGCGGTATGCAACCTGTATTGCTGTCTTCTTGCGACGGACTCGGACGACAAGGGTTGGCGGGTGGGCGGAGTCTCGCCGACCGCGGTGCGATTGCGTGTGGTTGGTCGTGCTTTCTTGTGGTGGCAGGGCTGGCACTGCCAGCCCCCGCGGGCTGCTCGATCTCCAAGGGGGCTGCTCCTGGCGTGGGCACCGGGCCAGGCTCGACGATCCCGGCTGCCGCTGCACCCAGGATCACTCCTTGGACGAACGCGTGGTCGAGCCCGATCGTCGCAACCATCACCTGCTCGAGCCCCGGCAGCATCTCCTACCTGACGACGGACGGCAGCACACCGACCAGTTCATCGATCCAGAGCGGGTCGGCCTCCTTCAAGACGTCGGGGACGCTCAACGCCATCTGCGCCGGCGGTGGTTACTCCGCCAGCCCGGTCGTGTCGGCGACCTATGCGATCATCCCGGACGCGACCGTCACTCACGGTTTCGCGATCCCGATCGAGCACCCACGCCTCTGGTTCACGCCCGACCGGCTCGCAGCCGCTCGGTCATGGTGGAAAGCACATTCGTACACGCCGTCCAATGACTACCTCCAATCCGCGTTCGCGCATGTCGCCAGCAACGGGGTTTTGTCCTGTCGAACGAAGGAAGGGGGCAACACGCTCTCCGCAATCGACTACGCTCTTGGCAACCCGGCTGCCGTCAGCCAGGACCACGCGAGGTGGGAGGGTGACATTGTCATCATTGTCTACGACTGGTGCTACGACGAGCTGACCGCTCGGGAGAAGACGAGGATCGAGAATGACACCCACGCCTGGTTGACGCGCAGAATGAACGATAGTTGGGGTGGCCCTTCGATGTTCCAGAACAACTACTTCTGGGGAACTCTCCGAAACGAGATCGACTGGGCGATTGCGAGTTACTACGAGAACACGACCGACGGCGAGATCTTTCTCAACGACGCGCTCGACACCCGGTGGGCAGGCAACTTCATCCCGGCTGTGGCAACCACGACCGCGGGCGGTGTGTTTCAGGAAGGCCCGGAGTATGGGGTGTACATCCCGTACTACTCGGCGGTCCCCTTCACGACGGTACAGCTCAACGGGCGGGACATCTACGGCGAGTCGACCTTCTTCAAGAGCGCCGTTCTCCATACCATCTACACCACGCTGCCCGCGTTGACGACCAGCACACTGCTCGGAACCACAGGGTATGAGGTCTTCCCGTTCGGCGACAGCCACAGGGAATGGCGGGGAGGCAACTCAGCGCTGTCGCGGGTGTGGATCCGTGACCCCGGAAGCTTCATGGGCGACTGGATGCAGCTCATGGCCGAGCATTGGGCGTCGATCAACATCGGCAAGTACGCGCAGCAGTGGGTGAACATGGTCGGCATGGGGGCTCTCGTCTCCTACTGGGTTCAAGCCTTCCCGAGCAGCACGAAGCCGCTGGCTTTCCCCAATCTGCCGCTTGACTACTTTGCGACGGGGATGAAGTTCTTCTACGTGCGCAAGGCGTGGGACACCTCCAGCACGGTCCTCCATCTCCAGCTAGGGGCGCCCAGCGGCGGGGCGCAGGGCCACGGTCACATGGACCACGGCAACTGGCAGATGTGGCGCGGCGGGCGCTGGCTTGCGAGGGAGTCGAGCAACTATGGTTGTTTCAACGGGTGCGAGACGATCGCCGGCTACGGCGGGTCAGGCTCGATAGACGCGGAGTTCGGCGCAGGGCACAACGTGGTCCTCGTCAATCCAGACAACCAGGGCTGCAAGCCAGGTGTGTCGTGTGCCAACGGCGGCAGCGCCGTCTGGATCGGCAACTGCAACGCCCCGCCCACGGTGAGCCGGCTTGAGACTCAAGCCGGCTACGCCTACGCCGAGAGTGACATCTCGGGCACGTACCGCAACAACAAGAGCGACCCAGGTAGACCTGAGCTAGACAATCCTGCGGTAAAGACCGTCCTGCGCGAATACGTGTTCGTGCGCGATATCGAGACGTTGGTCATCTTCGACCGGCTCGAAGCCAACCCCGTGGGCACCGTCCCAGCGGCGAGCATCAAGAAGGTGTTTCTCGAACACTGTGAAGCTCCGTGGACGATGGAGGACAGCCAGCACTCGACCTGCACCAATGGGCCGCAGGCGCTGCGACTCACGACGCTCGTGCCTGCTTTGAGCGCGCGCAAGTCGGTCACCGAGGGCAATCCAGGCGTAGGACAGTACCGCCTGGAAGTGACTGACTCCGGGTCCGCGCAGAGCTACTTCCTGCACGTCCTCCAGGCGCGCGCGGCAACGGATGGGAACCTCTCGCCCTCCGTTGTGGACAAGGGGTCGAGCTACGTCGTCACCCTCGACCGAACTCACTCGCTGGTGTTCAACAAGGGGATGACGTCCACCGGTGGCTCGATCACCATCAGCGGGAACGCCAGAAACTTCCGAACCGACGTCCAGTCCATCAGCTACACCGACAGCGGGCCAGTGTGGAAGTAAGCGCGAAACGGTGAGACGACTTTCAGCGACCCGATCAGAGCGCGAGCATCATCTGCGGGCCGAGCCAAGGCCTGGCGGCGGTGACGGCGACGACCGACCAGCCCAGGAGCGGACGGATCGATCACACATGCCGGGCCCTGCAGCGACAAGACCGAGCCGCAGCAGGAAGGAATCGGTGTATGGTGGACCGATGGTTGTCGCCCACGTTCTCTCTTCTTTCTTCGTCGGTGGCCAGGAAGTGATGGCGGTTGAGCTGGCCACGCGGCAAGTAGCACGGGGGCATCGGGTGCTGGCGGTTTCTTTGGCCCCCACCGCGGCTGGCCCCTTGGACACGGCTTTCGTACGGGTCGGGGTGGGGACGCTGCATCTGCCAAAACGAGGGCCCACCGTCGACATCACCCTGCCGCTGCGGCTGGCGCTCGCGCTCCGCCGGGCTCGGGTCGACGTGGTGCACCTTCACAATCCACTCCCGCTCATCTACGGCGTGCCGGCGAGCAAGGCCGCACGCTGCGCGATCGTCTTCACACGGCACGGGTTGGTGGAAGGTACTGGACGCCAACTTTGGCTGCGACGCCAGCTCGCGCGTTTCGTGGATGCCTACGTGGCCGTCTCTCCTGAGGTTGCGGACAACAGCCGCTCCTATGGCATGGCGAGCGAGCCGAAGCTGATGGTCATCGAGAACGGTATCGATCTTGGCTGCTATCAGCCGCGAGCGGAATTGCGCGCAGCGGTGCGCACCGAGCTGGGACTGTCGGCAGGTGCGCTGGTGATGGGGACGGTGTGCCGGCTGGTGGAAGGCAAGAATGTGGGTCTCCTGCTGCGGGCCACTCTGCCCCACCTTGGTCCGCAGACGAACTTGCTGATAATTGGCGACGGACCGGATCGAGCCGCACTGGAGGCTCTGGCGCAGGCTCACCTGCAGGGAAGATACGTTCGCTTCCTCGGCCAGCGCACCGACGTGGCTCGCCTGCTCAATGGGCTGGATCTCTTCGCGCTGTCGTCGAGAAGCGAGGGACATCCCCTGTCCGTGATCGAAGCCATGGCTACGGGTTTGCCGATCCTGGCCACACGAGTCGGCGGCATTCCTGAAATGATCGAGGACGGAAAGACCGGCTTCCTCGCACCCCTCGACGAACCGGCCTTCACCACGCGCCTGGCGGCAGCTCTCGACCAGCGCCCGCGTTGGCCCGCCATGGGTGAAGCGGCACGGGCCGCGGCTTGCCAGCGTTTCTCGTCAGAGAGGATGACCGACCGATACCTGGCCCTATACCAGGAGATCCGGCAGACGGCGCGGACTGCCTGACAGACGATAGGGGTACTCGGCAATCCACTCACCAGCAGATTAGCCGTCGTCGGCCTCGTCATCAGCAAGTTTCTTCTTGAATCGCGCCAGAGTGTTTTCAATCGCAAATCGCAGCCGCGGCTTCTGAATTCGAACCCATATGAGACGCCGCTCGTCGGTCGCCAGGCTCTTCTTGTAGATCGCGTTCCCGCCTAGAAAGTCGAATGTCCTGTTGCCGCAATCCGCGTTGTGTTGAATCAGTTTGACGAGAGATACAAAGCCAGGCCGCACCTGCTTCTCCCGGGGATAGGACAAGCCGCTCTGATAAAAGTAGACGTTGCCTCCCCGCACGAAAGCGTAGATGCAGCCGATCGTCTCGGCCCCGCAGGAGACTCGTGCCAATTGAATCTCCCCGTGCTCGAATCGTTTGCGGATCAGTTCACGATGAAATGAGATGAAGTATCCTGAGGCAAACGCGCCGGGTTCGCCCCGCTCGGCCCAAGAATTCTGGTGAAGCGTCATCAGTTCTTCAAAGACAGCGCAGGCGCGATCATAGGTTGTCGCCACTTCGCATACGATTTCGCCACGCGTCTGGTAGAATTCGAGACTGCGCCGCACGTGATAGCGGGCTTTCTTGCTGAGAAGCGACAGATAGCCCTGAGCCGAGCCGCGCACCTTGTCCAGATCCACGTACCGCGAAGGCGCGTCGCGCTCGACAACCACGCGGAACGGATGCCGCACATCCGCGATTAGATTTCCTGGTGTCAATGCCGCGTCAAGCGCCGGAAAGATCACCTCGTCCCACTTCCCCGGCAGCAGACGGAGAACCTCGCTGATGGGCAAGACACTGCCGGGCCGACACAAGAAAGCGTTGTATTCAATGCACAAGTCGTCACAGGTTTTGTCGCCGGATGCGTTCAGAAAGCGAGCCCTGCTCCAGAAGAACTTGCGTCGCACGATCCGGGCAGTCCCAAGAAAGAAGGCTGCGCTCGGTTGCTCGCCCTCAAAAACCGCGTGGAGGCTGACGGGGAGAGAAGCTGGCAGCGTTGCGAGCCAGTTCTCCATCCACGCCCACGAAAGGAAGTAGGAAATCTCCATATTGTCGCTCAGGGAATTCCAGATCGTGCGAATGCGATCAGCATCGCGCAATCTGTCGAATGTTTCGATGTGCATTTTGGTCGTTGACAATGGAGCGCGGTAAGGTCTGATTCAGGCAGCGCAGACCACGCAAGGTAGCCTGCTTGGGCCGCACGGAGCAAGACAGGGGCACGCTGCCTTACACGCCAAAATCCACCCCCAACTCCCTGGGCAGCGGCGAGCCGTCGCGGGCGGACAGCAGAGCCTGGTGCAGTAGGCGGGCGCTCTCTTCCCAGTCCACCGGGCCGGCTGCGGCGACTGAAAGGGGATCGTAGGCGACGTTGGCAGCCCGCCACAGTGCCTCCGCCAGCTCGTCTGGTCGGCGCGCCGACACCATCTCCCCTGCAACGGCTGAACCGAGAAGGTCGGGTATGCCGCCCACTCGGGTCGCCACGACGCGACGGCCCGAAGCCAGTGCCTCGAGGATCACGTTGGGCGTTCCTTCGCTCCAGCTAGGCAGCGTGAGAACGTCACAGGCGGCGATCCAGCGTGCCACCTTCGCCAGCGGCTGGGCACCGGGCAGGAAAATGCGGCCGGACCAGCGCGCCTGCGCCTCACGGCAGCGGGGCATCTCGGCTCCGTCGCCAACTACCGCCAAGCGCAGCTCGGGCGAACGAGGTGCGATGCTCTCAAAAGCCTGCAGCAGGTCCAGCACGCCCTTGCTGGCTTCCAGCCAGCCCACGAACAGAATCAGACGTCCGTCAGGCAAGTCCAGTTCGCGTCGCGTCTCGGTCCGATCGCAGGGGCAGAACAGGGCACGATCGATCCCATTGGGCAACAAGCCGATGCGGTCGGCGGCCACGCCCAGCGCGCGCGCCTTGGCCGCCAGGGCCCGGCTCACCGCCAACAAACTGTGGGCGCAGGGCAGCTTGCGCGAAAGCACGCGTCGGATGCTGTCCCGCTCGGGCAGCGAGTTGAGATCGGAACCGTGGACCTTGACCACCACTGGCAGATTGAACCACCTCCCCAGCAGGATGGCAGCGATGCCGTCGGGATAGGCCCACGAGCCCAGGATCACGTCCACCTTTCGCCTGAGCGGCCACACCGCCGGCAGGAGCGAGAGGGCAAAGGTCATGGGGTTGGCGGTGTGGCCGAAGCGGGGAAAGTAGAACGCGCGAGGATGAAGCACGTCGAGGCCGTCGATGCATTCCCGGGCCGGCACCGCGCGCAACCGGCCCGCCTTGGACTTGCGCGAGAACAACTGGGCACCCGGAAACCAAGGAATGAGACCCACTACCTTCACGTCGCACAGCCGCGACAGTGCCGCAAACTGCTGTCGATTGTAGGTCCCGGCGTGCTGGTTCACGGCGTTGGGAAAGATCTTGGTAATGATAAGAACGCGCAAACGTCGTTCGGATCGCTGGTCTGCTGGATTCACGAGATTTCGCTCTAGCCGAGATAGTCGGGAAACGCCAAGTAGCCCCGAAAGCGCCCTTCCGTCATCCCAGGCGTGGCAGACAGGCGCGGGAGGTTCAGCCAGTCGGAGATTTTTCCCACACGGCAGGTGGCCATGTTGAAACGGAAGGCGAGTGTGTACCCCGCCTGCTCCACAGCGCGGTAGCCAGGGTGTCCCGGAGGAAAACTGCCGCCGGCAGGATAGGCCAGGGCACGCTGGGGCAGCCCAGTTTGCGCCTGAAGCACTTCCCGGGAGGTACGCGCTTCCCTCAAGACTTCTTCCACAGAGATTGTGGGAAAAAGGCGATGGCTCTCACCATGTGATTGCACGTCCATGCCCGCCTCGACCAAGGCACGCACGCCGCTCCAGTCGAGAATGAGTTCGTGGGCCAGCCCGCGTTCCAGGTTTTCGTCCCAGTGCACCTCGCATGCTTCGGCGAGCCCGGTCAGGAACAGCGTCCAGTCCATGCGCGGCTGCGTCTTGCCCACGCGGGCCAGCCGGCGCTCCGCCTGGTGGCGAGCGGCGTCGTCGGCGAGCGAGAGGCACAGGGGCTCGGGATAGGCGATCCGGATCTCGCGGCGCCGACAACGTGCGATGAGGGCGCTGATGCGTTCCCACCAGAAGAGCATAGGTGCCCCCATAAAATCCGTGGGTATGAAAAAGACCGCCTTGGCGTGATGCTTCTTCAGGATCGGGAGCGCCACCGTGAGGCAATCTCGGTAGCCGTCGTCGAATGTCAGCATGGCAGGGTTGGGGGGCAGAGGCTGTCCCTCCGCCCGGTATCGCTCCAAATCCGCCGTGTCGATGAGCGAGCAGCACTCCTTCAGCACCGCCACCTCTCGGTCGAATTGCTCAGGGCCGGCGTTCACGACGTCGCGATCAAAGCCGGCCCCCAAGTCCTTGGCGACCCGGTGCCAAGTCATGACGGTCAACCGCTGCCAGGCGGCTGGCAGCCTGGCGCTCGCCGCGAGCATGAGCTTGGCGATGCCCGTTCGATGGGCGGCGACCGCTAGGCGGGCACGAAGATGAAACATGCCAGCAGATTCCCCTAGGCTTTCACCAAACGCCCCGGAATGCCGCCTCGATCCTGAAAGAGCGGTGCGATCATGTTGCGGGAGTCAACCACGAGCTTCACGTTGCGATACAGCTCCGGATTCTTGAACTCATCGTGAGCTGTCGCCACCAGCACGGCATCGAACCCAGCGAAACTCTCGGCGGTGCAGGGAACCGACTTCAATCCCAAATCGTACTTGCGCGTCTGAGGCGCCACCGGGAAGTAGGGATCGCAGTACTGCACCAGCGCGCCGCCTTCCTTGAGGAGCTCCAGCAGTTCGAACGAAGGTGATTCGCGGCAGTCGTCGATGTTGGCCTTGTAGGACAGGCCGAGGACCAAGACTTTCGCGCCGTTCATCGCCTTGCCGTCCTGGTTGAGCGCTTCGGCCAGGCGGGAGATCACGAAGCGTGGCATCTGCGTGTTGATTTCGCCGGCCAGCTCGATGAAGCGCGTCCAGATGCCGTGCTCCGCCGCCTTCCAAGACAGGTAGAAGGGATCTAGCGGAATGCAATGGCCGCCCAGTCCCGGGCCTGGGTAGAACGGCATGTAGCCGAAGGGCTTGGTGCTGGCCGCCGCGATCACTTCCCAGACGTCGATGCCCATGGCCAGGAACGTCAGCTTGAGTTCGTTCACCAGTGCGATGTTGATCGAGCGGAAGATGTTCTCGAGCAGCTTGGTCGATTCCGCCACCCGCGAGTGCGAAACCTGCACCACACGATCCAGGCCAGCCCGGTACAGCGCCACCGCCGCCTCGGTGGATTCCGCGTTGATGCCGCCCACCACCTTGGGGATGGTTCGGGTTGAGAAGTTCGCGTTGCCTGGATCCTCACGTTCGGGCGAGAAAGCGAGAAAGAAGTCGGCCGGCGACTTGAGGCCGCTCTTCTCGAGAATCGGCAGCACCTCTTCATCGGTCGTGCCCGGGTAGGTCGTGGATTCGAGCACGACTAGCTGCCCGCGCCGCAGGCGTTTCGCGATGTCGTGTGCGGTGGCGTGAATATAGGAGTTGTCGGGCTCGCGATGCTTGCCGAGCGGTGTGGGCACGCAAATCAGGATCGCATCGCATTCGCTCAATCGATCGAAGTCCGAGGTGGCCGAGAAGCGACCGGTCCGTTTGGCGGCCGCCACTCGATTCGGACCGATGGTCCTGATGTACGACTCCCCCTTGGTTAGGGCATCGACCTTCTTCGCATCGACGTCGAAGCCGATGACCCGAAACCCCGCTTCACAGAACACCAAGGCGAGCGGTAGGCCCACGTAGCCCTGACCGATAACGCCAATGACGGCCGACTTCGACTTTATCCCATCCATGAAGGAACTCATGACTGCTCCGGTTTTTCTGGGGTGCTTGGTCCACGAGGAGAGAGTTCAGCAAAGATAGCACGCCCGCGATGACGATCGGGAAAGGAGATACGGGCTTGCCCACGATCCTCTATCTGCGCTGAGCGAGGAAACTCGCCGCTCGGCTGGGGCTCATGCCATCTGCGAGCTTGCCGTGCAGACGGCGGAGGTGATGCGGCGATTCGCTGCGTTCACCTTCCGTATCGCGCGTTGGCACTCCTGTCGCGTTTTCAGGAGCGTCACGATGCGTGCTCAAAGGGCCAACTGCCGGCGATCTTCACGCAAGAAAAAGCGCGACCATGTGGGGCGGAAATCGATCCGACAGGGGGCAAACCAAGACGACTGGGCTGGAAACAAGCGACCCCGACCGCAGAGGACACGCAGCGCAGGTTTGCGGGGTCGCGCGCGTCGACCACCTGAGCCAGTGCCAGCCGCAGCTGCGGCTCACGAAGTTCTGGGGTCCTGTGCGCGCAAGCATCTCTTTACATCAACTAGTCCCCTATATGCGGAACAGCCGCCGTCGCCGCCAGGACCACCGTGTGCGCTCCCGCCCCAGCCACCGGCAGCCGCCCCATCCCCTGGTCACTCACCGGCAAGGGCTGCGCAGCGACTCGGTCCACCGACGCCGTCCACGTCAGGCTCGGGTCCAGGTCAGGTAGGAAGAGCTGCGTCGTCCCTCCCGCCGTCCAAAAAACGGTGTATCCTCCTTCCAAGAGCCGTTGGGCGGGATTGGCGCTGAACAGGACCAAGACGTCGTCGAGTCCCGCGCGTTTCACCAGCGCGCCTTCCACCAGGCCGTCCGCGCTCTTGACCAGGGTATTGTCCGGGGCAAACTTGTTATCATAGGCCTGAACGACGTTCAGCATCGTCTGCCAATCCTGGTCCGTCGGCGGCATCACCCGCGCCTGCCATTTCCGCTCGGTGAGCAATATCGAATCATTCCCGACGTTCGACCACAGTTGGGATTCGTCATAGACCTGGGTCCTTGGGTTCGTCGGGACCAGGGTGGTCACCCGGCCGGTCTGGCCCGACGGGTCGCTCCATTGGACTTGTTGAGGCTCCCCCGCAGGCTGGGAAACGGCCGGGCTGACGGGCGTGTGGATGATCCACTCGCGACGGGACCGGGTGGCGGGTTTCGCGGCGATGGCCTCTTCGACGCCGTGGACGTCGTTGTAGTAATAGTCGGCGTAGCTGGGCATCGTCCGCATGTCCTTGGAATTGATCCGGTCATAGATGACGACCGTGTCAGATTGTTTGTCGGAGGAGGGCAAATACACCATGGACCGGGTCCACTCCGTGAGATACGCTGGGTCCGGAAAGTTGCTGTAGGTGGGCCATCCGCTGTTGAGCCCCGCGATGTAGGCGTAGGCCCCCGGAGATTCTTCGTAGGCGACCCGCTGTCTGACGTTTATCGCCATCCCGAGGCCCTCGATCAACATGGTGTTGGTGGCCTCGGGGTAGGAACTTGAGCCGTACCCTAGGGGGTGGTCCACAACCCAGCTCCCTTTTCGGTGCACTTGGAAATCCGAGAAGAAAGATGGGTAGTGGTCGATGGGGGCGTTCGATGGGGGGTTCTCGTCGACGAAGTTGGGTGGAAACATTTGGACCGTAAAAAGAGTGTCGTCGGGCTGGTAGCCGGTGTGGAAAAAGAGAACGTTCTGTCCGTCCGCGAAATGAACCAACGGCGCGGCTGTGTGCCAGTCCTGGGACCCCGAGCGCGGATCGTTGAACAAGTAGAATACGGCGTCCGGAAGGTTGTCGGCTGTCTGGAACATCCAGTTGACGAGGTCCTGAAGTCCCCCCGCGATCACGGTATCGGACGTCATCGCCCCGAAACTGCCGAAACAATTCAAGGTGCGGGGTTGCCTGTTTACCCGCACCGGGGTTTCCACATCCAAGTACTGAACGGGGAGGCCGTCGGACGTCTGGCCCGTCAGGAAACGCCGGGCGACGGGATCCACGAGGGCGCGGTACTCCGGGAAATGCTCTGCGCCCGTGGCGGTCTTGAGGGACTCCATGCCGACCAGCCAGTACATGTCCGTGTTGAGGTTGTAGCCCTCCCCCTCCACCCATTCCCCTCCGGACGCCATTTGCGCCAGATGATGCGCCCACTTGCGCCAGGTGACGGGCGCCGGGTTCGCGTCGGGGTCCAGGCCACCGACGGGAAGGGTTCCTTGGTCAATGTCGTTGTAATTCCCGTCTAGGTAGTTGGTCGGCTTTCCTTCGGCCGCGGTCAACTGGTCCAGCATGGCCAAGCCGAAAAATCGGCCCGTATTCTCATCTGTATCCCCCATCCTGCTCCCGTTGATCGTGTTCGCCGCCCAACCCTTCAGCCCGGTCATGAATTCGGTGCGTTCGGCCGGCGTCAGCCCCGGATAGAGGAAATCGTAGCACCACGCCGTCTGGACGAACTTGTCCCGAATGAAGTTGTTGTTGGTCAGCGCGTCGACAAACACCTGCCGGACCTTGACCATGGCCGACTGGGCGTAGGCCGCGTTGCCCGTCATCTGGTAGGCGAGAGCCCGCCATTGACCGTAGTCATCGTCCACGTTGTCGGACTCCGCTTTCGACTTGATTCGTCCCCAGTAGTATTGATTGTCTTGGGCCACGACATAGTTCCACATGTCCTGCCGCTCCGCCGTCCACATGAAAATCGGGGTCCTCCCCGTCGGCGACGGTGTCGAAGAGGACACGCTTGCAGCGTCCGCGGTGGAGCTGGCCTTGGTGGAACTGGCCTTCGAACTGCACCCCGTTGCGCCCGATCCGAGCAGCAACATGAAAAGCCCGACGAGAGAACCCTTGCGCATGTTGGCCTCCAACAAAACCAGAAGAACAGCCGCCGTCCTATCGCTCGCGGGACTATGAACAAAGCTATAGTAGCCGCCGAGGCGAAAGGAAGAACACCTGTCTGTGGTTTTTAGCACACCCTCACTGCTCCGCCATCTGAACGTTGGACGAAGCCGCTTCGCGGCAGCTGTTCTTTCCACTCGGTTACCGGACCTTCAGCGCATCGACCGAAACGAACTCGCCGTTCGGGTACAAGGCAGAAACCTCCGTCTCCGGCTTGCGGACAACCCGGCCCCGTGCGTCGCGTTCGTAGACATCGTCCCACTTGAAGCAGTCACTAGGAAAATCATTGCGCGTATCGTGAAGCTTCGTGATCGCGGCGCACCCGTCGCAAAATGTCGTGGCCAGCTCCGACTCGGTAGAGACCCCCTGCGGGTTAGAGACCAGCCGGCGCATTCGACGGTATTCCGCCGAGTTCCAGACATCCCAGACGGTCTTCTCGATGACATTGCCCACGATCCGCTTGTCGTCAGAGTCCGTGTAGAGCAAATTCACACGATGTTTGCAGCAAGGGATGACCGCGCCGTCGTAGTTGATCGTCATCATGAAGTGGGGCCAGTGACACTGCGGCCGCCAGGTGTTGGGCCGCGGCCCCTCGCTAGGGAAGTGCCCCGGTGAGAAGTCGGCGTAGTTCCAGAGCCCACCCCAGTAGTCGGTGAACTGGTCGATACCGAACTCTGTCAGGATTTTCCGCGCAGCCTCGATGTCATGCACGTTGTGTTGGAACTTGATGTACTGGACCTCAACCTTGGGATACTTTCGGCCGAGCTCGCGGCGAATCTTCATGAGCCGCCGGAGGTTATCAAGCACCAGGTCGATCCGGCCACCGACGCGGGTCCTCTCGTAGTCTTCCTGTTTCAGACCGTCGACGCAGACGGTGAGGTGGGTCATGCCACTCTGGACGATGCTACGGATTCTCTCGTCGGAGAGCTTGAAGCTGAAATTCGTGCCGACGTGGGTGTTCAGGCCTGCCTGCCAAGCGATCGAGCACATCTCGTCCAAATCAGGGCTGATCAGCGGATCGCCGAAAAGATACATCGAGATCGCCGATGTCTTTCCGGCGACCTCCGTCGCGATACGGCGGAATTGCTCGACGGTCATCCTCTGTGACTTGTCAAACCGCTGTCCCTTGAGCTCGGCACTCGATGACTCTACCGGCATGGCATGGAGGCAGCACGTGCACCGAAGGTTGCAAAGCGGCGATATGTCCACCTTCAACGCCACGGGCCAAGCCCGCATCCGCTCGCTCTTGAGTAGGTAATGGAAGCCGGCGATCCCCATGTTGAGGGCCTTGCGAAAGGTTAGGTTCTCGAGAAGCCAGCCCTGGCGTCGCAAGACCCCTCCGGCGCCTTTGAGAAAGGGGAACAGTGAGCGAAGCCGAAGCATGTTGAGTCCTTTCCATTCAGTGCACGGCCTAGGCCTCAGCAAATGCCGAACCAAGCAAGAGCCGACTGCCGAGTGGACGACCGTCCGTCAACCCTGGCGAAGCAGGAACAGATGGCTGGTACTATCCTCATGATCGACATTAACCATATACCGTCCGCCGGCGCCCTCCAACGGATGACAACCCCGCGGTTCGATGAAACACATACTATCAGGCGCTGAACGCCTGCGGTGCTCCGCACCGGCACGACCGCCCTCGCCAGGCACCTCGCAATCCTACGATCCGCTGGCTCCACCGGTAGGACCAGGCGGCAGCCACCGCCGGAGTTTCTCAGCCAGGACAATGACGTGGGGCTCGCGCAGGAGTGTCATGTGTTCGCCTGGAACGCGCTCCACCTCGACACCGCCCCGGGTCCGGTCTCCCCAGCCCATGCGCTTGTCTCGAACTCGGTAAAATGCGGGACGCCCGACGGTGAAGACTGTGATCCTGCTAGAAATGGCCGGAGGCCTGAAATCCTTGCCGGGAAAATATGTCCTGAGCAGCAAGCCGGGCGTCGGTTTCGGTGACGGTCCGGGTGGCCTGGCAGCGCCGGGGTTGGCCGCAAGGGCGGTGCTGGCGGCGGGCACGATCAGGCCGCGCGGGTTGGCACGTGGACGAGCGCGCTTGATCTTGTTCACGATGCGCAAGGCCCGAGAACGCAGCGCCATTGCATAGCGGTAGACGGCGAACAGCCACTTGCGACGAGTGTTCTCCTCGGTCCAGGCATCCAAGATTCCCAGCCAGCCAAAGGGCTGGTTTGTCGCTTCGATCTGCCGCGCCATCTCAAACGCGATGTACGCGCCCTGGCATTGTCCGATGACATGGTAGGGCCCTTGTGGCTGCACCGACCGCATCGCTTTGATGTATTCCCGCGCCGTGTCCTCATACTGCTGTTTAGTGAAATCGATCGCTGGATCTTCCGGCAGCTGCGCCTGCAGTCCGTAGACCGGCTGCTCCGGGCCGAGGTGTCGCGCTAGGAGAGCGTAGCCGAGTGCGTTGACGTTTGGGCGTGACACGCAGAACAGTGGCGTTCCGGAGCCGCTGGGTTGAATTGGGATCACGATCGGCCAGCCATCGGACTCTGCACGGAGCTGGCGGTTCGTTCGCGGGGCGACCTTCTGGGCGAGCTGCGCGCAGGTTCGAGCCTCGAATAGAACACGCACCGGCAGACTCGTCCCGAACTCCTGATTGATTCGGGAGACAATTCGCACGGCCAGCAGAGAGTGACCGCCGAGGTCGAAGAAGTCCTCGTCAAGCCCAACGCTGCGCAGTTCCAGCGCTTCGCAGAGGATCGCGGCGATCTTTCGCTCGCTCTCTGAACGCGGCATGCGGGCATCGGACGTCGAGGGCTGGTTGGCGGCCGCCGCCGGCGCGGGCAAGGCCTTGCGGTCGATCTTGCCGTTTGGGGTGGTGGGGAAAGACCCCAGCGCGACGAAGTGCCGCGGCACCATGTACTCGGGCAGAGCGGCGCGCAGGTGTGTTCGCAACGCCGACTCATCGATGGTCGATTGCGCCGGAATTACGTACGCCACCAGGCGGGCATCGCCTGGGCGGTCCTCGCGCACTATCACTGCGGCCTGTTTGACGCTGTCGTGAGACGTCAACGCGGTTTCGATCTCGCCCAGCTCGATGCGATGTCCCCGCACTTTGACTTGGAAATCGGTCCGGCCCAGACACTCGAGAATTCCCCCCTCGCGCCAGCGGCCGAGGTCACCCGTCTTGTACAGCCGGTGGCCCGCAGCAAAGGGAGCGGCAACAAATCGCTCCGCCGTCAGCGCCGGACGGTTCAGATACCCTAACGCCAGACCGTCACCGCCGATGTAGATCTCACCCGGTACCCCGACCGGGCACCGGCGCAGGCTCTTGTCGAGTATGTGGACCGTCGTGTTGGCAATCGGTCGTCCGATGTAGATCCCCTGGCGAGGACGTTCCACCCGCCAGCAGGTCGACCACACCGTCGTCTCGGTGGGGCCGTACATGTTCCACAACTCCGACGTCCGCTGCAACAAGGCTTCCGCGAGATCCACCGCGAGCGCCTCTCCCCCGCACAGCGCCTTGAAGCGCTCGTGTCCCTGCCAGCCGCTGTCGATCAGCATGCGCCAGGTGACCGGCGTGGCCTGCATGACCGTCGCTTCATTCGATTCCAGCAGACGGCGCAAGGCTGCCCCATCCATGACTTCTTCGCTGCTTGAGAGTATCACCTGCGCGCCGACCGTCAGGGGCAGCATCAACTCCAGCAGGGCGATGTCGAACGAAAGAGTGGTCACCGCGACCAGGCGGTCCGTCTCGCCGAGCCCTGGTTCATGCTGCATGCTGAGCAGGAAGTTCACTGCCGCACGGTGCGGAATGCACACCCCCTTGGGCTTCCCCGTCGATCCCGAGGTGTAAAGGACGTACGCAGCATCTTTGCCCTCCGCCGCGGCCTCGTCGGCGGCTAGCCGTTCGCTTGGCTGCTTTGCGATCTCCGCTCCACACCGGTCCAACTCGAGGGTGTGCTCCGGCGCGCAGCCATGGCGCTCCGCCAGGTGCGACTCGGAAATGACCAAGGTCAGCTTGGAGTCCTCGACCATGAATGCCAGCCGTGAGACCGGAAATTCCGGGTCCAGCGGCAGGTAGGCCCCGCCCGCTTTCAACACGGCCAACATAGAAACCACCATCTCCGGCGAACGCTCCACGCACAGTCCCACCAGCGAACCGCGTTGCGTTCCTCTCGCGCGCAGCACTCGTGCCAGTCGATTTGAACGCGCCTCTAGGTCGCCGTAGCTCAGCAATTGATCGCCGAAACGCAGGGCCACGCGCTGAGGTGCACGCTCGGCCTGCTTCTCGAACAGGCTATGCATTGCCAAAGAGCGGTCGAAGTCTGTCACGACAGCGCAGCCTCGTCCCGCTCAATCTCGCGGCGTTCGTCATCCCCAAGCAAGTCGAGTTCGGCCAGGGGCTTGTTCGGATCTGCGAGAATGGACTCGACAAGCCGAAGGAAGCGATCGCGATAACGGCGCACTGTCGCCTGGGTGAAGATGTCCGCATTGAGCGATAGGCCACCGATCAACCCCCAGGGTCGCTCTACGAACCACAGGCCGATATCTTCGGCGAGCCCAGCCTGCAAGACCGGGAACCGTTCGTGTTGAAGATTGCCCCAATGTGTAGGTCGCTGCCGCGCATCCTGGAAGGAGAAGAACGCCTGATAGACTGGGAAGCGGCTCTCGTCGCGAGGCAGCTTGAGCTCGCGGACCAGATACTCAAACGGCACGTCGGGATGGCTGAAACCGTCGAGAACCGCAGCCCGAACCTCGCGCACGAAATCCAGGAAGGACAGATCCCCGTCGACGTTCTTGCGCAACGCCAGTGCATTGACGAAAAAGCCCATGAGCTTCTCCACCTCGATGTGCGCGCGGCCACGTACAGGTGTGCCGACGACGAGATCGTTCTGCCCGGTGTGGCGCCAGAGGAATACGTAGAAAGCGGCCAACAAGGTCATGAAGAGCGTCGCGTCCGCCTGCCGGCCCAGGGTGCGCATCCGATCAGTCTGCTCCTTAGGGATGTTGATCCATTCGGTGATTCCCGTGCCCGACATCTGCGCCGGACGCTGACGATCGGCCGGAAGCGCCAGCGCCTCGCTGTGGCCGAGCAGGTGGGCCTTCCAGTGCTCGACCTCGCCGCGCAAGGTGTCGCCCTGCAGCCATTCGCGCTGCCAGGCCGCGAAATCGCCGTAGCTGACCGGCAGTGGTTCGAGCGGCGAAGGCTGGCCGTTGCGGAACGCCTGGTAGTGTCCGTGCATCTCCTCGTAGAAGAGATCAAAGGACCAGCCGTCCCAGATGAGGTGGTGAACCACGAAGACCAGCACATGCTCTTCTTTGCCCAGCCGGAACAGTCGCGTGCGGAACAACGGGCCTGCGTGAAAATCGAATACCTCGACCGTCATTTCGCGGATGCGCGTCTGAAGTCGGGATTCGCGCTCCTCGGCGGGCAGCGACGTCAGGTCCTCCGGAGGAAACAAACGGACCCGGATCTCGGGCAGCACAAACTGAATTGCCTCGCCGTCGGCTTCGCGGATCGCCGTGCGCAGCGAGGGTTGACGACGCACCATTTCGTTGAAGGCGCGCTCGAACGCAGTCTCGTCCATCGATCCGCGCAGCCGATGCGCTGCAGGAATATTGAAGATGATGTTCCCCGGCTGCAGCAGCTCGACGAACCAGGTCCGCTGCTGCATGAGGGAGAGGGGAGCGGTCTGCTGGTCGGGGCGACTCGTGATGGGAGTTAAGCCCTTCCCCGTGGTCGACCGTCGATCCCTCTCTATGCGCTGGGCCAACTCGGCCGCAGTCGGCGCTTCGAATGCAAGCCGCATTGGCAAAGCAAGACCGAGGTCCCGATTCAGTTCAGCAATGACCTGCGCCGCCAACAAGGAATGGCCACCGATCTCGAAGAAGTTGTCGAATAGACCGACTCCCTTCCGCCCAAGCCGTGTCTCGTAGGCGGTCAGGATCTGCGCTTCGAGCTCGGTCGCAGTCCGACCGCTGGCGGAGGATTTCGTGGAGGCCAGATCCGGAGCCGGCAAAGCTTTTCGATCAATCTTGCCGTTGGGAGTAGTGGGTAACGACTCCAGCGCGACGAAGTGCTGCGGCACCATGTACTCGGGCAAAGTAGCCCGCAGGTGCGCTCGCAACGCCGATTCATCGATGGTCGATTGCGCCGGAATGATGTACGCCACGAGGCGGACGTCACCGGGACGGTCCTCGCGCACGATCACGGTGGCCTGCTTGACGCTGTCATGAGAGGTCAGCGCGGTTTCGATCTCGCCCAGCTCGATTCGATGTCCCCTAACCTTGACCTGAAAATCGGTCCGGCCCAGGCACTCGAGAATCCCCTCCTCGCGCCAGCGGCCGAGGTCGCCCGTCTTGTACAAGCGATGGCCCGTGGCGAAGGGGTCAGCGATGAATCGCTCCGCCGTCAACTCCGGGCGGTTCAGATATCCCAGCGCCAGGCCGTCACCGCCAACGTAGATCTCACCCGGCACCCCGATCGGACACCGGCGCAGGCTCCCGTCAAGCACGTGGACCATCGTGTTTGCAATCGGTCGTCCAATGAACATCCCCTGCCGGGGACACTCCACCCGCCAGCATGTCGACCACACCGTGGTCTCGGTGGGTCCGTACATGTTCCACAATTCCGGCGTGCGCTGTAGCAGGGCTTCAGCAAGATCCACGGGCATCGCCTCTCCCCCGCACAGCGCCTTGAAGCGCCCATGTCCGTGCCAGCCGCTGTCGATCAGCATCCGCCAGGTGGCTGGCGTGGCCTGCATGACTGTCGCTTCGTTTGTTTCAAGCAGGCGGCGCAAGGCGGCACCATCCATTGCGTCCTCGTGGCTTGCGAGGAGCACACTCGCGCCAACCGTCAGGGGCAGCATCAACTCCAGCAACGCGATGTCGAACGACAGGGTGGTCACCGCCACCAAGCGGTCCACCTCTCCGATCCCGGGTTCACGCTGCATGCTGAGCAAGAAGTTCACCGCTGCCCGATGGGGAACGCACACTCCCTTGGGTTTGCCAGTTGAGCCCGACGTATAGAGCACATACGCTGCGTCCTCGGCCTGGGCCGCGTCCTTGTCGTCCGGCAGCCGCTCATTGGGCTGCGCCGCGAGGGCTTTCTCACACTGGTCGAGTTCCAGGGTGCGTTCGCGCGTGCAGCCATGGCGATCCGACAGGTGCGACTGGGAAATGACCAGACCAAGCCTGGAGTCTTCCACCATGAAGGCCAGCCGCGAGGACGGGAATTCTGGGTCGAGGGGTAGGTAGGCCCCGCCCGCTTTCAGCACCGCCAGCATCGCGACCACCATGTCCGCCGACCGCTCCACACAGAGTCCCACCAACGACCCGCGTCGGATCCCCCGCCCGCGCAGCGCCCGCGCCAGTCGATTCGACCGCGCCTCCAGCTCTCCATAGCTCAGCGATTGACCCGAACATACGATCGCGACGGCATCAGGACTACGCGTCGCCTGTACCGAAAAGAGATCAGGGACGCGGGCCTCACGTGAATAGACCACAGTGGTCGCGTTGAACCGGTCGAGCGCCTCCTTGTCGGCGGGCGAGAGCACTTCAAGTTCTTGGATCGCCCAATCTGGGGTACTGACGATATCGCGCAGGAAAACCTCGAATCCCGCCAGCCAACGCCGGATAGTGGTGGCGTCGAACAGGTCGCAGTTGTACTGGCACTCGAAGCGCATACGCCCGGCCACCTGAACCGAGTTGATGAACAGCTCGAAGTTCTCATAGCGCCGTGGATTGCTGGTGAAGTCCAGCTCCAGACTGGGAAAGCTATTCTTCTCGGAATCGAGGGCCTGATCGATGTTGAACACGACACCCACCAGTGGCAGGCGCGACGGATCACGGGGCAGCGGCAGTTTCTTCAGTAGGGTTCCGAAGGTGTAGCCTTGATGTTCGTACGCACCAAGCATCGTTCCGCGCATCGCCTTGAGCAGCGCAGAAAACGGCTGTTTGGGATCGACGTTGCTCCTCAACGGGAGCAAATTCACACAGTGGCCGACCAGCCGCTCGTGTCCGGCGAGGGATTGTCCGGCAGCGGGAATGCCGACGACCACATCGGTCTGACTGGTCAATCGGTACAGGAAGGCACTGAAGGACGCGAGCAGGGTCACGAACAGACTCGCGCCGTTCTTGGCGCCCGTTCGCTTGATGGCAGCGACGAGCTCGGCATCCAGCACATGGTCTTCTCGCCCGGCACGTTGCGTGCGTAGCGGCGGCCGCGACCGATCCGCAGGCAGATCCAGCGGGGCGGGCAAGGTCGCGAACTGCTCCAGCCAGTACCGTTCATCGGAGGCAAAGCCCTGCGAGTCACCTCTGCGCCCCTCTTCCAGCGCGTAGTCAGCGAAGGAGTTGGCCGGCGGAAGCGGTCCCGTGGTTCGGCCCAGGCGGGTCGCGTACAGGGCTGACAGCTCTTTCACGACAACCCAGTACGACCATCCGTCACAGATGATGTGATGGGCCGTCAACATCACGGCCTGATCCTGCGGGTCAAGGCGCACGATCCGGGCGCGAAACAGCGGTCCTTTCTCGAGGTCAAAGGGCTGCTCGACCTCTTGGATGGCAAACTCATCGAGGCGACGCTCCCGCTCAACAGGATCGAGCGCGGAGAAATCGATGATCGGGACATCGAGAGGTCCGGGTGGGGAAACACACAACGTCAGTCCGTCGGGACTGAATGTCGAGCGGAGAGCATCATGTCGGCGAACCAGATCCTCGATTGCTCCGCGCAAAGCATCGATCTGTGCGGAGCCACGCAGCCGCATGGTCACTGACTCGTTGTATGCGAGTGTGGCTCCCCGGTTCAGCCGTGCCGCCAGCCAAACCTCGCGCTGCGGTTCGGTCGTGGGTACGATGCGTTCGAGAGTGCTCTCCGCAAATGGGTCGTAGTCCACCGCAGACACGACCGGGGCTTTCGAATCGGCCGTGGTGCTCATTTCACGCTTCCACCCTCAGGTACTTGCCGGGACGCTGCGGGTCGGCGACGTACCACGCTGGATTGCCTTGCGGATCCTTTCCCAATTTCGCGCCAGGAGTGGGAGGCAGCGCCGCGAGTGCGTTCACGTCCCCACTCAGAAGGCCTTCCCGAATGAGCTCGCTCACGCTCGCCTTGAAGGCGTCGGACAGGAATACGATGTCCTCTTCCGTGTGGCCCATGGTCAAGAAAGCCGGGCGTCCCTCCCAGGCGTGGACGCCGCGGTAGCGAAGCTCGAGGAACAACAAACTGGCGTACGGCTCATCGTCAGACACCCAGATCTTCCAGAGCGAGCCGAAGTTCTTGACACGCACGGGGGCGTGCACTTGCTCAAAAAAGGAATTCAGCTCTGACGCGAACTGATCGGTGCGCGCGTTGAGCCGGCGCTGAATCTGCCCGCCATCTGCCTTCAGAAGCCTAAGCGCCGCCCGCGAGGCAGCCATGGCTGGAGGGTGGCGGACGAATGTCCCGGCAAAGTATGTGACTCCGACGGAGGGCGCCGAGTTGTCGCCGTACTGCCACGCTCCCCCGTCAAGCGCGTCCATGTACTTCGCCTTTCCGGCGATGATGCCCATCGGCATTCCGGCGCCGACGATCTTGCCGTAGGTGGCAAGATCCGCGCGCACCCCGAAGTACTCTTGCGCGCCTCCCAGGGCGATGCGGAAGCCCGTGACGACCTCGTCGAAGATGAGCGGGGTTTCAGTGTTCTGGGTGATTTCGCGCAGCGAGTGAAGGAATTCTCGCGGCTGAAGCTCGGGGTGACGCGCCTGAACCGGCTCGACCAACACCGCGGCCACGTCCTCGATGCGGCTTTTCAAGATGTCGAGCGACTCGGGCGCGCCGTACTCGAGAATCAGCGTGTTCTGCACAGCCTCCGGCTGTACCCCTGCCGCTGCGGGGCGCGAGCGCAGGCTCTTCGAACCTCGAACCACAACCTCGTCGAAGATGCCGTGGTAATCGTTCTCGAACATGACGATCAACGGCCGGCCGGTGACGGTTCGGCAGACCCGGGTTGCGCCCAGCACCGCCTCCGATCCGGTGTTGCAAAACGCCACTCGATCAAAGCCAGTCAACTCCTGCACCAGAGTCGCCACCTCGGCGGCCAACGGCGTCTGCGGTCCGATTTCCATGCCCTTGTGCAGCTGTTCCGTCACCGCTTCGACCACCCAATCGGGCGTGTGTCCGAAGAAGTTTGCCCCGAATCCGCAAGTCACGTCGACAAACTGGTTGCCGTCCACGTCCCACAGCTTGGCTCCCTTGGAACGCTCGACCACGATGGGATAGACCACCTCCTTGTAGACCGGTTTGAATCCGGACACCACGCGCGGATCTGCCAGCAAGGCGCGGTTTTTCGCGGTGAACGCTTTGGACCCTTTGGTGCGCGCGCAGTAGCGCTGGCAAAAGTCGGCGATAAATGCCTTCTGCTTGGGCGAGAGTTCCGCTCCAGTAGCTGTCAGGTCGATCCGCACCTGCGGTCCGAAAGGTTTGGCTGGTGCGGACGGAGGTGCGGGGGATTGGGCCGGCGGCTCCGGGCTGGGTGCGGGCGATTCGGCCGGGAGTGCGGCCGTTGCCGTTTGGTCAGTCACTGAATCCTGGCCAGGATACTGGCCGGCCAGAGCCGTTGCGGAGAATCCTGGCCCCCCCCGCAGCAAATCGAGCTGCTGCAGCATGAGCTGCAGCTGCTGCGCGATGACCAGCCCGGCAACGCCGTCGCCACCCGGTGCCGCAGGAAGCGGGCCCAAGGGAATGGTCGGGATGCTGATCTGGGGCAAGGCAGCGCGCGCAGACGGTTGGGGTGCTGCGTTTGGTCCTTTGTCGACCGGCGCGCTCGGGGTCGGCTGCTGCGGGAGCGTGGCCGGGGACGCATTCCTGCCCACGTGCTCCGCGAGCAACTGCAGCGAAGAGATGTCCTCGATGAGCTGCCGGAATGAGAGCTGCATTTTGAACCGTCGCTGTACCATGGACGCGACTTGCGTCAGGACAAGCGAATCGAGACCGAGGTCCAGGAACGTCGACTGTTCCTGACCGGCGTCCACGCTGACGCCGGAAACCTCTTCGATAAGGTCGCGAAGAGTATCGACAGGGACGCCAGAGATCGGGTTCGAAGTACTTGTGCTCATGATCGCTTTCTACGATGGAACAAAACGAAACTAGGTCCATGCTGCCGTCGGGCTCCATAGATCATCGCGATCAATGATGCTCGGGCAAGACCAGACATTACTCCCGCGCCAATCCATCTTGAACTCCACAGGTTAGCGCAGTTTGCCAGAGCCATCTCAATCACGTCAAATGCGAACAGCGGGCCCCCGACTGGCGACCGTCCCGGCCGGCAGTTTTCGCCCAGTCTTCCCGCGATGTCGTCTCGTGTTCCTTGCGCTACAATCCGGCGCGCATGCTCGATCACTGTCTTCTCACACTGCGCCACGCAAGAAGTCGACCGACGTCGTCAGGAACGTGGGCCTGGCAAACCCGCCCCTCCCGCCCTTCAGAGCACCAAGTGCGATGGAGTGCATGGGGAGTCTAATCGCACCGCTGTTCAGCGCGGACGCCATAACCGTGGAGGGCAAGGTGTCGCTGGTCGACGACCAGATCCTGCCCGAAGAGTGGGCGTACATCCAGGGCGCGTCGCCCAAGCGACGCGCCGAGTTTGGGACGGGCCGCGTGTACGCGCGCAGGGCGCTCGCGGCGCTTGGCGTGGCACCGGCGCCGCTTCTTCCTGGGATTGATCGTGCTCCCCTCTGGCCGACGGGCATAATCGGCAGCGTCACACACACAAGCGGGTACTGCGCGGTGGTGGCTCGTCGTAGTCCGCCCTGCCAATCGGTAGGGCTTGACGCTGAGGAGCTGCGCCCGGTGGATGAGGCCACCGTCCATCTGGTTTCGACGGCCACAGAGCGTCGGTGGCTGAACAGTCAGCCACACCGCGCGCGCGCTACGCTTGCCCTGCTGCTTTTCAGCGCGAAGGAGGCATATTACAAGTTGGAGTACCGAATCACCGGGCGAATTCTCGACTTCCAGGATGTGGAGGTCGATATTCGGCTCGCTGCCGGATCCTTCGAGGCGCGCACGGCGGCTGAGGGCGTGCCACCTGACTTGGCGAGAGTGACAGGCAGATTTCGCTATGCCGCTGGCAAAGTCCTGTGTGGCGTCGAGTTGCCTTGCAAGCCGACCCTGGGAGTCTGCTGAGCCAGTCATCCGCTGGAGTGTCCCGCACGCCCGCCGCCAGCACCAGGCCTGGCGGCGCAGGTTGTCGCCGCTCAGCCCCTGCCGCGTGGACGCGGGACGCACGCTGTCCCCTGGTGTTGCCTTTGCGTGATAGGACGCGAGATGCGCATGCGAGCTCGGTCCGTCCTCCCCCTGACAGCTGTTCTCCTGCTCCTGGCGGGCCTTCTCCTGCTGTGGTTCCGCAACCGAGATTGCAGTCTCTATAGGGGTGGCCCGCTGGGCGCCGCCCAGTACCGGGCCCTGGCGGCGAGCACGGGCTGGCAGACCGACGAGCGGCCGGTGGCTCCCGGTGTGATTCTCCGCGGTCTGCTGCATCGACCCGAGCAGAAGGCGAAACCGTGGGTCCTGTTTTTCGGCGGGAATGGCCCCGATCTCCTGCGCCGATCACAGGATGCGCTGGATCAGCTGCGCGGTTCGCACGACATCGGGTTGGCCGTATGGGCCTATCGAGGATACGATGGCTCGGACGGCACACCCAGTCCCACGGTCTTTCGCTCGGACGCGCGGGCCCTGTATCGCTACCTGCAGGAGGACGTCTGTGGGCGCGACTCCGCCGTTCACGTGGTGGGCTTCTCAATGGGCGCCGAAGTTGCCCTGCGTCTTGCTGCCGATTTGCAAGCCGATGGACAGCCGGCCGCTAGCCTGACCTTGCTCTCTTCCAGCTTGGACGACTACTGCCTGCTGCCACGCGCGTGGTACCGGCAATGGCTGCTCTTTCCAGATCGCATGGAGGTGGTGGGACTGATCGACCGTCTGCGCGGTCCGATCGTGATAGCGCACGGCAGCGCGGATGGGATCAACCCAGTGGAACAGGCGCGCACCGTGGCCAGTACCCTGGGGACACGCGGCCAGTACGTCGAATTGCCCGGTACCGGTCACGTCGCAACCCTCTTCGATTCGAGAGTCCACCATGCCGTGCTGAGATTGCTCGGCGAAGAGCCCTAGGCCATGCCTTGAGCCGAACCTCGACCACGACTGGCGGCGCACAACGTAGCCTTGGGCGAACCATTCGTGGACTTGGCACGAACAACTCCCCTGTCAGTCTCGCGCCTCCTGCGCCGCTGGGGTACCCCGCGATCGCAGCCGCTGGTACAGCCCGAGCAGTCGCAGGACGGCTATCGCCTCCAAGGGGAAACGGAAGCACGTCATTTTCACCCGCAGCCAGGCGACTGCGTAGAAGAACTTGTTAGCGGGAAACGCCATCACACGCAACACGGGGGTGCGGACGTTCTGGTAGTCCAAAGGGTTCAGCATCCGGAAGTAGATCTTCAGGAATGCATCAAGTCGGCTTTGGCATCCCGGCGGCGCCCACGGCGCCCTGAACTCACGAAGTGTGTGCTTCGCCCATCCCTCCAAGCGCTGCGGCGGGACGAATCCGCTCCGCGTCGCCCGTTCGAGAAGCTCGGTGCGCGGGTAGGGTGTGTAGAACCACACCGACACTTGGAGCCGGCGATCGATGAGCTTCGCGCGACCGATCATGGCAAGGGTTAGATCAAAATCACGCCCCGGGTCCACGGGAAGGCAAACCATCGTGGATAGGCGCGGGATGATACCGTGCGGTTTCAGCATCTCCACGAAACGGTAGGTGTGCTCCACCTTGGATCGCTTGTCGAGGATGTCGAGCACCTGCTGGTCGCCGGATTCCGCCCCGACGTAGATCCGGAAACAGCCGGACTGCTCGAATAGGGCGACGTCGTCGTCGGTGAGCCCCTCTGTGAAGAGGCGCGCGTGCGCGCTGCACTTCCATCTCAGGTTCAACTTCGCATCGATCATCGCCTGGGCGAGCTCGCGGCAAAATTGGATGTTCACAAAGAAATTGTCGTCGTCGAAAGACACGCCGTCGATGTCGGCACGTTCCTTCAGGATCCGCAGGTCCTCGATGATTCGCTCCACGGACTTGTGGAACCAGCGACGTTGGTACGACACCACCACACTGCAAAAAGCGCAGTTGAGCGGGCACCCGTGGCTGGCAAAGTATCCAATACAGCGCTTCGACGGCGGAAGCTCGTAGACATATTGCCTGAGGTCGAACAGGCTCCAGTTGATCGGGGGAAAGGCATCAGAGTTCGTGACCGGTCCCGCTGGGTTCACCAACACGGCCCCAGCGCGCTTGAAACCGAGACCGGGAATGTCCGAGACGTCCTGTCCATCGCGCAATCGCTCCGCGAGTTGCCGAAGCGGGCGTTCGCCTTGGCCGACAACTACGTAGTCGACGTAGGGCTCCTGCAGGGTCTGCTCGGGCAATAGCGTCGGGTGCCACCCACCCCAGACGATCGGCGCACGGCAGATCTCGCGCACCTTCTTTGAGAAGGCAATGCCGCCTTGGATCGGATGCCCGGTCATGCTGCTCACGCCGGCCAGCAGGATGCGGTCGGCTTTTTCTGCCAGCACCGCCGGGTAGTCGGGCTGCCTCGACTCATCCAGGAGGACGACTTCCAGTCCGCAATCCCTCAGCGCCCGTTCCAAGTACAGCAGGGCGTACGGTAGCTCGTTCGGGGCTCCATCTTCGGAAGCCGTTGGACAAAAAAGGACGACGACATCAGGAGCCGTGGCTGGCATCTGAGCCCTCAGTGACAATGAGGTGACCATCTGGCACCTCTGCCGAAAAGCACGCAGACTTCACAAGCACGCACCGTATACCTGCGCCTCGCCGGGAGCAAGCTCTCCAACAGCCAGTCCGACACCGTTAGAAAGCGAGCCAGGCGGACGCCCGGCATGCGGCCATGACCTGCTGGCAGGTGGCGTGCTGTTCTGGCCGCGTGAACCGTGTCGCGCACCGCTCGTGCCCACAGGCGCAGTTTTTGTGGGTCGGTCTAAGCGGGCCGCGCAAGACGGCCGTGCGACTTCCGGGGGCCTCCGTATCGCGTCAACCAGTGCTGATGCCCCTGAGATGCCCCATCCTGTCTCGCCGCGTGGTGGCGACTTTGGGTTTCTTAGCCGGCATCGACGGGAGTACACTTCTCGCCCATGAAATCCAGCTGTGCCGAGGTGAAAGAGCACGATCCTGCCAGCATTACGGGCGTGCGACAGGCCGCAGGGCGTGTCGGGTGTTCCCTCCTGCCGCCGCACGTACTGCGCGTTGTCCCGAACACGGACGCAGTACTTTGCGCGCAGGCGCTGCTCGAGAATTCGATCCCTCATCGCGCGAGAGTGCGCCGGTGAGCGGCCTGCGACAGGTCAAGAGATTCCTCAGCCGTCAGCCTCTGTTGCGATGGTGGATCGAGCAACGATATGAGCGCTACCCCAACTTCCGCAGTTCGGGGGTCAAGATTGAGGGACTTCGCATAGTTAGGTCTTCTGGTTGGCACTACATTTTGGAGTTCATGGAGGGCGTGCGGAGGCGTTCTGGAAGTCTCAGGCCGAGGCGGG
>Ga0265316_10000089_pt1 | contig 97347 bp, 94 predicted proteins | sample 4522metaG_FD_202092 | JGI IMG/M metagenome (GOLD analysis project Ga0265316, IMG submission 202092) | Rhizosphere microbial communities from Carex aquatilis grown in University of Washington, Seatle, WA, United States - 4-5-22 metaG | ecosystem: Host-associated > Plants > Roots > Rhizosphere >... | reverse complement strand
GCACTGCAGGATCACGGTGACCTCGCGCGGAACATAGTTCGCCACATGCGTGGGCAACCCGATGCCGAGGTTGACGATGTCACCAGTCTTGAATATACGCGCAATGCGTTTGGCGATGATTTCCTTGCTCTCGACGTACTCGATCACGGCGTGCTCCTATTTCCCGGCCTGCACAAGGTAGTTGACGAAGATCGAGGACGTGTGGACGTCGTCGGGGTCGATCTCCCCTATCTCCACGATCTCCTCCACCTCCGCAATGACCACGGAGCAGGCCGTGGCCATGAGGGGGTTGAAATTGCGCGCCGTCTTGGCGTACCGAAGATTGCCTGCACGATCGCCCTTCTTTGCCTTGACCAGAGCAACATCGCCTGGTAAGGGCAGCTCCAGGAGGAAGGTCTTGTTCGCAATAGTTAGAATTTGCTTCCCCTGCGCGACCTCCGTCCCGATCCCTGTGGGCGTCAAGACACCGCCAAGGCCGTAGCCCGCCGCACGAATGCGCTCCGCAAGCGTGCCCTGTGGGACCAGATCCACAATTGTCTCGCCAGCGTCCATTTGGCGCTGTGATTCAGGGTTCGCGCCGATATGCGAAACGATCATGCGCGAGAATTGCTTGTTCACCACCAGCGGGGCGACGCCGGTTGCCTTTCCCGTCTTCTGGTTCAGGACGGCCGTGTCGTTGCAGACGAGGGTGAGCCCTTTCGTCCCGGCCTTCGCCAGCGCCGCGATGATTGCATTCGGTGACCCGCAGGCGAGGAAGCCCCCGATATGGATTGTCATGCCTTCTTTGACCATAGCCGCAGCTTGGGCGGCCGTGATGATGGGCTTTTGTACCATTCGTGTCCTCCCTCTTCAGATTTTCGTTGCGTCCATGGCCGGACGGCGAATAGTCCCGTGAGGGTGAAAATCGTGATTCTGACCAGCAGACGTCCGTTCGCCAGCGCACATTCAGTCGATGGTTAGGTCCTCATGGCGTGCTCTGGGTTCGAGGCTTGTCGGACGGTGCTTGCTTTCGTTCAGATTGGGCGAAAAGGAACCGCATGATCGAATCCCGATCTTTGTCCGAGAGAGACTCGAATTTCACTCTCATGACCCGCCCCATTCGTGAGTAACGCAGGACACGGGCGAGCATCGTGAGCTTGGTCATCTGGAGAGAGAAGGACATCTCCAGAAGATCGCCTTCCTCGAATCGTCCCTTTGGATTTTGAAAGCTCGCGCCTCCACCTCCCAGATCGATGAGGTGAGTCTTGAGCGGCACGGCGCCGACCGAGAACGGCATGATGTAGACGGGAAGGAATTCTCTTCTGCGATAATAATTTCGGCGCTGGTGACGCATGATCTGCGAAGAGTGCTCGATGCGTACGGCATCCTTTTCGATCTCGGAGATCTTGGTAGAAAAAGAAAAAATGCCAGCCGCGTTGTGAAAATAGGCGGTGAGCTTCAAGTCTTTCGTTAGGAACGGGGTGCCCGAGTCGAGCTTTACAAGCATTGTCGTAAGCCCTTGCGCAAGGATCGTGCCTCCGAAGCGGGCCTTCGATCCTGCGACGAGAAGCACCGAGGAGCCCTCGGCCAATTCGGAGCTCGATCCCGGCACCTCCTCTGGCTGCGTGAGGCGGAAGCCGATCTTGAGACGCAGGGCATCGAGGTGGGTTTCTGAATACTGCTCATGCTGGCCCATCTTTCGCGCGCATGCATCGAAGACATGATGGTTGATAAGAAGCGCATGGAGGGATTCTCCCCGGTCGATATAGAGCGATAGCCGCCCAAGAAGAGCGGTCTCTTGGGCGTTCAAGTCGAGCTTGGCAATGAGGTGTTCGAGCATCTCACGCGAATGCGCCGCAATTATCCTGCGCGCTTTGCTCCTTTGCGCAACAAAGTAAATTAAAAAAAAGAGCAAGAGAGCGATCGTGATAAGGAAAACAAAAAGGATATCCAGCCGCGTCTGGACAAATCCCTGGCCGAAGGCCGAGATGAATTGCCCGACGCCTGTCTGATTGGTATACAACATATTGAATTGCCCCTTTTCCCATGGTGCCCGCGTCTTGCGTGGCACTTCTGCGATTCATGGTTGACTCTAGTATGATAATACCGGGTCGTTAGCAATGCCATTCCAAAAAAGACAATGAGTGACAAGGCGGGCGGCAAGAAGAGCTTGCTCGCCGCGGTGTTCATGAAATGTGGTGGGCCTCTGAAAAGTGTCGCTACCCTTGCGGTGCTTGGTGGAGTTTGAGAGCTGGGAAGTCTTAGCTGATGCGGCGGAGCACAACGGTTCAGTCATCTGCTTGCATCGTTAGAGCGGAGAGCTCGCACGAGCCGAAGACTCGGCAGAAGAGATGAATCAGCGTATGCCTACGTCAGGGAACAGCCGGGCGGACTCTTTCTTGACAACCTCATAGCACTCGCACACGCGCGCCTCCAGGCCCGGACGATCCAGCACCGTGATACGGCCATGGCTATAGTGAATCAATCCGGCGCTCTGCAATTTTCCCGCAGCCGCGGTCACGCCTTCGCGCCGTACTCCCAGCATATCGGCGATCAATTCCTGTGTCATGATCAGCTCGTTGGTGGGCAGCCGATCGAGGCTGAGCAGAAGCCAGCGACACAGCTGCTGGTCCACCGTATGGTGACGATTGCATACCGCCGTTTGCGCCATTTGAGCGAACCGGGCCAATATGTAGCGGAATAATAGACGTTGTAGGTCCAATCCGCGATTGAATTCAGATTTGAGTAAATGCCCTTGCACTCGATATGCGTGACCCGCGCTTTGCACCACGGCCCGATTCGGCATTGTATCTCCGCCCATGAAGAGTGCAATGCCCACGATGCCATCGTTGCCGACAACGGCGATCTCGGCGGACGCACCGTCCTCCATGACATAAAGCAATGACACGATGGCGGTAGTGGGAAAATAGGCATGATCCAACTTGTTCTCTGGCTCGAACAAAGCCTTACCAAGGGGAAGGGCTACCAGCTCCAGGTGTGGAGCTAGACGTGCATATTCGGGTTCCGGAAGGGCGGCGAGCAGATGGTTTTGTCGAGATGATCTTAGGGGGCTGCGCATCCGTTTCATGAGCGACCACAGCACGCCGCTCGACATTGAAGCCTATCATTTTTCTGGTGAGGTCGTACATACACGAGGGATTGCGCTTTCTCATCACCACACTTCACAACTCCCATTCTGTGTGCGTTACCACACAGAATTGCATTGCCTGAGCGTCGATTTTTATCGGTAGTTAGGGCTTCAAAAGCGAATGGATAAAGTGTCTGAAGGTGGTCAGCAGCGGGGCGGCATAGTCGAGGAATTCAGAGATTTGGGGAGGCACTCCGTGGGGATCGATTTATCAAACCTTGCTTCAAGTCGGGCGCGTGCCGAAGATCTCATCGCCCTGGTTGTACGCAACGTCATGAGCGAGATTCACTCCATGAAGGGAGTTCTCGGCAGGTCCGCGAACGTAGTCGATTTTGTAAACTTGGAAAAGAGCGCGATCGCTTCGCTTACGAGCATAAAGCGGCTGATCGTCGAAGGATGGATCGAGCCCTTGATAGGGATTCGGCATTCATTGGAATGCGGCCTGCCGGCGCGTCAGGGCCGGGAGGTGCGCATCGGTGTCTTTCCCACGGCGGCAAACCCTCTTCACTGGGCCCATCTGCTCGGAGGGCTTGTTGCGATGGAACGCTTCCACCTGGACAAGGTCATCTTCGTCATCGCCGGGCAGGATTCGCGCAAGCCTGAGATGGCACCGGCGAAGGTCCGTCACTCCATGGCAAAGGAAGTTCTCCATCTTTTCAACCCGTTCTTCGAATACTCCCCCATTGCTCTGGGTACTACAAGCTCGGGAGAGGAGAATCTATTCAAGATTCTCAAGATGAATCCCGCTCAGGCCATTCATGCATTCTATATCGCAGGTGGCGATCATTATCACAGGTTCGATCCCGCGTCCGGCAGCCCCGATACGATCCAGAGACTCGAGGAGGGAATGGCTGTGAAGTCATTTGGCTTCGATGCCCGATTGCATCGGGTATCACCCGTTTTCCTTCACCGGGTGAATGAGGAGAGAGTGATTCCGACATTCCTTGACGTGCACCGCGTGGGGACGCTGCCTCTGCAGACGTCTTCGACGGAAATTCGCTGGGCCCTTGAGGACCGCGGACGCTGGGGTAAGCTCTCCGCGCTTCCGTATGTCGCGCTGGCTTCCATCTGTGGAAACGGCTTGTATCGCGTAGGAGAGTGCAAGGAATTTCTGGACACGCTCCACTCTTCCTCTGGTCGCGTGGTTGATTCTCAAGATGTCACCTTGGAACCTGGACATGCAAGAAGACCGTCCTTCGTCCGTTCTCTCGTTACGCTTCCGTTCGCAGCCCTGCCAGCGCCTAACGCTGCCAATAATCAGTCTCCCACGTGATAGAAGCTCCGTGAATGTTCCGCGAAAACAGATGTCGCATTGGAGGAGTTGTAGATGCCAAAGATGACGGTCAAAGACATTGAGGTTAAGGAGGAGAGGGTATTGGTCCGCGTGGACTTTAATGTTCCCATGAACCATGAAGGGGCGATCACCGACGACACACGCATCCGGGCAAGCATGCCCACGATCAAATATCTGTTGAGCCAGCGCTCGCGAATCATCCTCTGCTCACATTTAGGTAGGCCTGACGGCAAAGTGGTGAAAGAGCTAAGCCTGGCGCCTGCCGGAGTGAGATTGTCAGAGCTCCTCAAGATGCCAGTAGAGACGTTGAATGATTGTATCGGTCAGCAGGTCGAGGCCGCGGTGTCAAACATGCGCGGCGGTACCATTGTGCTGCTTGAAAACCTGCGATTCCATCCACAAGAAGAGGCGAATGAGCCTGAGTTCGCCAAGAAACTATCAAGCCTGGCGGATGTCTATGTCGATGATGCGTTTGGCTCATGTCATCGCAGCCACGCTTCAATAGTGGGGATCGCACGGTACCTGCCCGCCGTATCCGGACTGCTGCTGGAAAAAGAGCTTACGACCTTGAGCCGGTTGACGGGAAATCCAGAGAGGCCCTTTGCCGTCATGATCGGGGGGGCGAAGGTGGCCACGAAGCTCGGGCTTTTGGACAATATTCTGCCAAAGATAGATTCTCTCCTCTTTGGCGGTGGGATGGAAGCCACATTCATTAAGAGTCAGGGCTTCGGCATCGGGGCTTCAGCCGTGGAGAATGACCAGATAGATCATGTGCTGAAACTGAAGATAAAGGTCAAATCCGCTGGTGTTCGGTTGCTGTTTCCAACGGACCTCATCATTGCTCAAAAACTGGAAGCTGGCTCACCCTTCAGGATAGTTTCGATAGATCAGATTCCTGAGGGATGGTTGATAGCTGATGTCGGGCCTGAAACAATCAAAGCATTCACCAGGGAGCTGAATCGAAGCAGGACTGTTTTCTGGAACGGGCCCTTGGGAGTATTTGAGATTCCCGATTTTGCCAAGGGAACGCGAAGCATGGCCGCGGCGCTTGCCGAACTGAATGCGACAACGGTCATCGGAGGAGGCTCAACCGCCGAGGCGGTGGTAGAAATGGGACTGGCGGATAAAATGTCGTTTGTCTCAACCGGCGGTGGGGCTTCACTTGAGTTACTCCAGGGCAAGGTACTCCCCGGAGTAGCCGTATTGAAGGATGCGTAACACACGGAACGGAGAAATCCGTCACTTTATACTCATTGAGAGAGCGTGGTGATGGAAACAATAAAGAGCATCAAAGCCGTAGAGATACTCGACTCCCGAGGAAATCCCACTCTCAAGGTGAAGGCAGAGCTTGATGGCGGTTGCTTCGGCGTGGCGGCCGTGCCCTCCGGAGCGAGCCGCGGCAAGCACGAGGCAGTGGAGCTGCGAGACGGCGACGCTTCCCGATTCAACGGTATGGGCGTTCTTAAGGCGGTGTCCAATGTAAACGAAAAGATTGGGCCAGTCATGGTCGGCCTGTCAGCTCTTGACCAGGCGTCAATTGACAAAACGTTGATCGATCTTGATGGAACGGAGAACAAATCCGGCCTCGGTGCTAACGCCATTCTAGGAGTCTCACTGGCCGTCGTCCACGCCGCGGCATCCTGCATAGGAATTCCACTTTTTCGGCACTTGGGCGGAGTGGCTGCACACACGCTGCCCGTGCCCATGATGAATATTCTGAATGGAGGCAAGCACGCCGCCAATTCGACTGATTTCCAGGAGTTCATGATCGTACCTGCTGGTGCGCATAGCTTCAGACAGGCGCTGCAAATGGGGAGTGAAATCTATCACGGTCTGAAAGCGATTCTCAAGGACAAGGGGTTGAAAACGAATGTCGGTGATGAAGGGGGATTCGCACCTTCCCTGAAGATCAATCGGGAAGGAGTTGAACTACTCGTGTCAGCTATCGAAAAGGCTGGATACACTGCCGGCAAAGACTGCTTTATCGCCTTGGATCTCGCGGCCAGCGAGTTCTATCGTGATGGCAAGTACGTCCTTGCTCGAGAAGGAATCTCGTTGAGCACCGATGGAATGATAGAGTACTGCGCTGATCTGGTTTCTCATTATCCGATAATCAGCATCGAAGACGGCCTGGCAGAGGACGACTGGGATGGCTGGCGATTGATGAATGAAAAACTGGGCGCAAAAGTACAATTGGTAGGCGACGATCTGTATGCCACGAATAGAAAACGACTGACCAAAGGAATTCGAGTGGGAGCATCCAACTCCATCCTGATCAAGGTAAACCAGATTGGTACTTTGAGTGAGACTCTCTCTGCGTCCCAAATGGCCCAAAAGGCAGGATGGACCGCAATCGTCAGCCATCGATCCGGCGAGACTGAAGACACGACAATAGCCGATCTGGCCGTCGGGCTTGGTAGCGGACAGATAAAGTCTGGCGCTCCATGCCGTTCGGAGCATACAGCCAAGTACAACCGCCTTCTGACAATAGAGCAGGAATTGGCCTCGGGCGCCCAGTATGCGGGGATTCAGGCTTTCCGCAACAGAGACGGAAATCTCGGCGTGGATGCGTAAGACAGGTGAAACCGTGAGAAAGGTGTAAATCGTACCATGAATATGAAACCTGATCAGCGCACAAAGACCCAGTTATCCATATTCTTTGCTGTCGCGGGTCTCCTCATTTTCCAATTGTTGTTCATGCGCGGTGGCGGCCCCACTGAAGTCGCGTACAGCGACTTCAAAAAAGCGCTTTCAACGGGCAAGGTGCAAGATCTCGTCGTTTCCCCCACGGACATCCAGGGCACCATGGTCGACGCATCCGGACAGCTCACCGCTTTTCATACTTTGCGCGTCGATGAGCCAGACTTCGTGAAACAATTGACCGACAAGGGAGTGAAGTTCACCGGCAAGGCTCAAGGGTCGTTCTTGGGAAGCGTCTTCACGTGGATCCTGCCCGTAGGCATCATGTTTGCCCTGTGGTTTTTCTTCATGAAGCGGAAGGGAGCCGGCATGGGGATGGGCTCGGGCGGTCCGGGCGTGTTGGGAATTGGAAAGAGCAAGGCGAAGCTCGCGGTAGACAGAGGGTCGAATGGAATCACCTTCGGAGATGTCGCGGGAATTGACGAAGCCAAAGAGGAGCTGCAAGACGTCGTTGACTTTCTCAAGACTCCCGATCGCTTCGAGACTCTCGGCGGGAGGATCCCGCGCGGCATCCTCCTGGTTGGCGCCCCGGGAACCGGAAAGACTCTCCTTGCCAAGGCCGTGGCAGGAGAAGCCGACGCGCTTTTTTTCAGCATTTCGGGATCGGAGTTCGTGGAAATGTTCGTCGGCGTCGGGGCCGCGCGCGTTCGCGATCTGTTCTCTCAGGCTTCCGCAAAAGCACCGTGCATCATTTTTATCGACGAGCTGGACGCACTCGGTAAGGCCCGCGGCTTCAGCCCCATGGGGGGGTATGACGAGCGTGAGCAGACCCTGAACCAGCTCCTGACGGAAATGGACGGGTTTGGCGGCCACAAAGGAGTGATTGTCATGGGCGCCACCAATCGCCCGGAAATCCTGGACCCCGCGTTGCTCAGGCCCGGACGTTTTGATCGGCAGGTCGTGGTGGACCGGCCCGATCTGGTGGGCCGTGAAGGCATCCTGAAAGTTCACGCCAAAGGGGTGAAGCTCGGTGCATCGGTGGACCTTCACGTAATTGCCCAGCGTACCCCGGGGTTTGTAGGGGCGGACCTTGCAAATATCGTCAACGAGGCGGCACTCCTTGCGGCTCGGCGGGAGAAGACAGAGGTGTCCCCGGATGAGCTCAGCGAGGCCATCGACCGTGTCGTGGCAGGGCTGGAGAAGAAGAAGCGACTCATCAATCCGCAGGAGAAAAAGATCGTCGCCTTCCACGAGTCGGGGCACGCCGTGGTCTGCCACAGTCTTGATAGCGTGGACGTGGTACAAAGGATTTCCATTGTACCACGTGGCGTGGCCGGACTAGGTTATACCATCCAGCTTCCCACTGAAGACCGCTATTTGGTCACGAAGAAGGAGCTGGAAGAAAAGCTCGCGTCGCTCCTGGGCGGAAGGGTGGCTGAAGAGTTCTTTTTCAATGACGTCTCGACGGGGTCGCAGAATGACCTGTACAGGGCGACGGAAATAGCCCGCGCGATGGTCAAGGAGTATGGGATGAGCACGCGGATGGGGCTCGCTGTTTACGAGCGCCCGCGAAATCCCTTTCTCAATGGAGACTTGTACGGGCCAGTGGAGAGGGACTATTCGGAAAAGTTCGCCGCGGAGATCGATGAGGAAGTGAAGCTCATCCTCGAGCAGGCCCAAACGACCGCGCGCGCCATCGTTGAGGCAAAGCGTGCGACGGTGGAAGCCATCGCCGAGCGCCTCTTAGAGAATGAAGTCATTGAGCGGGAGGAGTTTCTGCGGCTTGCGGAAGGGGCGTCGGAGCAAAGCCCTATCATGGCATAGAAGAACTTCCGTGCTGGGTGGAATTGATTAGGAATAGGCGCCGGATGCCTGCCTGACTTTCAATACGGGGCAAGCCGCCGTCCGCGTCGAGAACTGACAACATTCCCCTCAGCCTCAATGAATGGCTGCCACCGTCGCGGCAGGCCAGCCCTTTCGCAACGCGGCGACGAGACCTGTGGAAATATCGACGGAGAATTCGTAAGTTTTTTCTCCATGTTTGTCGTGGGCGACCACGGAACAATGCGGATTGCCCCGGCCAGTCAGCCATGAGAAAAAGCCCTTCTTTGGGGTCTGCACGGAGACAATCTCGCTTCGTGCTATGGTGAACTCGCTCTCATCTTCATGCTCAGCCGATATGTCCATGTTCATGTATGGCCGCGGGGTGTCGGCAACATATTTGAATCGGAAGGACTTGTCGGTCAGGATGAGAAGCCCTTCATGGCCCGCAGGGTTCCCCCCGTCACGAAACCAGTTGCCCTCGCTCCGGGCCTCGACTTTCTCACCTGTCTCCAACTCGAAAGCCTGCCAGAATTCCGCTATGTGGTCAGCCACGGCTGTGCCTCCTCTGCTCTGCAAAAGCTAACGAAGGTAAAGATCCGCCCTTTTTGATCAGACAGCTGTTTGCCAGCGCACAGATCGCGGATCCTCCAAACCAGTCAGGAGCTGCCTGCGGGCACCCCATCAATGTGCGCCACCGCACAGAAATGAATTGGTCGCTTTTCCAACATTATTCATTGACAAGGCGTTCTGGTACGCGCCGATACAGCGCAAAACGAGTGATCGCTTCATGGCCAGCGACCCCTCATAGCCTCGCATGAGTCTGAGCGAAATGAGACGGAATGAGGAAAGATGGAGCATGTGATGGAAATTAGCCCCCGTGCCGGAAAACTTGCTGATCCGGAAATGTTGGTAAACGTGCCCCGTCTGGTCACGGCCTATTACAACGGGGTTCCCAACCCTTCGGTTTCCTCACAGCGGGTCGTGTTCGGTACATCAGGGCATCGTGGATCGGCGTTTGAGACGGCTTTCAACGAATGGCACATCCTCACGATCTGCCAGGCGATTTGTTTCTATCGAAAGCGGCAGCGCATCGAGGGCCCGCTGTTTCTTGGCGGGGACACACACGCGCTTTCCGTGCCGGCTTGCGCCACAGCGCTTGAGGTGCTGGCCGGAAACGGGGTCGAAGTCATACTCGCGCAAGGGGATGAATACACGCCGACTCCCGTCATCTCGCATGCGATTCTCAACTACAATAATGGGCGAACGACAGGACTTGCTGACGGTATCGTCATCACTCCGTCTCACAATCCGCCGCACGACGGCGGGCTCAAATACAACCCGCCAAACGGCGGACCGGCGGGATCCGCGGTCACCGCGTGGATCGAAGCCAGGGCGAACAAGCTCCTGGAAGCGCGTCTCCGCGGGGTAAGGCGCATATCCTGCGAAAGGGCGCTTGCCTCATCCACGACCCACCGGCACGACTACCTGAGCTCGTATGTCGACGACCTCGAAGGGGTGATCGACATGGATGCCATCCATGGCTCGGGCATAAGGCTGGCGGTGGACCCACTGGGTGGCGCAGGGGTTCACTACTGGGGGGCAATCGCCTCGCGCTACGGGATAGAATTGACCGTACTCAACACAATCGTCGACCCGACCTTCCGCTTCATGACCTTGGATTGGGACGGCCAGATCCGCATGGATCCATCGTCTGCCTACGCGATGCGTGGTGTAATCGATCTGAAGGACCGTTTCGATATAACGCTTGTTTGCGACACGGACCACGACCGCCACGGAATCATCACCAGGAGCGAGGGGCTGCTCCCGCCAAATCACTACCTGTCAGTCGCCATACACTATCTCTTCCAACACAGGCCGGATTGGTCCGCCGTGTCGGCGGTCGGCAAGACAATCGTGAGCAGCCAGATGATCGATCGCGTCAGCGCAAAGCTGGGCCGGAAGCTTTACGAAGTTCCGGTAGGCTTCAAATGGTTCGTGGATGGGCTGCTCGATGGATCGCTCGGCTTTGGAGGTGAAGAGAGCGCCGGGGCTTCCTTTGCCCGTCGGGATGGCAAGGCATGGACGACGGACAAGGACGGAATTATTGCCGCATTGCTCTCGGCGGAGATCACCGCGAAGCTGAACCGCGATCCCGGCGAAATCTACCGTGAGCTCACGCGCGACTTCGGTCAGCCTTCCTACGACCGGGTCGAGGCGCCGGCCACCTCGCTGCAAAAGGAGCTCCTCAAGACGCTTTCCGCACAGCAGGTCAAGGCGAACGAACTGGCTGGGGAGAGAATTCAAGCCATCCTTACCAATGCCCCGGGAAATGGCGAGTCCATAGAGGGATTGAAGGTAACATCCGAGAACGGATGGTTCGCGGCGCGTCCTTCAGGGACGGAGGATATCTACAAGATCTACGCTGAGAGTTTCCTCGGGCCGGATCACGTGCGCCGCATTCTCGAGGAAGCGCAGGGTCTTGTGAACGACGCTCTTCGGGAGACAGCGCCACCCCACACTCTTCAGGGAAAGAAGTCATGAGGAAGCCGAAGAGGACGAATGCAGAGTTGAAATACCTTGTGGCCCTGCTGGCAGACACCGACGGCATGATCCGCGAACGGGCTCGCGAATCGTTGGTGGATACCGGGAAGGGCGCTGTTCTGTCCTTGATAAAGGCGCTGCAAACATCCCCGCTGGATCAAGTCCGATGGGAAGCGGCAAAGGCGCTCGGTGCAATCGATGACACCAGATCAATGCTGCCACTGGTGAATGCGCTCAAGGACAGCAACGACGATGTCGCATGGCTGGCCGCTGAAGGGTTGAGGAAATACAAACGGGACGCTTGGCAGCCTCTGTTGCGGCTCTTGATCAAGCAAGGATCCGAATCGGCCGCTCTTCGCAACGCGGCCCACCATGTCTTCTTGAATCAGGAACCTGAGGGGTTTGAAAAATCGTTTGCCGCGCTCATGAAGGCCCTGGAAACCGTGACGGTACCAGAAGCGGTGGCGGTAGCTGCGTACGAAATGCTCAAGGCAATGAAGGATAGCCAATGAGCGCACATCTACGAGACGGCCGGTGGCTCAAAGATCCTTCGACCGCCGACATCGAAGGGTTTGATACTCTGGCTGAGCTGGCCCTCGATATGCGCTGGTCATGGAATCACGCAACAGACGAAGTCTGGCGACAACTTGACCCCGTGCTGTGGGACCTGACTCATCATCCTTGGGACGTCCTGCAAACCGCCTCGCGGGAGAAAGTGAAGAGCGTTCTAACGGATCCCGTCTTCCGAAGAAAGATAGATTCCCTTATCCAGTCCAAAAAGCAGGCAGAGAAGGCACCCGCGTGGTTTCAGCATTCGCATCCAAAGGCTGCCCTGACGTGCGTGGCCTATTTCAGTATGGAGTTCATGTTGAGCGAGTCGCTGCCCATCTATTCGGGAGGTCTCGGCAATGTGGCCGGCGACCAGCTCAAAGCCGCCAGTGACCTGGGCGTTCCGGTAGTCGGAGTGGGGCTGCTCTATCAGCAGGGCTATTTCCGCCAGGCCGTCGACAAGGATGGAGCTCAACTGGCGTTCTACCCCTATAACGATCCTGGACAACTGCCCATCAGGCCGTTGCGACAGCCGAACGGCGAATGGTTGAGGCTGGAAATCAAACTGCCCGGCCGTTCGGTCTGGCTGCGCGCGTGGCAGGCACAGGTAGGAAGGGTGAAGCTCTACCTTCTCGACAGCAACGACGCGGCGAACGCGCCTGTCAACCGCGGGATAACGAGCGAGCTCTACGGGGGAGGGACCGAGCTGCGGCTCCAGCAGGAGCTTGTCCTTGGCATCGGGGGCTGGAGGCTTCTTGCAGCGCTCGGGATTCACCCGGAGGTCTGCCACCTGAATGAAGGGCATGCCGCCTTTGCGGTGCTGGAGCGTGCCTACGGCTTCATGACCGAGACGGATCAACCATTCGAGGTCGCGCTGGCCGTTACGCGGTCGGGCAATCTCTTTACCACCCACACGGCGGTGCCTGCCGGCTTCGATCGATTTGCTCCCGCTCTTATCGAGCATTACCTCGGCGGGTATGCGGAGAAGAAACTGATGTTGACTCTCCACGATCTTCTCGCTCTCGGCCGCCAGAATGCGCATGACGATTCTGAAAGTTTCAACATGGCGTTCCTCGCCATCCGCGGCAGCGGGGCGGTGAATGGCGTGAGCCAATTGCACGGGAAAGTGAGCCGTCATCTCTTCGAAGATCTGTTCCCCCAGTGGCCGGAATCCGAAGTACCCATCGGGCACGTGACAAATGGAGTCCATATGCCGACTTGGGATTCAGCCGAAGCGGACGATCTTTGGACGGAGGCATGTGGAAAGCACCGCTGGCTTGGAGAAACGGAATCCTTGGAGCAGGACGTTCGTCGCATCACTACCGCCAGATTGTGGAAATTCCGTTCCGCCGCAAGCGCATCTCTAGTCGAATATGCCAGGACACAACTGTCCGTGGAGCTCACCGCCTCCGGCGCGACGGCCGCGGCGGTCGACGAGGCGAAGCATCTCTTCGATCCCCGCGCGCTCACGTTGGGTTTTGCGCGCCGCTTTGCTACCTACAAGAGACCCAATCTTCTGTTGCACGATCCAGGTCGGCTGCTTCGGCTGTTGTCCAATCCAGAGCGCCCAGTGCAGCTCATCATGGCGGGCAAAGCCCATCCGGCGGACAAGACGGGGCAGTCACTGATTCAGGAATGGGTCCGATTCATTCGGCGACCCGAAGCGCGCCCGCACGTGATCTTTCTCAGCGACTACGACATGCTGCTGGCCGAGCGCCTGGTGCAGGGGGTGGACGTGTGGATCAATACGCCGCGACGACCCTGGGAGGCGAGCGGAACGAGCGGAATGAAAGTGCTCGTCAACGGCGGTATCAACCTCTCGGAATTGGACGGATGGTGGGCGGAGGCATACACGCCTGAAGTAGGGTGGGCGTTGGGGGACGGCCGGGAGCACGGCGATGATCCCGCATGGGATGCTGCCGAAGCCGACGAGCTCTACGATGTGCTCGAACGCGAAGTGATCCCTGAGTTCTACGATAGAAGCGAAAATGGCATTCCCACCGCGTGGGTTAGACGGATGCGGGAAAGCATGGCGCGGCTCACGCCGCGTTTCTCCGCGGATCGCACCGTGCGCGAATACACGGAGAAGCACTACCTCCCGTCCGCGGCTGCCTATCGTGAGCGTGCCGGTGATAAGGGCGGGGCGGGCAGAAGAATCGTCGATTGGCTTCATTCAGTGAGCCGGACATGGAGCTCGTTGCGCTTTGGGGACGTGCGGGTCGAAACATCGGAAGCCTCCCATGTGTTTGAAGTCGAAATCTTTACCAACGATTTCGACCCGAATGCGATGCGCGTTGAGCTCTACGCGGACGGAATTGACGGCAACGATCCGGTACGGGAAGAAATGAAAAGTGTGGGACCGCCCCCTGGAGCATCACGCGGCCGCCTCTATCGCGCAACGGTACCCACCGCGCGTGCGGCCAAAGATTACACGGCGCGGGTGATGCCGTATTACGATGGCGTGGCGGTTCCTTTGGAGGCGGTGGAAATCCTGTGGCAGCGATGACGCGTCATTCAACTCCAAGGGCATTGGAGAGGACCGACATTCGGGTCGGCGTGCCACTGCCGCTGGGAACTTCTCCTCATGGCGGAGGAGTGAACTTTGCGCTTACGAGCCGACATGCCAGTCACATTCGGCTGGAGCTTTTCGATCATCCCGAGGATTCGACGGCCGCACGAGTGATCGACTTGGATCCCACGCGAAACCGCACCGGCGACGTGTGGCATGTTTGCGTTGAGGGGATTCGTCCCGGCCAACTCTATGCCTACCGGGTGGACGGCCCGTACAAGCCGGCGGACGGACATCGCTTCAATTTCCACAAGCTTCTCCTGGACCCTTTTGCAACCGCCATCACGCCGCGGCCCAACTGGGACTTCGCCCCGGCTCGGGGGGACGATCCGTCCAAATCCGAGAAAGACTCGATGTCGGTGGTCGATGATGCCGGTGCCATGCCCAAATGCGTATTCACGCAAGAGCATTTTCACTGGCACGGGGATCGCCCTCCGCGCCATCCGTGGTCGGAAACGATCATTTATGAAACGCATGTACGTGGCTTCACCGTCAATCCAAACTCCGGGGTGGAGCATCCCGGCACCTACCGAGGTCTGACCGAAAAAACCCCCTACTTCAAGGAGCTCGGCGTAACCGCCGTTGAGCTGATGCCCGTGCAGGAGTTCAACGAATGTTCTCTCACCCGCAGGAACCCTGAAGCGAGTCAGCCGCTCAAGAATTACTGGGGCTACGATCCCGTGTCCTTTTTTGCGCCCAAAGCGACGTATAGCAGCTTGAAAGGTATAGGTCAGCAGAAGCTGGAGTTCAAGGAAATGGTCCGGGCATTCCACGATGCGGGCATCGAAGTAATCCTGGACATGGTATTCAACCATACTGCTGAAGGAAACGAACGGGGACCGACCTTCTGTTACCGTGGAATTGACAACTCGATCTTCTACATGCTTGCGGATGACAAACGGGGCTACAGGGACTACACGGGGACAGGCAACACCATCAATGCCAACCACCCGGTAGTGCGGGACCATATCCTGGACGCACTCCGTTACTGGGTGGTCGAGCTGCATGTCGATGGCTTTCGCTTTGACCTTGCCGCGGTGCTCGGTCGTGGCCGTTCTGGAAAGCTGCTCGCCGATGCACCGCTTTTAGAGCGCATCGCGGAGGATCCGATCCTCAGGGACGTAAGGATCATCGCCGAGGCGTGGGATGCGGCTGGAGCGTATGAGGTTGGGAGCTTCTCCGAACGTCGCTGGGCGGAGTGGAACGGCCGCTTCCGTGACGATGTCCGCCGGTTCTGGCGGAGTGATGACGGGATGCTCGGCTTGTCTGCCAACCGCATCTGCGGCAGCGCCGACATTTATAGCAAATCGGGCAAGGGCCCCGAGAGCAGCATCAATTTCGTCACCTGTCACGACGGTTTCACGTTGAACGACCTGGTGAGCTATCGTGACAAACATAATGAGGCAAATGGCGAAAATGGTCGCGACGGCTCGGATGCCAACTTCAGCGAGAACAACGGAATCGAAGGGGAGACATCGGACGCTGGAATCGAGTCTGCCCGGAAGCGCCAAATCAAGAACCTCCTGCTGACCCTTTTTATCTCCCGTGGAGTGCCCATGCTGCTTGGAGGAGAAGAGTTTCGCCGGACGCAGGGCGGCAATAACAACGCCTTCTGCCAGGACAACGACACGAGTTGGTATGACTGGAAGCTCCGTGAAGAGCACAGAGAGATTTTCCGCTTTACCCGTGGCATGATTGACTTTCGTCGTTCTCATCCGATTCTGAGCAGGGAACAATTCTACACGGAAGCCGACATCCGTTGGTCGGGCTCAAACGAGGGACTGCCTAACTGGGCCGACCCGAAGGAAAAGCGATGTGCCTGTCTGATCCAAGAAGGCGCGGCGCGCGCACTTTTCCTGATGTTCAATGCCGGTAGCTCAGCGGTGGATTTTCACCTGCCCCCACTCGTGCCTGAGGCTCAGTGGCATGTGGCTGCCGACACCTCCCGAATTACGCCGAACGATCTGTATGCCGTGGGCGAGGAGCCGGTTTGGAAAGATCCGCGAACCTACAACATGGCTCCCCGGTCGAGCGCCATACTTTTGGCTCAGACGGCGTCGACGTCTCTGAAGGCAGAGAGCCATCACAGTGCGAAAAAATGAAATCTTCTTTATGAATCTGCCATCGGCGCGCGGTCCGCCGAAAGAATGATCGCCCAGGGGCGGAAGGCTTGTTGGAATCTGTGCAAAAGGCATCGCGGAGCAATCATGAATATGAATTCGAATAACGAAGGGAAGGTTGAAAATAATGTTGTACAAAGCCAAGACGCTATTAGGTCATACTTTGCACAGTCTGGACGGAGAATTGGGCAAAGTCAAAGACCTCTACTTCGATGATCGGCACTGGGCAATTCGCTATCTGGTCGCCGATACGGGAGACTGGCTTACCGGCAGACAGGTTTTGATTTCGCCCTATGCGCTGGGATCGGTGAATGAAAAAGATCATAAGATCCGGATCGATTTGACTAAAAAACAGATCGAGGGCAGTCCAGCCGTGAGCACCGATCAACCGGTCTCGCGGCAATTCGAGCGGTCATACTATACATATTATGGATGGCCGGCGTATTGGACTGGCTCATACGCGTGGGGGGCCATTCCGACGCTTATTCCTCTCAGCGAAAAAGCCAGTGCATTCAACCCGGGTGGAAAAGAATGGGATGCGCACTTGCGCAGCACGTCCGCCGTGGCTGGCTATAACATCCATGCCTCGGACGGCGAAATCGGCCACGTCGAGGATTTTGTGATCGATGATCAGACGTGGGCGATTCGATACTTGGTTGTTAATACGCGGAACTGGTGGCCAGGGAAAAAGGTTCTGATTTCACCACAATGGATCGAGCGTGTGAGCTGGGACGTGTCGAAAGTATTCGTCAATCTCACCCGCGACGCAATAAAGCAGTCGCCGGAATACCCGGAGTCGAGCCTGCTGACCCGGGATTATGAGACCAGACTCCATGGACATTACAATCGGGAGGGATACTGGATCGCTGAATCGGCTGCCAAGGCGCCGTCCCACCAGTAAGGCGTTGTTGCATGGTGGATAACGCGAATTCCTCAAATACCGGCGTGGTGATGGCAGTGCGGGGCAGCGTCGTTGATATTCGCTTCGACAGCCATTTGCCATCGATCTACTCGCTGCTGCACGCAAAGGATGGCAAAATCGCCATCGAGGTTCTCTCTCAATTGGACGCGCGCAGCGTCCGTGGAATCGCACTTACTCCCACCCAGGGACTCGCCCGCGGCGTGATGGTGGAAAACAGCGGAGGACCGTTGAAGGCGCCGGTCGGCAAGGGGATTCTCTCGCGGATGTTCGACGCTTTCGGGAACGTCATCGACCGACAAGCGTCGCCCACAGATGTCCAATGGCGTTCGGTTCATCAAGCCCCGCCGGCGTTATCCCGGCGTTCCACCAAGTCCGAGATCTTTGAGACGGGCATCAAGGTCATCGATGTACTGGTACCTCTGGAGCGCGGAGGCAAGGCGGGGTTGTTTGGAGGGGCGGGGGTGGGCAAGACGGTACTGCTCACCGAAATGATTCACAATATGATCGGGCACCAGGAAGGGGTCAGCATTTTTTGCGGAATTGGAGAAAGGTGCCGTGAAGGCGAGGAGCTGTACCGTGAAATGAAAGAGGCGGGAGTGCTGCCGAACATGGTGATGGTATTTGGGCAGATGAATGAACCGCCGGGGAGCAGGTTTCGCGTAGGTCTGGCGGCGCTTACCATGGCTGAGTATTTCCGCGATGACGAGCATCGCGATGTACTGCTGCTGATTGATAACATTTTCCGATTCATTCAAGCCGGCATGGAGGTGTCTGGCTTGATGGGGCAGATGCCTTCTCGGTTGGGCTATCAGCCAACAATAGGCACGGAGCTGTCGCGGCTTGAGGAACGCATCGCGAACACCGACGCCGGAGCCATCACCTCCATTCAAGCAGTGTACGTCCCGGCGGACGATCTAACCGACCCGGCGGCAGTGCACACGTTTTCACATCTGTCGGCGTCCATCGTTCTTTCGCGCAAGAGAGCGAGTGAAGGACTCTATCCGGCAATCGATCTCCTGCAATCCAACTCAAAAATGGCAACCCCCAGCATCGTTGGCGAACGACATTATCTTCTTGCACAGGAAATCAGGCGGACTATGGCGCAGTACGAAGATCTGAAGGACGTCATCGCCATGCTGGGCCTCGAACAGTTGGCGCCAGAGGACCGCAAGGTTGTCGCACGCGCCCGGCGATTGGAACGGTTCCTCACGCAGCCGTTCTTTACCACCGAGCAGTTCAGCGGCATTAAGGGAAAACTTGTCAGTCTCAAAGATTCCCTCGATGGTTGCGAGCGCATCTTGCACGATGAGTTCAAAGACTACCCTGAAGGCGCGCTCTATATGATCGGGGCTATTGACGAAGCGAAGACAAAAGCCCTTCCTGACAAGCCATCCGCCAAATCCGAGCCAAAGCCGAAACCGGAGGTGGAGAATGCCCGAAGCGACAAAAATGAATCTTAAAGTCCTCCTGCCGTTTGGAATATTTGCCGAGAAAACAGGAGTCTCGCGCATCGTTGCGGAGACTCACCAGGGTTCGTTTGGACTCTTGCCGCACCGGCTGGACTGCGTTGCGGCTCTTGCTCCTGGGATATTGACGTATCAGATCGAGGCCGCGGGCGAAGTCTACGTGGCCGTTGATGAAGGGGTGCTCGTGAAGACCGGCATGGACGTCCTTGTCTCCGTGCGCAACGCAATTGGTGGAAGCGACCTCAGCCAACTGCGTGAGGCGGTAGAGAAGCAGTTCATGAACCTGAATGAACGGGAAAAGAACGTCAGCACGGTGATGGCAAAAATGGAGACCAGCTTTATTCGCCGTCTGGCGCAGTTGCACAATGAGTGACAAGCCTGGAATGAACGACCCGAAAAAAAGCCCAGAGCTCAGCCGGGAAGTGGGCGCAAAGGTCGCACAGAAGCTGAGGGCACGGCGCGACGCCTCACAGGGTGTCTGGTTCGGCTTAGGCATGATGGGAATGATCGGCTGGTCTGTAGTGGTTCCAACCCTGGCCGGCGCGGGGATCGGCGTCTGGCTGGACAATCGCCACCCCGGAAGTCACTCCTGGACACTGATGCTGTTGTTCATCGGATTGGTCACGGGTTGTTTGATTGCCTGGCATTGGGTGTCGAAAGAAGGCAAGGAGATACGAGAAGAACAGGAGGACAAGGGTGAATGAAATACTGAAGCTCGTTCTTGCATTACCAAGCGGCGTACTGATCGGGGCGATTTTTTTCGGCGGTTTGTGGTGGACGGTGAAGAAGGGGGCTGGTTCCAAGCGGCCCGCGCTGTGGTTTTTCGGCAGCTTGTTGACACGAACGACCATTGTTCTGGCTGGTTTTTACTTGATAGGGCGTGACAATTGGGAACGGCTGCTGCTCTGTCTTCTTGGCTTCATCATCGCGCGCACGATCATGATGCAGATCACCCGAACGGGGGTGAAGCCGCATCGATTGGACCGGGAGGCCCCTCATGCGCCTTAGCCCGGATGAGATGATCTTCTGGCAACACGGCTTCATCAAGCTCAATGCCACCATCGCGTTTACGTGGGGACTCATGCTCGTACTGGCTGTCGGCTCAAAGCTAGTCACTCGAAAGCTGTCCAAAGGTCTGAAACGCTCCCGCTGGCAGGACCTTCTGGAAATAATAGTCATTGGTATACAAAACCAGATCAAGGAAGTAGGTCTGAAGAAGCCGGAGAAGTATATCGGTTTTCTGGGCACGCTCTTTCTGTTCCTCGCACTATCGAGTGTTTGCACCATCATTCCGGGCTTTGAGCCGCCAACTGCCTCGCTTTCGACCACGACGGCCCTTGCGCTGTGTGTGTTTGTAGCCGTGCCGTTCTTCGGCATTGTGGAGCAAGGAATAGGCAAATACCTCAAGTCCTATCTGAAGCCGACATTCATCATGCTTCCCTTCAACATAATCAGCGAATTTTCACGCACGCTGGCACTAGCCGTGCGTCTGTTCGGCAACATGATGAGCGGGGCGATGATCGTCGCCATCCTGCTCACCATTGTGCCCTTCATCTTCCCGATCATCATGACGGCACTCGGTCTGCTCACGGGCATGGTGCAGGCCTATATCTTCAGTATCCTTGCCGCGGTTTATATCGCAGCCGCCACCCGGGTCGCCAAGCCCAAAGCCAAGCCCGCACCCGAGGCACAATCTTGAAGCTTGAATTGAGATTACAAAAGGAGACGGTATGGACAACATGACTCTCATAGCGATTGCATCAATTGTCATCGCCGGCATCACCACCGGTTTCGGGACAATGGGACCCGCGCTTGCTGAAGGGAGGGCGGTCGCGACAGCGCTGAGCTCACTAGCCCAGCAGCCTGACGCTTCCGCGACGATCACACGGACCCTGTTTGTGGGCCTGGCAATGATCGAATCAACCGCGATCTACTGCTTCGTGGTATCCATGATTCTCATATTCGCCAACCCGTTCTGGAACCACGTCATCGCACAAACCGCGGGGAAGTAGCCAATGCTCATCGATTGGTTCACGGTCGGCGCACAAGCTCTCAACTTTCTCATCCTGGTATGGCTGATGAAGCGCTTTCTCTACAAACCCGTCCTCCGCGCCATTAATGAGCGGGAGAAGCGTATCGCGGCGGAACTGGCGGACGCCGACACCAGGAAGGCTGAAGCAAAGAAGGAAAGCGACGAGTTCAGGCTCAAAAATGAGCAGTTTGATCAGCAACGCGCAGGGCTACTGAGCAAGGCGAAGGAGGAGGCGATTGCCGAAGGTACGCGGTTGACGGAGGAAGCGCGAAAGACCGCTGCCGCTCTGAGCTTGAAACACCAGGAGGCGCTTGAAATTGAAGGACATAACCTTCATCAGGCAATCGCTCGTCGGACCCAGAAGGAGGTATTTGCCATCACGCGAAAGGCGTTGACGGATCTCGCCACTACAGGTCTGGAAGAACGCTTGGGCGAGGTGTTCACTCGCCGCGTGCGAGGGATGGGGGCCCAGCCCAAGAAACAGCTTGCCGAGGCCATTCGGACGGCGTCTGACCCCGTGATCGTGCGAAGTGCGTTCGACCTGCCGACGCCGCAGCGTTCCGCGATACAACAGGCCCTCAATGAAACATTCTCCGCCGAGATCCACGTCCAATTCGAGACCGCGCCAGACCTCATCAGCGGCATCGAGCTTACAGCGAATGGGCAAAAACTGGCGTGGAGCATCGCAGAGTATCTGACATCAATGGAAAAGAGCGTCGATAATCTTCTGAAAGAGAAGGACAAGTCTGAATCTAGTGCCAGAACATCATCCGGCTTAAGGTCACAGATTGCTCAGCGCGCTTATGAATTGTACGAGAAGCATGGCAGCAAGGGCAATTCGTCAATTCAGGACTGGAGTCAGGCGGAGCAGGAGATTCGGAAAGCAGAAGCCAAACCCAGGGTTGAGCCTGAAGCCAAAGTTGAACCAAAGCCTGAAGCCAAGGCCAAGCCAGAGCCTAAGAGCAACTAAGCATGGAAACCAAGAGCCTCCAAAACGTTTTCGATGAGGCGTTTGCAGAGATAAGCCATGTGAGGGAAACATTCACCCCACAATTGGCACCATTGGAGGTGGGCACGGTCACCAGCGTCGCAACTGGGATCGCCAAGGTGTCCGGTCTTCCTGGCGTTGGTTTTGAAGAACTTGTCACGTTTCCCGGCGACGTGCTCGGGATAGCGTTCAACGTGGACGCTGATGAAATTGGTGTCGTCCTGCTCGGCGAATACGTGAACCTCCATGCTGGAGAGGAAGTCCAGCGTACCGGCCGGGTCATGGACATAGTGGTGGGCGATGAGCTGCTGGGACGCGTCATCGACCCTCTCGGTAGGCCCCTGGATGGCAAGGGCCCGGTCGCCTCCAGCAAGCGCCTGCCTGTTGAACGCCCCGCTCCCCCCATCATGGATCGTGCGCCCGTCACGGTGCCGCTCCAGACCGGCCTCAAAGTCATTGATGCGCTCATTCCCGTTGGGCGCGGCCAGCGCGAGCTGATTCTTGGTGACCGCCAGACGGGCAAGACCGCCATTGCAATAGACACCATCCTCAACCAGCGCGGCGAGAATGTGGTGTGCGTGTATTGTGCCATCGGCCAGCGCGCCTCCGCGGTTGCAAAAGCCGTGGCAACTTTTCGGCAAAAGGGTGCCATGGATTATACAATCGTCGTCGTCACCGAAGGGAACGACCCTCCGGGGCTCGCTTTTATCGCCCCGTACGCCGCGACGAGCATAGCGGAGTCCTTCATGGAAGCGGGCCGGGATGTTCTAATCGTTTACGACGATCTTACTCATCACGCGCGTTCCTACCGCGAGCTCTCTCTCCTCTTGCGGCGTCCCCCGGGTCGCGAAGCGTTTCCCGGCGACATTTTCTATATCCACTCGCGGTTGCTTGAACGTGCGACACACCTGCGTGAAGAGCTCGGCGGAGGCTCCCTTACCGCGCTTCCCATCATCGAAACCGAAGCGCAGGACATTTCCGCCTATATCCCGACCAACTTGATCTCCATCACTGATGGGCAGATCTATCTTTCGCCTTCACTGTTCGAGTTGGGCGCGCTGCCTGCCGTGGATGTCGGGAAATCCGTTTCGCGCGTTGGCGGAAAGGCTCAACGCGCGGCCTACCGCGTGGTGGCCGGTGACCTCAAGCTCGCCTATGCGCAGTTTGAGGAGCTTGAAACCTTCTCCCGATTCGGAGCCCGCCTCGATGAAGATACCCGCAAGATCATAGAGCATGGGCGGCGAATTCGGGCCTGCCTCAAACAGGCGGAGCTCGCGCCGGTACCCGTGCCCGCTCAAATTGCCGTGCTGCTGGCCTTGAGCGCAAAGTTATTTGATGGGGTCCCGCTTGAACAGATGCCGAACGCCGAGCAGGCTCTCCGCAAGGCGGTGGCGGATATACCGGCGGATGTGTGCGATCGATTGATTACCGCGAAAAAGCTGAGCGAGGAAGATCGCAATGCTATTATCGAAATCGCCCGCACGTCACTGGCCTCATTCCAACCGAAACCGGAAACAAAACCTGAAGTTAAGACAGTGCCCAAGCCAGAAGGCAAGGCCGAAAAAAAGCCTGATGCCAAAGCCAAGGTTGAGCCTGAGGCAAAGGCCGAGCAAAAGCCTGACGCCAAGGCCAAGTCTGAACCCAAGGACAAGCAGTGAGCGAGACCACGGCGAGTCTGCGTCGAAAGATCCATGGAGCCGGGGACCTCCAATCCGTCGTTCGCACGATGAAGGCTGTGGCCGCTTCGAGCATCGGACAGTATGAGAAATCAGTGCTCGCGTTGGCTGACTACTATCATACCGTGGAGATTGGGTTGGGTGCATGTTTTCGAAAGAGCGGCCCGGCGCCCCTGAGTTTGAAACACGAAGGGCAAAAAAAAGCGGGAGCCATTGGTGCGGTGGTATTCGGTTCGGACCAGGGGCTTGTAGGCCAATTCAATGATGTGATTGCCGAGTTTGCGGTAAAAGAGCTGGCAGCCTTGCCCGCGCAAGCCAAAGTCTGGGCCGTTGGTGAGCGCGTTCATGCTCGCCTGACGGACGCGGGCCTTTCGTTGGTCGGAGTGTTCAACGTCCCGAGCTCGATCAACGCGGTTACTCCGCTTGTCGGGCAAATTCTTGTGGAAAGTGAGACGCCTCACGGCAAGGACGAAGTCACCGAGCTTCACCTCTTTTACAATCGGCCTACATCCGGGGCGGCATATGAGCCCGTCAGTCAGCGACTTCTGCCGCTGGACGAAAAATGGCGGCATAGGCTGGTCGAGCTTGCCTGGCCGACCGGTAACTTGCCTGAGGTCATGAGCGGCGGAACCACGACCTTACGGGCGTTCATTCGCGAATATCTTTTCGTTTCGCTCTTCCGGGCATGCGCCGAATCCCTCGCGAGCGAAAATGCGAGCCGGCTGGCGGCCATGCAACGCGCAGACAAGAACATCGACGACCTGCTGGAGGAGCTCACGGGAACATTTCATCGTCTGCGCCAGAGTGGGATCGACGAGGAGCTGTTCGATGTCATCTCTGGCTTCGAGGCGCTCGGCGGGGAAAAGAAATGATGCTCGCAGGAGGTACCCTGATGCTCCCCCTCAATAAAACCAAGCTTGTTTGCACCATAGGGCCGGCCTCCGCCTCGCCCGATATCATGCTGCAGATGCTTCTTGCGGGAATGAACATCGCCCGACTCAACTTCGCTCACGGCGTTTTTGCCTGGCATAAGACAGCGATCGACAACCTCCGTCGCACGGCTGCCACTGCGAATAAACGCCTGACGATCATGGCCGATCTACCGGGCCCGAAGATGAGGATCGGGCAGCTAAGGGAAGAGCCCGTCAAGCTGGAGCGCGGCGATTCATTTACACTGACCACGAACGAGATTGTCGGTGATAAGCAGCATGTCTCGGCAAGCTTCTTGCGCTTGCCTGCCGTCGTGGCTCCCGGCAACGTCTTGTTCATTAACGATGGCATTATTCAGCTGGAAGTGGCGAAGGTCGATGGAAAGAACGTCCAATGCCGCGTGCTGGTCGGGGGTGAGCTACGCTCACGCAAGGGGCTGAACCTGCCGGGGATAGAATTGGGGCTCAGCGCGTTTACGCAACACGACCATGACTGCTTGAAATTCGCGCTGGAATGCGGCGTGGATGCGGTCAGCCAGTCTTTTGTGGAGAAGCAATCTGATATTGAGGCGGTGCGGAAGGCGGCGGCGGATTTGGGATACACTCCCTTCATCATTGCCAAGATCGAAAGGGCGGGGGCGCTAGCTCATATCGAAGAGATCCTGAAAGCCGCTGACGGGGTCATGATTGCGCGTGGCGATTTGGGAGTGGAAACACCCATAGAGCACATTGCGGTAATCCAGAAGCAACTGACCAGCAGGGCCAACCTCATTGGGAAGCCAGTAATGACGGCCACTCAAATGCTCGAATCAATGGTGGATCATTACCGCCCAACGCGGGCAGAAGCCACAGACGTTGCAAATGCTATCCTTGACGGTACCGATTGCGTGATGCTTTCCGAGGAATCAGCGATGGGGAAGTTCCCGGTCGAGGCCGTGAAAATGCTCGCCATGATCTCGGCTTCAACCGAGCCATTTCGCGCGCAGGTCCATGTCCGAGAGGTCTTACCCGACTACGATCGCAAGGGTGACACTCATCTGGTGGACCTCATCTCGCGCAACGTACAGCAGACGGTGGCTCATCTCGCCCCGGTAGCGGTTATTGTGCCATCAACGACAGGGTACACCGCTCGGATGATCTCCCGATTCAAACTGCCGGTTTGGATTGCGGCCGTCAGCTCGGAGGAAGCGACCTGTCAGGGACTTCAATTTTCATACGGGGTGTCGCCCGTTCATGCACCCGAGCGACCTCGAGATTGGAACGGATATGGCAGGGATTGGGTGAAAAGCGAAGGCTTGCCACAGGGGTCGTTAGTGCTAGTGGAAGGTCCTTCCCAGCGCAATCCTCAAGCTAACCCGCGTCTGGAAATAATAGATCTAAAACAAATGGCGTCTGACGAGAAGCCGGCGCCAAGCTCAAAGAAGGAGAAGACATGACAAAGACAACCATGAAGGCACTTGTTTTCCATGGCCCCAACAAGCTGACCTTGGAAGATAAGCAAAAGCCGGACATCGAAAAAGAGACTGACGCCGTCGTACGGGTCACCACGACAACCATCTGCGGTACGGATCTCCATATCTTGAAGGGTGACGTGCCGACGGTTACTGACGGACGCACTCTCGGGCACGAAGGGGTAGGAATCGTCGAGAAGGTGGGTTCGGAGGTCACCGGAGTACACGAGGGTGACAAGGTGCTCATATCCCTCATCACCTCTTGTGGAAGGTGCAGCTTCTGCAAGAAAGCAATGTATTCTCACTGTCTCAATGGCGGCTGGCGACTGGGCAATACTCTGGACGGCATGCAGGCGGAATACGTTCGCGTTCCTTACGCGGATAACGGCCTGTACCTTTTGGCACCCGAGGTGGATGAGGAAGCGGCGGTCATGCTCAGCTGCATTCTCCCAACCGGGCTGGAGTGCGGGGCTTTGAACGGGCAGGTGAAGCCGGGCGATGTCGTGGCGGTGATAGGGGCCGGTCCGGTGGGCCTCGCGTCGCTGCTCACGACCCGTCTCTACTCCCCAGCGGAAATCATCATGATCGACCTCGACGACAATCGGCTGAAGGTGGCCAGCTCTTTGGGGGCAACAAGGGTCGTGAACAGTGCAGACGGGAAGGCGGTGGAGCGAATCATGGCGCTGACAAAGACAGCCGGAGTCGATGTGGCCATCGATGCCGTAGGCCTCCCCGCGACATTCGACGTCTGTCAGGCGATTGTCGCCCCGGGGGGGCATATTGCCAATGTGGGCATTCACAGTAAACCGGTTGAGTTCCATATCGAAAAGCTCTGGGCTTCAAATATCACTATCACCACCAGACTGGTAGATGCGGGTTCAACATCCATGCTCCTCACGATGGTTCAATCGGGACGCCTGGAAGCCAAGAAGCTCGTGAGTCACCGTTTCGAGCTGGCAGAGATCCTGAAGGCATACGAAACCTTTGGGAATGCTGCAAAGGAGCGGGCGCTCAAGGTGGTGATCAAGACCGCGAGCGCCGGCAAGAAAGCGTGAAGTGAGTACGTGAGTGAAAGAAATCCAGGGCGGGAGCAGGTAAGTTTCCCAAATGTGGACGCCGCCGTTGCTTCCGCCGACAATGCGCAAAGGATATTTCAAGACTACGGCCTCGAATCGCGCCGGGTCATTATTGATGCCATGCGTGAGGCATCCATTGCCAACGCGGAGCGCTGGGCTCGCATGGCGGTGGATGAGACAAAGATGGGCCGTGCCGAGGATAAGGCGCGAAAGAACCTTATCTGCGCGACACGCACCCCGGGTGTGGAGGACTTGCAGTCACGGGCATATACCGGTGACAAAGGATTGACTCTTATTGAGTTCGCCCCATTTGGTGTTGTGGCTGCCGTCACCCCGTCAAACAATCCCGCGGCGACCATCATCTCCAACTCAATAGGGATACTGGCAGCCGGCAATTCGGTGATCTTTGCGCCGCATCCGGCCGCGACCGCGGTTTGCCAGGAAGTGATGCACGTCCTGGCTTCAGCCGCAGTCGCGGCTGGCGCCCCGGTGGGCCTTATCAGCACGGTGGTTCCCTCCTCTCAGGAAACGGCCCGGGCTCTCCTGTCTCACCCCGGGGTCCACCTCAACATGGTGACGGGCGGCCCTTCCATCGTGAAGGTTGCCATGACGACGGGCAAGATATGCAAGACCATAGCGGCCGGGCCGGGCAACCCTCCCGTGGTCGTTGATGAGACGGCTGATTTCCCAAAGTGCGCCGAGGACATTATTTTTGGGGCCAGCTTCGACAATAACCTCATATGCATAGCGGAAAAGGAGGTCATTGTCGTTGAGGCGGCCAAGCTCCGATTCCTGGAGAGCATGCGGAGGGATCCGAGAGCCTTCGAGCTTTCGGTTGCCCAGATGGACGCGCTTGCAAAGATCGCCATTCTGAAGGGGGGCAAAGGCAGCAAAGAAACGTTAATGAACCGCGACTATGTTGGGCGGGATGCCGTCATTCTCGCCAAAGCCATCGGCCTGGAAATTTCTGGCGATGTGCGACTGTTATGGGGTGAGGTTTCCAACGACCACCCCTTCGTCTGGACCGAACAGCTCATGCCGGTTTTGCCCGTTACATGCGTAAAGGATGTAGACTCCGCAATTGAGTTGGCCTATCTCGCGGAGGCGCGAAATCACCATTCAGCCGCCATGTACTCGACCGATATCGGTAACCTGACCCGCATGGGCCGACGCATGCAGTGCTCTCTTTACGTGAAAAACGCTCCAACCCTTTATGGCGTCGGCTTTGGCGAGGGCTACGCGTCTATGTCCATCGGTACCCCGACCGGAGATGGCATCACGAAAGCCTCCAATTTCGTCAGGCCTCTTCATTGCTGCCTGATAGGATATTCCCGGATTGCCTGAACGCGACAAGCACTCATGATGCACCCTGGTACGTCGTCCCCGCCTATGACGAGGAGAATGCGCGGTCTTGTTCTATGTGCCGTCATTCACAGGGCGGCTGAGAGCAGCCCTGTGAACGACGTGCGCGATATCTACATCATCTGCTTTAGGTTCTTGATGATGCCGGGCACCCCACCACCGTTCCAGATGGCCAGTTTCTCGCCCATGGGTCCAATCTGAACAAAGGTGTCTTGTACCGTGATGCCGTATTTATTCTTGAGATCCGTGCTCTTGTCGTAATCCACTACCACGACATTCACTTTGCCGAGCTTTGCCACGTTAGCGTTGATGTCTTTCATGTCAGCCTGACAGCTGGGGCACCAGTCCGCGGCAAAAAACAGCACGGTAGGGTTTCTGCCGGCCAGCGCCTCCGCGGACATCAAGTCTCTATAGATGACCTTTTTCCCGCTGCTCATGGCGACCCGCAGCCGCATGCCCATTGTGGTGTCAGCGAGCTTGCCTGCCTTCTTGAGTGAGTCATAGCTCATGTCGTCCATCATGGAGTCCGAAGGTGTCATGGTATTTGGTTGCGCCATCATTGAATCAGTCGAACCAGCCTGCGCTGGGGCCATCATTGAGTTGCTGTTGGCGTCAGAGCCAGAGCCTGATGAGCTGCTCATGCTTTGGGCAAACGCCATGACGGCAAGCATTGAAAAGAGCGCCGCAAAAAGGGTTATGCGTTTCATCCAGTCGTACCTCCTCCAATATTCTGCTCTCCGCGTATGCGGAGAGTGTCGGCAGGGCGTTGCTCCCTGTCCTGCCTTTGAGAGAGTACGAATGCGCTATCACGAAACGGTCACGAAAGGATAAGGAGAGTGTTGCTGTTGTTGGCTCGCCACCAGGGCCCCCGACGCAATGTCGGGAACAACAGCACCTTCGGCTATCGAATCCGTGCTTTTCGTCGCTTGAGCCGTGCGCGGTAGGAGCACGTGTACATGGAGCGCAACGAGCTTCTGTGGCGCTCTTGAGAAGCGCCGCCTTTGAAAAGGCGCTTGCTGAGGCCGATTCCGACCTTGCGCACCGGCGGGATAACGTCTCTCGGGACACCGACCTATGAACGCGTAATCACTTTTCGCGTTTTCCGCGAGAGTTGCGCTCGACGGCTTCCCTCGTCTTCTTTGCGAACAAGCAGCCTGCGCAGGACAAGCGGAGTGGCAATGGTGGTCAAGAGGCTCATAAGGATGATGGTTACATAGACGCCCTGGTCTATGAGGCCTTTGTCGAGGCCTATGAGTGCGATGATCATTGCCACCTCACCTCGCGGGGACATACCGAAGCCGATAATGGCCGAGTCGCGGATACTGTTCCCGGCGAGCCGTGCGACCCCTCCGCATCCTATCAGCTTTGAGACAATGGCGGCCACCGTAAGCACGATAAGGAAGACGACTACCCGAAGGTCTAGCGCCCTTACGTCCGCCAGGATTCCCAGTGAGACGAAGAAAATGGACGCAAAGATGATCTGAAGAAAATCAGATCCCTGATGGAGATCTTTGCCGTGAACGAGCTTAACGCCGCCCAGAGAGGCACCGGCGATGAACGCGCCCACGATTGCCGAAAGTCCAAGAAGCTCGGCCGTCATGCCGTAGAGAAACGCGAGCATTGTGGCAAATAGGAACGTGACTTCTGGATAACGGCACGTGAAGGCTGTCTTGTCTACCGCGAGAAGAAGCTTGCGGAAACCAAAGTGCCCGACAAGCGCTCCGAGCCCGAGGAAAAGTACCGCCTTGCCGAAGACCAAGGCAAGGGATACAAGGGAAAGAGATCCAGCGACCACCCCATTGACCACCGCCAAAACGAGCAACCCCAGCACGTCGTCGATTACCGCGGCGCCAATTATGGCGCGGCCCACCTCCGTCTTCAGTTTGCCCATTTCCTTGAGCACTTTCGCGGTGATGGCGATGCTTGTTGCGGTCAGCGAAGTCCCAATGAAGAGCGAGCTGCCGAATTGATAACCGAAAAGCGTCGAGGTCAAGAATCCTACGCCCCACGGGACCGCTACGCCCGCGGCGGCGATCAGGAAGTAGCGCGGCTTGGCGATGTCCTCCAGACGGAACTCCATACCGACGACGAACAGCAGAAAAACGGCGCCGAGGTGGGCAAGACCACTTACGAAATCCGTGTAGGTGATGATCCCCAGAACGCTCGGGCCAACGAGAAGGCCCACAAGTATTTCGCCAATGACGGCGGATTGATTTATGCGTGAGGCGAGGAGATAACCTGCAAGAGCAATGAATAAGAGGAAGGTCATTTGGAATTCGACGAGGTGCAGGATTCCGATCATTCTGCGTCCACCCTCCCGCCAGCGATATGCTTACCGAGGTTACCTGTCAGCAGCGAAGAGTTCAAGTCGTTTCTTTCGCTTCAACGTCGCATTTCACTTTCCAATACTTCGCGCGAGGTCCGCGTCGAACGCGCAATGTGCGCTACCGAACAGATAGCGCCCAACTTTCTCATCACTTTCATCTCGCAAGACGTGGGCCAGAAAACGCCAGAGTGAGAGTTCGGTGGAACGATCAGTTTTTTTAAGAAGAGGAAAGGAATAGCGAATGAGAAAAAGCCTTGGTCTATTCACCGATGCGGCCTTGGCGGCCGCTTTTTGGAAAACCGAAGAGCCCGGAAATGTTCGAGGCGAGCCCACCGCCTACGAAGACGCTCGGTCCTTCGCGACCCAAGCTGGTTCCACCTCCGAGGGTGAGAATGCCCGCGACGAACTTCACTATGATGGAACGGAGATTCACGAATCCGAGGTCCTTCCAATAGGCCGCTTTCAATTGTGGGACACCACTGCCCGCGGAGTCCGGGGCGAAGCGAAACATGAGCAGCCCGGACACCAAAGACGTTGAAACGATGATGGCGAGGCTGCCGCCGACGAATACCAGTGGTGACGCGGAAGAGAGACGCTCGATGCCGACATGGAACACCAGATTCGTCAGCCAGAGAAATGCAACGGCGGAACCTCCCGCTGCCGCGGCGAAAACTACAGCGGCGAGCAAGTTCCGTGAGTTCTCTGGCAGGGTACGAAATGACGATAGAGAAAGCTTCATCTTGATTCCTTTTGTCAGGCCCGTGCCGTAGGATACGCGTCGCCCCGGCGTACCGTGCGCCCTGTTTTGGCGGACGCGTCTTCTTTGATCGCATTGCCGAGTCTTTTGCATAGGACACCGACCATCGTTTCTCTCCCACCTGAGTATGGTGCATCGTTCAAACGTGCCCTATCAGAATTTCGGCCGTTTCTTTTTATGATTTCCTTTAAAGCGGGTCTCGCGCAGCTCGGACCCACATGTAGCCATGGGACTCTTCATTGTGAAGGGGGTCCGAAAGTGAATGAGACAGGAACCAGAGATAGAGGCGCGAATCATTGTACGTCATGGTCCAGCAGTCATGAGCGAGGTCCGGATACACGGTGAGCCGCGCTTGATTGCCTTCCTCGCGGAGAGCTCCGACCATCCGCTGGGATTCGGACACGGGAACGTTGGCATCCCGTGCGCCGTGAAACGCCCAGATCGGCACGTCCGCCAGGCGGGGCGTGTCGGGAAGATCGCTTAACGCGCACAGGGGGGCGATTGCGGCGAAAACGCCGGGCAAGGCGGCCGCGGTTTGCCACGTTCCATACCCGCCCATGCTGAAGCCGGTGAGATACAGGCGATCCTTGTCCACCGGAGTGAGCTCTTCAACGGCCGCGAGCAGCTGCCTCAGCATGTCAGGCGACCATAGAAGGCCACGAGGGCACTGCGGGACAATGGTCACGAATGGAAAACCGTCGACCTTTTGCGCGAAGCTGAGAATCGGGAGATTCACGAGAAGAGAAGGGTCGTCACCCCGCTGCTCGCTTCCGTGTAGAAAAAGGATAAGTGGAAATCCATCGTGCGGCGCGTTTACGCCGGTGGGAATATACATCATAAAGTTCATATGATCGACGGCGGCAGCGTGGAGTGGCAGCCGGTGGAGGAGCGGCCCAGAAGCGATGTCCAAGCCAGCTGCTCGACCGGGGGTGGCAACGAGGGCCACAAAGAGAATGCACATCAAGCGATGCTTCATGACCACACTATAGAGGCCCGCACATCAGCTGTCTCGTCAGCATTTCGATGACTGCCTGTAATAGAATTTCGACGTAGGAATTCATGATTCGCTGACAGGGGGTGTGGAGGGAATCCCCTATTGTTGAAACGGGCATAACGCCTGAAGACGGGCGACAAGGAGATGAAGATGAAAAGAGCATTCATGATGGGCGGGGTAGGGATGGCGACGCTGCTCTTGGTACTCGTTGGGTGCCAAACCGCCAAACCAGCGCTCATCGCACCGGCGGACAGCGCCATCCAAGCGGAAGGCTCGGGCTTTGCCCCCGGCGGTGCCACCGGTCTGACCAGCATCGATATATCGGTGCTGTACGGGAATAGTGACTCGATCAAGTCGTGGAAGATCGAGCTTGTGAGCGGTGGCACGGCACACAAATCGTGGACCGGCGACGCGACGTATCTTCCCGCAAGCTTGACATGGGACGGAAAAGACGACTCAGCGGCGATTGCACCCGAAGGCAAATATACGGCGAAGCTTTCCATCGAGTACACGGCGAAATACCAACCCGTATCGGTAGAGAGCGGAGAATTCGTCCTGGACAGTGCAGCCCCTACGGGCGCCCTCGCGATGGATCCCCCGCAGTTCGTCCCCGCCGACACGGGTGTGGTGCAACCGATGAAGATCACGATCAATGCGAGCTCTGCGGTGGCGAAAATGGACAACTGGAAGCTGGATGTTTTTGATATTGCCGGCGGCCTCGTGCGGAGCTTTAGCGATCAGTGGCCAAATACTTCCGTGACGTGGGACGGGTCTTCCCTGAATAGTGGTTTTGTCAGCCCAGCGGTGACCTATAAAGCGGTAGCGACGGTCCGGGACGAATACGGACTCACTGCTGAAATCAAGGCCGACATTCCCGTCTCTGACATTCCGCTCGCGGCGAACCAGGATGTGATAATGGCTTCATCTTCGGGTTTCTCGCCGCGAAGCGCCTCGACGCCCACATCAATCAATTTCGCGCTGACATTCGGCAACAAGCAGGCCGTAAAAACCTGGAAGGTCACGGTATCGCATGCGCAGTCAGGGGCGCAGAGGTCTTGGTCGGGTGATTCCTCGAATCTCCCCATGAACCTTTCGTGGGATGGCGTGACCGACGGGGGCGTGCTTGCGCCCGAGGGCAGCTACGCGGCGATTCTTTCGATTGATTACGGAAAGTCCTTCAAACCCTCACTGGTACGAACCAAGAGTTTTGTGCTCGACATCACTCCACCGTCCGTAAATGTTTCGGGCAGCCCCGCCGTACTAGCGCCGAATGGAACGGGAGGAATACTGCCTGTGAAATTCTCGCTGTACGGAAGCTCCTTGACGGCCGGCTTGAAGAGCTGGTCACTGGGGATTCTCGACGCGGGGGGAAAACAGGTCACCACTTTCAACGGGTCGTGGCCCGCAAGCGGCGTCACCTGGGACGGCAAGCTCGTTGGGGGGGGGACGGCGGATCCTACGCGGTCATATGCTTACGTGGCTGCTATTCAGGATGAGTATGGCAATAGCGGGCAGTCGCGTGGGGCTTTGGCCATGGGCGAGCTACCCACTGTGCAAGGCGGAATCGCAATCACTGCTCAAACGCCCGGCTTCTCGCCGAACGCGGATCAGGTTGCCGACACAATCGCATTTTCGCTCAACTATGGGCAGCCGGCCGCCGTGAGCGCGTGGAAAGTCGAGATCGGCAGCGCCTCGACGAATGTCATTCGCACGTATAGTGGAGACGGGAACACTCTTCCCGCGAGCCTCGGTTGGGATGGAAAAGCGGAAAATGGGAGCATGGCGCCGGACGGCAGTTACACGGCAACCTTGAGCGTTGCCTTCGGGACCATACTGTCGCCTGCTTCCGCGCACAGCACGCCATTCGTTCTCGACACGACTCCGCCAACCGGTTCGATTGGCCTGTCTTCGCCGCTGTTCTCTCCGATTGAAGGGGCGGACACTCTCACCCTGACGGTAGCCGCGCGCTCGCCTTTGGCGGCAATCGACAGTTGGAACATGGATATCTATGATCCAGGGGGAAACATCTTCAGGACTTTTACGGGTAAATGGCCGAATAGCACCGTGGTCTGGGATGGAAAGGACGCCGGCGGCGAGCTGGTTCAATCGGCTGAAGACTACCCTGTTGTGGTCAGGATACGCGACCAATTCGGCAACGTGGGAACGGTGAAGTCCGTGGTCCCCGTGGACATCCTCGTCGAAAAGATATCGACGGGATACCGAATCCTCGCCTCCCGAATCTTTTTCAAGGCATTCACGGCGGATTACCGCGATGTGGCTCCCGACCTCGCCCAGCAGAACATGGCCCGTCTGGACGCGCTTGCCGCCAAGCTGAAGAAGTTTGCCGGATACAAAATCAAGATCGTCGGACACGCGGTCATGATAAACTGGAACAAACCCGCGGAGGGTCGTGAGGAGCAGAAGGCGATCCTCATCCCTCTCTCGAAGGCACGTGCTGCCGCCGTGGAGGCGGCATTGGTCGAGCGCGGGCTCGACGCTGCCCGCTTTGCCACGGAGGGCGTCGGGGCGGCTGATCAACTGGTTCCTGACAGCGACTACAAGGACCGCTGGCAGAACCGACGCGTGGCGCTCTTCCTGGAAAAGGAATAGGACTCCTTCCTCCTTTCGTACGGCTGTTGACGGTGTCGTTGCCACTGCCAACAGCCTTTTTTCAGGACGGTGTGTGACATGTCTCGCCTCTCCCGTTGCCTAAAGATCGGTTCTCATGACACGATAGAGCCGAGGTGCGGATCGATGATTGAACCGCTCAGAGATTTCTTCCGACGCCCACCTTTTCGTTATCTCGCCGGTGTGATTGCAATCGCATTGGCTTTTCTCGCGCGAGAAGCACTCACCACGGCAGCGGGCCCGGATTTTCCTGAATATCTGGTGTTCTATCCCACGGTAATGGTGGTTGCGCTTCTCGCGGGGATTTGGCCGGCATTGCTGTCGGTGATCTTGGCGACCGCGCTACTGTTGTTCCAGAGGTTCTTGCCACTCGTCGGGATATTCAGAGCCGGCAGGGGGTTCAGCGCCGTCGGTCTGATTCTCTTCGCAGCCGTGTGCGCGTTTCTGAGCGTTGTAGCGGAACTCTATCGCCAAAGCAGGACGAAAGCGGCGGCGTACGACAAGGAGCAGGCGCTCCGAGCGAGCCAGGAGTCGCTGCGACATCAGGCGGAGCTCCTGAAACTTTCCTTCGATGCGATCATCGTATGGCGCATGGATGGCGGGATCGAAAGCTGGAATCGCGGAGCTGAAGAACTGTACGGCTACACGGAAGCCGAAGCGCGCGGTCGCGATATTCATGAGTTATTGAGGACGGTGCATGCCGTTCCATGGGGGGTATTCGAGTCCGAGCTGAGAGAAGGCGGGCAATGGGACGGAGAGCTGAGCCATCGAACTCGAGAAGGACGAGAAGTCATCGTTTCTTCGCGTCAGCATATCGGGAGGGGCGTTGACGGTGGCGAGCGCGTGTTGGAGATTGATCGTGACATCTCCGAGCAGAAGAACGCGCAAGCTGAGCTGCAAAGGGCCCATGACGAGCTCGAGGAGAAGGTGCTCCAGCGGACCGCGGATCTGAAGAAGGCAAACCGTTCCCTGCTCATGGTCAGTCAATGTGACCAGGCGCTCGTGCAGATTGCAAATGAACGGGAGCTGATAGCCGTGATCTGCCAGATCATTCAAGACGAGGCAGAATACTCCCTTGTCTGGGCCGGGGTCATGGAAGGCAGCAAGGAGAATACACTGCACTGCGTCGCTTCCGCCGCTGCGCGGGAATCTTTCCTGGAAATCGTGCGAGCGAACTCTGACGGGGAGGATCTCGTGAAACAACCTGCGCTGCTCACGATTCGGGCTGCAATCCCCCGCCTGATTGATGATCTTCAAGCGCCAGAAGCGGCGCGGTGGCGAGCGATCGCGGTTGCCAGCGGCCTGGGTAGCTGCATCGCCTTGCCGCTCTTGGACTCTCAAGGGACCGCCTTTGGCGCCATTGTCATATTTGCAGAGACGTCATCCGGGTTCGAGACGGAGGGAGCTGGCTTGTTGAAAGAGCTGGTCGACGACCTTGCATTCGGGATCATGTCTTTGCGGGCACGCGCGGAGCGTGATCAAGCGCAACAAGCGCTTCAGGGTACGGCGGACAAGCTGCGCATTCTTGCCGGAGAGTTGGTTCGCACGGAGCAGCGCGAGCGACAAAAGATCGCGCTGCTGCTCCATGATCAGTTCCAACAGCTCCTTGTGGCCACGCTGTACGGTCTATCGAGTCTTGAAAACGAGTCAACCTCGAATGGCTCACGAGAGGAGATTGCCCGGCTCACTCAGCTGCTCAGAGACTGTATCGCGATGTCGCGATCCCTGACAGCCGAGCTGGGTCATCCGGCGCTTTCCGAATCCGACATATGCGTGGGGCTCGAATGGCTTGCGGCATGGATGAAAGAGAAGCACTCCCTGGGGGTCGAAGTGCACGTTCCGAGAACGCTGAACCTTCCCGAAGACGAGATTCGAATCATGCTTCTGCAGGCGACCCAAGAGCTGCTGTTCAATGTGGTCAAGCACGCAAAAGTCAGGCAGGCCGAGGTGATCGCTGAGCGCTCCGGCGACGGCAGCGTGCGCATCACGGTGAACGACGCTGGAGTGGGCTTCGATCCGAATCGTACCAGCCATGTGGTCGGTGCGACGAGCGGGCTCGGTCTTTTCAGCATGCGCGAGCGGCTTGCGCTTGTCGGCGGAGGGCTCGTCATGGTGAGCGCTCCCGGCGAAGGAAGCTCAATAACCGTCTGGGCCCCCTCGTCTCTGCCCATTTCGCCGAAGACGGTTGCAGCCACGTCAACTGCAACGACCGAGGTGATTCGACCATGATTCACATTGCGCTTTGTGACGACCACCCTCTTTTGCGCGAGGGTCTGAAGCGGATTCTCTTGCAGCACTCTGACATCAAGATCGATGTGGAGGCGGGAAATGGCGCCGAGCTCATGGCGCGACTTGAGAAGAGCCGACTGGATGTCATCATTCTCGATATCACTCTGCCGGATATGAACGGTCTTGACGTCTTGAAAACGCTACGTGCATCGGGGAGCAAGGCCGCCGTACTGATCCTCAGCATGCACCCCGAAGAGCAGTACGCGACGCGTGCGCTGAAAGCAGGCGCGGCAGGGTATCTGCAAAAAGAGAGCGCTCCGGAAGAGCTGGTCCTTGCAATACGCCAGGTCGCGCAGGGCAGGAAATACGTTACCGCGTCGCTCGCGGAACGGCTGGCGATCGAGCTCGGGGATTCCTCCGCAAAAACGCCGCACGAAATACTTTCCGACAGAGAATACCAGGTCCTCTGCCTGTTGGCTTCCGGCAAAGGGACGAAAGAAATCGCCTCTACGCTGGCACTGAGCTCGCCAACAATTGCGACGTACAAGTCTCGCATTATGACAAAGCTCGGACTTTCAACAACGGTCGAGCTTGCGCGCTACGCGATTACGCACCATTTGGTCGAGTGACTCGAATCACCTCCCTCCGCAGGTGTCGAAGAAATTCGACGTGAAGATCATTTCTCTGATGACTCTTGCCCAATGTCAACTTGTGTACTGTTACAACGGGGAAGAACAGTGGGAAAGAGCGTATGGCGATGATAAAAGATATCCAAGATTGCGCGGAGAAGATACTCAGCGTCCTCTCGCGCGTTGATGAATTGAACATCCTGCGACTCGCCGAAACCCTTGGCGAGCGGAGCATTCTTACCTATCAGGCCTTGGGCTGGCTTGCCCGAGAGGGGCGCGTACGCTATACGCAGACCGGGACACGCGTTTTAGTATCTCTTGAAAAGGGAAAATCGTCAATTCTCCCCGATCCTGAGCCCAGGGGAGGGATATGAACGGGCTGCCGCACAGGCCGGCGGAAATCTTCAAGACGGATTCCAAGTACAAGATTCAGGTGGAAGGGCACGCGAATCTGGTCAACTTCGACAATCCGGCCAAGGCAAAATTCGAGCAGGAGCAAGAGTTGGTTCCCTTGTCGCAAAAGCAAGCAGACGCCATCCGCCACGCTTTGATCGCCTTGGGCATCGATGTGGCGCGAATCACGACGATAGGAATCGGAGAACATTCTGTATCGGAGAAAGGAGCAGATTTATGAACAAGATGATCGGGCTTGCCGGGATCGCCGCGGCGCTTCTGTTGGTCGTCTCGTGCGCGAGTACGCCGACATCGAAGCCGACACCGGAAGAACAAACGCCGCAGCCACAGGCGCAGCACGCACAGCAACAGGCAGAACAGCCCGCGGCAGTGGCTGCGCCTGACGCTGAGCTTGCCCAAGCGAAGGGTCTCCAGCAGAAGGTGGACGGCTATGGTCTGGGCAGCTATGACCCGGACGACTACTCGGCCGCAAATCAGGATTTGCAGGCGGGGCAGGACTCGTACGGCAAGGACAACGCCGCCTCAACGACCTCGCTTCAGTCCGCAATTACCGAATACAACGCGGTCTTGTCGAAGGGCGGTCCGCAATACCTCGCGCAAGGGAAGACACACACCGATGCTTCCAAGAAAGCAGCTGATGATCTGAAGGCGGCGGTGGCCGTCATGGACGCGTATGCCGCGGCGGACGACGTGTACAAGCGTGCTCTCCAAGAGATGGCCGCCAACGACATCGACAATGCGAGCAAGGATTTCTCCCAAGCCCGCGACATGTTCGATGCCGTAACCACGACAGCCCAGCAGAAGAAGGATGCAGCCGTGCAGGCATTGCAAAGCGCCCAGCAGGATCAGACCGCATCGCAGCAGAAAGCGGATGAAGCGCAAAAGGCGCTTCAGGATGAAGGCTTTTCCGCGTCGGTGAGCGCGCAATAAGGAGAGAGGAACATGAAAAGACCCATTGTTTTCTTTGTCGGTTTCGCCCTGCTCTTTGTTGCCGTGGCCATGCCGCTGGCCGGGCAGTCTCTGCTGGACAACGAGTTCTATCACAAGGCGCAGGACCTGCTCTCACGATCCCAGAAGTCTCTGGATCAGGGTGACTATGACGCTGCCGCAAGCTTCGCAGCCCAGGCACGGGACAGCCTTTCGAAGTCCGACGATTACGTGGCCACGATGTTGCTATTCTATCGTGCCAACGGGTATCTCTCGGCGGCAAAAGACCGTGTGACCTATGCGAAGTCCATCGACGCCGACGTGAACTACAAGGATGCCTACACCACGGCTGTCAAAGACGTGACGGATGCGAAAACTGCCTTGGACGGCAAGGATTATCCCAAGAGCATCGATCTGTCGAAGTCCGCGATCGCGGCGCTGGCGAATGTGGCGCCGGTCATCGCGAAGTCGCCCGCGGCGCCTGTCGCACCCGTGTCGCTACCTGCTGCAACCCCGTCGCTTCCGCAGTATTATGTTGTTCAGCTCAAGCTCCCCCTGCGTGATTGTTTTTGGAGGATTGCGGCATACCCCTTCGTGTACAACGATCCGTGGAAATGGAAACTGCTGTATGAGGCGAACAAGAGTCTTCTTGCCGATGCGGGGAATCCGGACATCATCGAGCCGGGCATGAAGTTCGTCATCCCGCCGCTGAATGGCGAAATTCGCGAGGGCGACTATGATCCTTCCGTGAGCTATCCTGCCTTGCCAGCCCAGTAGGGTACAGTTGCACGCGCGATGGCGCGAGTGCCATCTACGGTTCCCGCGCTATCTTTATCCCCCCAAAACGCTTTCGGACTGTCGGGAGCCTATCGTCAACTAACCTTGAAATCATGACATATCAAATAAGTACTTGCCGGAGACGGGACTTGAACCCGTACACCCCTTACGGGGCAGGGGATTTTAAGTCCCCTGTGTCTGCCAATTCCACCACTCCGGCCAGGGCTGCAATCCTCAGGACTCGACGGGCCACCATCGGGGCCCGATTTCCTCTTTTTTCGGCCTCCACGCCGTTTTTCTTGAAAAAGCCTACCGTTTCGCCGCCTGTCAAGTCAAGACAATCCAGGTGGAAGCCGAACATAGACTGAGGATTTCCCTATGGTAGGTAGAGTGGGGCGGCTAACGTGTCTTGTACTCTTTGCTCTCTGCGCGCAGCTCGTGCCCGCCGCGGATATCCAGTACTCCATCAAAGAGGGGGAAACTCTCTTTTCGATCTCTCGAAAAGCGCAGGTCCCTGTTGACGTGCTGTGTCTTTTCAATGGCATTCCCGACGCAGGCAAGGTGAAGGCGGGCACGGTTGTCAAGGTTCCTACCGTGTACGTGGTCAAGAAAGGCGACACCATTTTCAGCATCTCGCGGACCTTCGCGGTCCCTGTTGCGAGACTTCTGGACTTGAACAAGCTTCCACAAGACGCGCGCATAAAGGTGGGAGACAAGATTTTCGTGCCGGCATCCGGTGGTGCGTCGGCGACCGAAATTGCCGTTACAAAGGCGGCTCCAGCGGACCCGTCAGCCGGTACTACCGTCACGGCGGCGCCGGCATCGACTCAGAGCTCATCCGTGCAGACCAGGGGAGCCATCTGGCCTTTGGCGGGGCGCCATGAGCCGGATAGAGGTAAACAGGCCGGCGTCGTTTTCTACGGAGCCGCTGGCGATGTCGTACATTCGGCAACCGCGGGAGAGGTCCGCTGGGCCGCGACGTTTTGGGGCAAGGGCAAGGTCATTATCATCAGGGCGCTTGACGGCACACTTCTGACATACAGCGGCACAAGCGACCTGCTGGTTAATGTGGGCGACCGTGTGAATCCAGGGACGGAAATCGCAAGGCTGGGAGAGACACCCGAAGGAGGGGGGGTGAACCTGCATTTCAGCATTACCGATGCGAACGGCCGTGTCATTGATCCGGAGAAGTATTTCTCCACGAAGAGTGAATCATGAGAGGGTGTATATGGGAAGGCACCTCGAAGTGCAGAGGGCAGGAAGCCCCCCCCGCGCTGGCGTAGACCTACGCAGCCGCACGGGAACGAGCGCCGTGGTCATGGATGTGCCCCTTCGGGGGGAAGGACCGGAAGAGAAGGATCTTCTTGCCCTCTACATCCGACAGATTGCGCGCTATCAATTGCTCACCGGACCGGACGAGCAGGAAATCGGCATCGCGATTCAGGCATGCCGGGAAGAGCTTGCAGGGCTCGAGCAGAAGGCGGCGGATTGTCGGGTCTCGCGACGCGCCTATCTCCGTCGCAAGGCGGAGCTCGAGCACGAGGTCGCGCAGCAGAAGAATCGACTCATTCTGGGCAATCTGCGTCTTGTGGTCTCGGTGGCAAAAAAGTACCAGCATCGCGGCGTGACGCTCCTGGACCTCGTAGATGAGGGAAATATTGGGCTTATCGAGGCCGTTGAGAGATTCGACTACCGCAAAGGGTGCCGCTTTTCCACCTATGGAACATGGTGGATCAAGCAGGCCGTCATCAAGTCATTGGCGGAAAACGGCAAAGCCATCAAGATTCCGATCCACCTTCTGAACACCATCAAGAAGTGCTTTTCCATCGCCCGGCAGCTCACCCAGGAGCTGGGGCGTGAGCCGAGCAATGCCGAGATAGCGGACTATTTGCGCATGTCCAAAGCACGCGTGGAAGAGCTCATCAGCCTGTCCTGGGATCCGACCTCACTCGATACGCCGGTGGCAGGGGAGAACCCGACCCGTTTGGCGGACCTCATCCGTGATGACGCCTCGGAGAAACCCTTCGAATCGGCGTTCGCCCTTGCTCTCCAGGACACGATCGCCATGGTCCTGGACAAGCTCAATGAAAGGGAAATGAGGATCATCAAGCTGAGATTCGGGCTCGACGGTGAAGGCCCGTTCACGCTGGAGGAGACGGGCAAAATTCTGGGCATCACGCGGGAGCGGGTTCGCCAGATCCAGGAACGCGCCATAGTGAAGTTGAAACAACTGAGGGTCTCGAGCGAGCTCGAGGCATTCATCCATGGATAGAAAGAACCGTCGAACGACGGCCGCGGTAACCTTGACATGAGGATGGGCCAATTCTACAATAGATCAGGATTTGCGAAGGAAGATGCATGCTCACCACCTATTCGTTGAGCGGTCTCACCGTGGTTACGCCGGAATCCGCCTCTGCAGGCGGCAGCGTCCAGGTCGACCAGAAGAAACTGGGTCGCCTCGGGGGAAAAAGCAAATTCGATCTGCGCTTTGGTGATGGATACGCCGCGTTTCCGGCTCTGATCAATATCCATGACCATTTCAACGGCAACTACCTGCCCAAAGTAGGACCCCCGCCAGGGGAGTTTTACGTCAACTGGTCGTATTGGGAAAACGCACTGCGCAATTCCGAAGTCATCAAGGTGGAGCGCGCCAAAACGAGCGTGGAGGAAAGGTACTTCCTCAGCGCGTACAAGAACCTTTTCTCCGGCGTGGTGACGGCCAATGATCACTTTCCCCACGAATGGAACGAGCCGTTCATACCCCGGCTGCCTATGCGTGTGATCCGTAACTACGCCCTCGCTCATGCCTGCTCGTCATTCGACCTGAAGTGGGGTGACGGCTTTCAGGTGGAGCACGCCCGTGCGCGCAAGAACGGCTTCCCTTTCATCACGCATCTGGAAGAGGGGTTCGACGAGGAGACGCAGGGTGGCATCGAGCTCCTTGAAGCGTCTGGTTGCCTGGATGACTATACCGTGATGATACACTGCATCGGATTCTCCGATGAGGACATCCAGAAAGTCAAACGAGCCGGCGCCCACGTGGCGTGGTGCGCCAATTCGAACATTTTCATGTTCAATGTGACCTGCAAGATCAAGAAGATGCTCGAAGCCGGAATCAACGTTTCCATTGGCACTGATTCCACGGCGACCGGTTCCCTCAACCTCCTGGAGGAGATGAGGTTCGATCGGGAAACATACCGCGCGATGTATGGCGAAGATCTGCCGGCAAAGACAATCGCGAATCTCGTCACGGTGAACCCTGCCAAGGCATTCCGCATACAGAAGGAAACCGGCAGTCTCGCGGAAGGCAAGCTCGCCGATGTGCTGGTGATTCGCCAGCGCCGGGATGATCCTTGGGAATCACTGGTCGAAACCAGGACGGAGGATATCGCGCTGCTGATTCAGGACGGCTCGCCGGTGCTGGGCGATGTCGCATACGAGGAATTGTTCGCCGCGCGTGGCGTGGCGCATACGAAGGTGTCCGTGCACGGGCGGAGCATGATCGTCAAGGGTGATCCCGCGGGCCTCATGGAGAAAGTCCGTAAGGCCGTGGGATTCCGCAAGGTCCTTGACTTCATCCCCCTGGACACCTAGCTTTCACGCAGGAGCGGACGGGAAGTGTCTCCCAAGGCGGTTCAGTACAGGTCGAACTCGATCATCTACTTCAAGGGTGACCAAAGCGACCGGATATTCCTGCTCAACTCGGGCAAGGTGAGCCTCAGCTACGTCGACATCGAGACGGGCCAGGAAGTCCGCGACCTTATCAAAATGGGCGAGTTCTTCGGCGTGAAATCCGCCCTCGGACATTACATGAGGGAAGAGACCGCCGTCGTGCTTCAGGATGCCGCCGTCATGGTCTTCTCCGTTCCCGAATTCGAGCAGCTGGCCAGCAAGAACACGCGCATCATCATGAAGATGCTGAAGGTCTTCTCCAATCAGCTGCGCCGCATCCACCGTCAAGTCCAGAATCTGATGGTGAGCGACGAACAGAACAATCCGGAAACGGGGCTCTACAAGATCGGCGAATACTACATGAAGAACAAGCGCTATGGACAGGCGCTGCACGCCTATAAGCGGTATTTGGTCTATTATCCCACCAGCGCTTATGCCACCGAGGTAACGAACAAGATACAGCAGGCGGAAGAGTACCTCTCGCGCTATGGATCCGGCATACCAAGCGGACCGGCACCGGCGGCTCCGGCAGCGGTCGGGCAGCCTTCATTGTCGGCACCGCGCGTAGCGCCGACGCCGGCGGCCAGTGCGGCGGGAGAGACCTCCGAGCTCGCGCAACAGTACTATAATGCCGTGAGCCTCGTGAGTCAGGAAAAGTTCATGGAGGCTTTCAAAGCGTTCAAGAAGATACTCGATTCCGGCTCGGATCCCGAATACTCGCCGAAAGCGGAATTCGAAATGGCCAAGTGCCTCTTTTACTTGAAGCAGTTCGACAATTGCATCAAATCCTTCTCCGCCATCGCGCAGAAGTACCCCAAACACCCAGAGATGAAGGAAGCACTGTTCTTCGTGGGTCGTTCGTACGAGGAAAAAGGCGACAAGGGAAAGGCGGGGGGATTGTACAAGAAGATCGTCAGCATGGGACCTGAAGATGACCCGGTCGTCCGCAAGGTGAAGAAAGCGCTTCGAGCCATGGAGGGAGAAACGGCATGAGCCCGAGCCCCGGCACCGGCATCGACCTCTCGATGTTCGGCCGCTTTTCGAAAACTTTCCGCAAGGGAGACATCATTTTCTGCGAATACGAGCCGGGAGACAACTTCTACCTGATCCAATCCGGCCGCGTCCAGATTGTGCGCATCATCGGGGATCTGGAAAAGAACATCGACATCCTGAATCCGGCCGAGGTTTTTGGGGAAATGGCGATCCTGGAGGAGGCTCCCCGCTCGGCGACTGCCATCGCCCTGGACGACGTGAAGGCTCTCGAGTTCAACCGCGAGAACTTCGAAGTGCTCATGATGGGGAATCCCCAGATCGCAATGAAGCTCTTGAAGCTCTTTGTGAAGCGCATCTACGATCAGAAGCGGCGTTTCATGATCCTCACCCTGGACGACATCGAAGCCAAGGTGGCTGACGTTTTTCTCATGCTCGCCGAAAACCAGGGTATTGATACCTCGAGCGTGGACGCCATCGATTTCAAGACGACCGTGGACGACATGTCGCACTGGGCCGGCATTCCTCCCGGCCAGTGCCGCGAGGTGCTCAATCACTTCGTGGCGCAGCGGCGCATCGAGCTGCACCCGGACCGCATTGTCGTCAAGAATATCAACGGCTTCGCTCTTTTCGTGAACTCGCGACGTAAGCACCAGGAGAAGTAGGGGCGGGCGCGTCCTTAATCGACGGGCAGCTTCAGCCCGTGTGCCTGGATGACTTTGGCAACGGCGAGCCATCTGTCGGCTTTTTCGCGTGTAGTCAGGAATGTCGAAAAAAGCCCGTTGCGCACCAAAAGCACCAGCTCATCGATCTTGAAGAAGCCCTTGTCCGACAGGTTCACGTACTCGTCCACAAGATTCACGCCAAAAACGGAGGGATCATCAGTGTTGACGGTCACTTTCATATGATGGTCGAAAAACTTGCGGATGGGATGGTGGGTGAGTTTCGTGACGTAGCGTCCCGTGAAAAGGTTGCTTGTGGGGCAGATCTCGAGGGGGATTCTCTTTTCCGCTAGAAAATCCATGAGGGCCGGATCCTGGATTGCGCTGATACCATGTCCGATTCGCGAGGCCTTCAGGAGACGCAATGCATCCCAGATGGATTCGGGGCCGACGTCCTCCCCAGCATGTGCCACGACACGCAGACCGGCGTCCACGGCGTGGGCGAACACATCGACGTAGTCGCGCGCCGGACCGCTGATTTCCGATCCTCCCAATCCGATGCCGATGACGCTCTTGGCGGGGTGAGCGAGTGTCAGGTCGAGGTTCTTGCGGGCGTTTTCCACGCCATAGCTTCGTGAAACATCGATGATGAACCGCACGTCGATTCCGTCATGGCTTTTCATGGACTCCATGGCATGGTCGAGCCGGCTGGAGATGTCCGTGAATGCCATGCCGTTCAGAATAAGCTTGGAAGGAGCCACGAAGATTTCAGCGTAGGTGATGTTGTTGCGCTTCAAATAATCGCGGGCGTCGGACAGGACGAGGTCCAGGTCCGCCGCAGACCGCAGGCAGTTTTGAATGACGTTGATATACAGGTCGATGAACTCGTCGAGGCTGTGGACTTTGAAACGCTGCAGGAGGTCGTCGCGTGTGGCCAGGCCGGGGATAGACAGCTTGTGCCTTTCAATCAGGCGCCAGATGGTGTCCGCCGTCGCCATGGCCTCGAGATGGACATGGATCTCCGTTTTTGGCAATGCCTGGATGAGCTCTCGGACTTGTTGCCTGGTCATTATGATAGCCGTCGCTCCGCCTTCAGTTTACAGCGCTCGGGTGGCATGGCCGCATGCCAACGCACGGAATCACCGAGCCGTTTCCCTCACATTAAGTAACGGCCTGCCGGGTACGTGAGTTTACCCCAATCACAACGCTGGTGCAATCCTCCGAAATCGCGCGAAACCAGGATCGGTGCCGATCTCAAACACCGAGATAGGCGCTTTTCACCTGCGGATTGTCGGCGATCTCTTTCGCGGGGCCGGAAAGGACGACACGACCGGTTTCCAAAACGTACGCCCGATGAGCAATGGAGAGGGCCATCTGCGCGTTTTGTTCGACCAGGAGAATGCTCGTGCCCTGCTTGTTGATTTCGACGATGATGCGAAAGATTTCCTCGACGAGAATAGGGGACAGACCCATTGAGGGTTCATCGAGGAGGAGGAGCGTGGGCTTGCTCATGAGTCCCCGTGCGGTGGCGAGCATTTGCTGCTCACCGCCGGAAAGGGTTCCGCCATACTGTGTGGCCCGCTCCTTCAATCGTGGGAAGCTCTGATAGACCCGCGCCAGGGTGGTCTGTATCTCCGTCTGATCCGTTCGGGTGTAGGCGCCCATGGTGAGATTTTCCCTCACCGAGAGAGGCGCGAAGATCTTTCTGCCTTCCGGAACGTGGCTGATACCCGCCTCGACGATTTTTTCCGCCGCAAGCGTGCTTATGTCCTGGCCTTTGAACGTGAGAGATCCGGTGCGTGAGCGGAGAAGCCCGGAGACGGTGCGGAGGGTGGTGGATTTTCCCGCCCCGTTCGCGCCGATGAGGGTGACGATTTCCCCCTCGTCCACATTGAAAGAAACCCCCTGCAAAGCGTGGATTGCGCCATAATAGACGTTGAGATTCTCAACCTGCAGCACTGCTTGCCACTCCTTTGCCCAGATAAGCCTCGACGACTTTCTGGTTTCCCTGGATTTCCTTCGGCGTGCCGCGGGCGATCACCTCGCCGAAATCCATGACGGTGAGGTACTCGCAAATTCCCATGACAACGCGCATCTGGTGCTCGATGAGGAGAATCGTGAGCTTGAACCTGTCGCGAATGAAGTGAATAAGGTCCATGAGCTCCTGGATTTCGCGGGGGTTCATGCCCGCGGCGGGCTCGTCCAAGAGCAACACCTGGGGGTTGCAAGCGAGGGCACGCGCGATCTCTACGCGGCGCTGCTCCCCATAGGGGAGGTTCCGCGCCGTTTCTTCCGCGATACCTTGGAGCTTGAATATGGAAAGGAACTCCATGGCCTGATCAGTGAGCTCCTTTTCCTTGGCTGTGAAGCGCCGCGTGCGCAGCATGGAATCCCCAAAACTGTATCCCGCGTGCGGGTGATACGCAATCCGAACATTGTCCAGAACGGAAAGGTTGGAAAACAGACGGATGTTCTGAAATGTCCGCGCGACACCCATCCGGGTGATCTCGTAGGGTTCCAGGCCATCGATGCGCTCGTCACCGAAGATGATTTCTCCTTCGGAGACCTTGATGAGCCCGGTGATGAGGTTGAAGACCGTCGTCTTGCCCGCTCCATTGGGGCCGATCAAGCCCCAGAGAGCCCCGCGCGGCAAGGCAAGGCTCAGGCCTTTGACCGCGCTCAAACCGCCGAAAAACTTCGTCACCTCGCGAAGATCGAGGACAGGCCGCGCCGTTTGTGTGTCCGCCATGTCAGCTGTTCTCCTTTTGAACGGCGGCGGGCGTTTTCGCGTCAGCCGGTTTCACTTTCTTCAGGAGTCGATCCGCTTTGAGGAATCCCCATTCCACGGTGCCCAGAAGCCCCTGCGGTCGCATCAGCATGAGCAAAAGGAGGGCGATGGGGTACAACACGAATCGCCAGGTGGGCGCCTCGGTTCCCATCTGCCCCAGAAGAACGCGGAGGAAACCTTCGAGAAAAAATATCCACGCGACCGAGGCGGCGAGAGATCCCGTGATGCTGCCCAAGCCGCCGAAGACAACGATGATGAGCGGGTTGAACCCTGCGATGAAGCTGAACATGCTCGGGCTCAGGAACCCGATATAATGCGCGTACAGGGCGCCGCCGATGCCCGCGAGGAAGCTTCCAAGGACGAAGGAGAGCAGCTTCGATTGCGCTATGTCAATTCCCATGGCGCGCGCCGCGGTTTCATCCTCACGTACGGAAAGCGTGGCGCGACCGGTGCTGGATTTGACAAAATTGCGTACGAGTATGATCACGAGCAGCAGAAAAATGAACGCGGTCGCCCAGGTCGTGAGGCGCGGAATGCCGATCATTCCTCGCCCCCCCTTCATTTCGGGGAAGGGGAGGATCGTGTCGGAATTGACCATGAGGGTCTGCACGACGATGGCGAAACCCAGGGTGGCAATGCCGAAGTAATCGCTGCCCAGGGTCAGGACCGGAAGACCGAACAAGAAGCTGATTTCCGCGGCGAAGGCGCCCGCAATCACCACGGCCAGGATGAACACGACCTGTTGCGCCGCCGCGGATGCGAGAATGCCGGGTGCGGCCTTGGTTCCGAAGCCGGCCTGGACCAGGGGGACGAGCGCGTGGCCGAGATACATCGCCACCGCGCCGGCGGCGACAACGGCGATTAGGTAGAACGTGAACGCTGAGAGCACGGGAATCCCGCGCTTCAGACGCAGGAGTCGTCCGACAAGTGCGATGGCGAGCCCGCCCAGGATGACGCCGATCCCTGCAACCAGGAGACCGCTCGCATTCCCCGAAGACCACCACCAGGTGATGTCGGCCGCCACGTATGCCCCAATCCCGTAGAACCCCCACTGCGCTAGGCTGAACTGTCCGTTGAAGCCGTATATCACGTTGAGCCCGACGGCGACCATGGCCATGGACACGGCTTGAAATAAGAGACCCTGGTCGAAGCCGGAGAAGACCGCAAAATCACCGAAGCTCAGCAGGAATGCGCCCTGGATGACCCCAAAAGCCAGGATGACGGTGAGGGCCTTCTGCCAGAGTAGCTTACGGTTCAGCCCCCAGAGCAGGCCGTAGATCCAGGCCACAAGGGCCGCCATTTTCACGATCGTGGAGAAAAGGTAACCGAGTTCCATGGCTCCTCCTACGCTTTTTCGCCCGCGGGCTCACCGAAAATGCCGGTGGGCTTCACGAGGAGCACAACGATGAGTATGGAGAAGGCTACCGCGTCTCGCATGGGCGTGGAGATATAGCTCATGGTGAGGGACTCCGCCTGGCCCATGATGAGCGCGCCGACAAAGGCGCCAGGAAGGCTCCCGATTCCACCCAACACCGCCGCAACGAACGCCTTGAGACCGGGCAGGATGCCCAGCTGGGTCCAGATGGACGAGTAGGCGATGGCATACAGGACGCCGCCGAGACCAGCGAACGCAGCGCCGACAGCGAAGGTGAATGAAATGACACGGTCCACGTTGATGCCCATGAGGCGCGCCGTGGACTTGTCGAAGGAAGTGGCGCGCATGGCGATTCCGATCTTCGTGCGTCGCACGAGGAACTGCAGGAAGAACTGAACGGCTACGGAAGCGACGAGAATGATCAGGAATATGTTGGAAAAGGTGATCGTATTATCAGGTGTGCCTTGGCCGGCGACAATCGGGTGGATGCCGTTCATGATGTACCAGGAAACCGTGTCGAACGGGCTCTTGTAGGAAATGAACTCGGGGGAGTAGACGAATTGAAGCGCCCCGAAGAACTCCAGGAAAAACGAAACGCCGATGGCCGTGATGAGCGCGGCAATTCTCGGCGCGTCGCGCAACGGCTTGTACGCCACGCGTTCAATCGTTATGGCCAGCAGCACGCAGATGACCATGGAGAGCAGGATGACCGTGATGGATCCGATGACCACGGACAAGCCTGCCGGAATGGCGGGAAAGAGCATCTGCGGCCATTTATGCAGATTGAACTGGCTCACGGCATAGAAGCTCGTGAAAGCTCCCACCATGAAGACATCGCCGTGGGCGAAGTTGATGAGCTTCACGATCCCGTACACCATCGTGTAACCGAGGGCGATCAGCGCGTACACCATTCCCAGCTTCAATCCGTCGATGACGTTCTGGAGGAATATCACCGGGTTCTTGATCAGATTGAGGATGAGGATGTACGCGGCCAGGGCCGCGACGAGAAGGAGGAATCCATTTCCGACCCACGCTAGGGGAGCCCTTTTGCGTTTTGGGGGGAGGTGTACTACCGTTGAGAGTTCGCTTGAATCGGGCATTTTCCGTCCGCTCCTGCGTGTTCGGATGAGAAACCAGAAAGCGTGGGCAACCCCGAAGGGTTGCCCACGAGTACTTCAGGAAAAATGTTACGGGTTGACGACCGCTTCGAACTGAGGCGTCGTCTTGTCAGCCTTGACCGCCAGAATCGTGATGGACTTGATGGGGTTGTGCTGGGCATCGTAGGTGATCTTGCCCGAAACGCCATTGAACGTGATCCCTTCCAGAGCCGCCTTCACCTTGTCGGTGTTGTCGGCGCCCGCGTTCTTGATCGCGGTGAGGAGGATGTTCGTCGCGTCGTAGGCGAGTACCGCGAGGGCGTCAGGCTGCTTGGGATTGCCTTTGTCGTCCTTGTACTTCGCGGCATAGGCTTTCAGGAAATCCTGTACCTCGGGCCGAGGATCGTCCGGCGAGTAGTGGTTGGTGTAGTAGCCGGGCGCAGCGGACTTGAGGTCCAACTGTGCAGAATCCCATCCGTCGCCGCCCATGAAGGGGACTTGGATGCCCTTTTCCTTGGCCTGCTTGGTGACCAAGTTGACCACGTTGTAGTAGTCGGGGAGATACACGACGTCGACCTTCGCGCTCTTCACTTTCGTGAGGATTGCGGAGAAGTCGGTATCCTTGGAGCCGTCATAGGACTGCTTGTCGACAACCGTTCCGCCGAGGGCCGTGAAGCTGGCTTCGAATGCTTCGGCGAGGCCCTTCACGTAGTCGTTGGCCTGGTCGAACATCACGAATGCCTTCTTCGCTTTCAGGGTGTTGAAGGCGAACATTGCGCCGATCTTGCCCTGGTTGGGGTCAATGAAGCATGCGCGGAAGATGTACGGCAGCGTCGCGCCGGAGTCATCGACCGTGAGCTTGGCACTCGTCGAGGTCGGGCTCACCTGGATGACCTTTGCCGCGCTCGCGATGCGGGACACGGGGATCGATGCGCTGGAGCACACCTCGCCGATGATGTAGTGCACCTTGTCCTGGCTGATGACCTTGTTGGCCGCGTTCACCGCGGGCTCAGGCTTGCACTGGCTGTCTTCCACGATCGGCACGATCTTCAGACCGAGAACGCCGCCGCTGTTTTTGTTCCACTCATCGATGGCCTGGAGGGCGCCTTCGCGCGTGGAAACGCCGAATGTCGGCTGACCGCCTGAAAGGGGCGCAAGAATGGCCACCTTCAGTTCCTTGGGTGCCTGCTGGCAGCCGATGACGGCCACCATCAGTACGAGTGCAATCGCTGCGAGTGTCAGAAAACGCTTCATCAAAACCTCCTTTATAAAGTTGTTCCGAAAGCGTTGTAATGAATGAAAAACCCAAATGCGATGGATTCGACGGCTCGTCGGGCCTCACGCGAGAACCGTTACTCCGATTCTATGACAGCGACACCTCCTCCGAGAGTATCCACGGCCGGGCAATAATCCGCTCGCCGTTCGTCCATATCATAGATGCAAAACTATACAGGTGGCGAATATATTGTCAATACTAGGGGAGATCGAATCAGGAGCCACGGGGGCTCACATAAAGCTGTCTGCGCACCTCGGGCAGCTCGTTATACCAGATCTCCAGTGCCGAGACGATCATGCATACGACGCCAATGATGAAATACAACGGGTTGAAGTGCTCGGCCCCCCCTCTCATGCGCGTGGCATGCGGGAGCAGCATCATGAGCCGACTTATGATGCTGAGGCCTTGGGAAAAGGAGATGAGGTACCAGGGCCACGCTTCCTGCGATTTGCGGATGAGGAGCTGAACCAGGGCGATGATCACGAGCACGGTGAGCAGGACCGGCAACCACCACTCTTGCGAGTTCAGGGAATAACTCTCCGGCGGAAACACGAGCAGGGGAACGATCTGAAAGCACATGATGACGGGGACGAGTCCCCGCACGCTGAGGGCTTTTCGCAGCATGGGCTACCCTATCATGCTAGGAAGATTCTTGTCGAGCGATTTTTTATGCAAGCCGTGGATGGGGTGCTAAGCCCCATGCGGTCCCGAACGCGCGCTCTATGCGGCTCTCGCCGTCCTCGCGTCCCTTCGGGCGCTCGGCCGGCTGCCGCCTTCCGAACGCCTTCGGCGTTCTTGAGCCAAGACAGGGATTCGAACCCTGGACCTGCGCATTACGAATGCGCTGCTCTACCAGCTGAGCTATCTTGGCGCGAGTGGGAGAATAGCGGAATCCGGTAGAAATGGCAACGGGTGGCCCGTCACGTCGGCTATTGCCGCTTCGGCCGCGTTCATCGTCGTCAAGGAACCTCGGGTCCTTCCGATAATGAAATCAGGAATCTCCGCGCAGGCGCAGAGGAGGCACTGGTGGTCCGAGGGTTGTTTACAGCGGCGTCCGGGATGAACGTCCAGCAGAACAGGTTGGACGAAATCGCCAACAATCTGGCGAATGTCGATCTGAATGGCTACAAGAAAGACACAGCCATCGAAAAGGCGTTCCCCGAGATGCTCATCAGGCGCATGAATGACAATGGCGTCTATACGTTCCCCTTCGGCTCTATGGACACCGCGCCCATCGTCGGCACGGTGGGCACCGGGGTAGAGACCAACGAAGTGTTCACGAACTTCACGCAAGGGGCGCTCAAGCAGTCGGAGAACGACTTCGATGTCGCGCTGGAAGGCGGTGGATTCCTGACGGTCCAGACTCCGCAGGGCGAGCGGCTCACGCGCAACGGTGCGTTTCTCCTGAACAGCGACGGGTACCTCGTGACGAAAAACGGGGATTTCGTGCTGGGAGAGAACGGACCGATGAAGCTGAAGAAGAACAACTTCGTCATCGATGAGGACGGCAATGTCTGGCAGAACGCAAGCTTCGCCTCCGACGACAAGCGTCTTGTCTCGCAGAACGAAAATACGTGGGACAACATGCAGAAGATCGATCGTCTGAAGGTCGTCGATGTGACGCGCGAGCGCTACCTGCAAAAACAAGGCAATTCGTACTGGCAGACGACCGACGAATCGGGACCCGCGCAAATCGTGACCGCCGACAGGCCCAAGGTACGTCAGGGCTATCTCGAAGGGGCGAACGTGAACGCGGTGCAGGAAATGGTGGAAATGATAGAAGTGAATCGCGCCTACGATGCGAATCAGAAAACGATACAGACAGAGGATTCCTTGATCGGAAAGCTCTGGAATGAGGTGGTGAAGGTATGATGCGCTCACTGTGGACGGCCGCGTCGGGCATGACGGGGCAGCAATTCAACATCGATACAATTTCCAACAACCTCGCGAACGTGAACACGACCGGCTTCAAGCAGATGCGCGCCGATTTCGAGGATTTGCTCTACCAGACGCAAAAGCTCGCCGGGACGCCCGCTACCGAAGCGACGGTCCTGCCGACGGGCGTCCAGGTCGGACACGGCGTGAAGCCCGGGGCGACGCAGGAGATCTTCACGCAAGGGGCGCTTCAGGCGACCGGCAATCCCGCGGACATGGCCATAGAAGGGGACGGGTTCTTCCGCGTTCTCCAGTACGACGGCACCTACGGCTATACCCGGGACGGTTCGTTCAAGATCGACTCCAACGGCCAGTTCGTGAGCTCCGACGGGTACAAGCTCAATCCCGAGGTGATCCTCCCCGAGGGATTCCAACCCGACAGCCTGGCAATATCGCAGGACGGAAGGATCACGGTGAAAGTGGCGGGAAGCAACGACCCGGTGGAAGTCGGGCAGCTCGAGTTGTACCGATTCGTTAACCCGGCCGGTCTGCAGGCTATCGGCCAGAACCTGCTCACCGTGACAAACGCCTCGGGTGATGCCATTGCGGGGCGCCCCGGATTCGACGGCATGGGCAAGGTCCAGCAGAAGTTCCTGGAGATGTCCAACGTGTCGGTGGTCAAGGAAATGGTGAATATGATCGTCGCCCAGCGGGCGTACGAGCTGAACTCCCGCGCCATCCAGACATCGGATTCCATGCTTGCAACGGCAACGTCCCTCAAGAGGTAGGCTCGGCGAATGAGGAGGGCTTCACTTCTGCTAGCGGCGTGTCTGCTCACCTCCCTCCTCGCCGCGTCGGTCGCGGCGGCTGACGGCGCGGCCGTCTATGTGAACCGCAGCATTGTCGCCGGCCCGGGGGACCTCTCCCTCGGGGACGTCATTCACGCCACGGGCATGCTGACGACCGGGCAGAAGGAAGCGCTGGCGCAAAGCCTTGCCGTGGTCTCGAATCGAATGCTCTTCATTCCCATGAGCGCGTATCTGGGGCAACTCGACGCATTGTTCGGCGCCGACGCGATTATCGTTGGATCGCGGACCTTGGTCGTTCCCAAGGGCCTCGTGCCCGAAGCAGAGACCTCGCTTCTGGACAAGCTCGTTGACTCCCTCCAAGTGCAGGGGCTCTTCACCGAGGGAATCACCGAGATCGATCTCTCCCAAAACAGCGCCCGCGCCACAATTCCCCTGGAGGGGACTCCTACGTTTCAGGTGCTGACAACGATGAAGGGAACAACGGAAGCAAGCTTCTCGATGGCAGGGACCACCGGAAAGCTCAGCTTCGTCTCCACTCGAAACGATTCCGCGACCTCGGTGAAACAGGGTGCCGCCGTAGATGTCGTCTTTCACAAGGGCTTGATCACGATTGAAATGCCGGGCAAGACCCTCGGTGCCGCCTCGGCGGGCGAGATGGTGAGCGTGCTCGTGACCGAAAGCCAGAAGAGCTTCAGCGGACAGGTGGCCAACGGGAAGGTGGTGAATGTTGATTTGCCGTAGAGTGACCGCGGTCGCCATCGCGCTGTTTGTTTCCGCTGGCGTCTTCGCCGTGCCGACGGTACGGATCGAGGATATCGCAAGCCTCCGTGGTATTCGCGGCAACCAGATCCTCGGCATGGGATTGGTCACAGGTCTGAACGGGAACGGCGATTCCTCCACCTCATCCATGCTGCGTTCTTCCATTTCTTCCCTGGCGGGGAGCTTCGGACTCTCCGTGGCTCCCGCTGACGTACGCAGTAAGAACGCGGCGGTCGTCGTCGTGAGCGCCGAGCTCCCGCCATTCGCGCGCGTAGGTGATCGGATCGATGTGACGGTCTCCAGCATCGGCGACGCGCGCAACCTCGACGGCGGCATATTGCTCCAGGCCAACCTCCAGGCGGCCAACGGGCAGGCCTACGCGGTGGCGCAAGGCCGGATCATGACAACGCAGGACCCCAACGGAGCGAAGACGGTTGGAACAATCTCCGAGGGGGCAATCGTCGAAAAAGAAGTCGTTTCCCAGTTCATGGACAACAACGTGATCTCGATCATTCTCCGCAATCCCGACTTCGTGACGGCGGCGGCCGTCCAGAAGGCGATCGAGACCGGATTCCCGGGTATCGTTGTCACCAGCAGGGACGCTTCGCTCATCGACGTCCAGCTCCCTGACGCCAACAAGGCAAATCCCGTTGCGTTTCTCGCGCAATTGGAGGCGCTCACCGTGACACCCGACACGGAAGGGCGGGTGGTGATAAACGCCGCCAGCGGCGTCATTGTCATGGGAGAGAAGGTCCGCATCGGGAAGGTCGCCGTGTCGTATCGGACCGCCAAGGTGACGGTGGGGGCCGCGAGTTCCGGCTCCACGCCGAGCCCCGACACGTTCGTCATAAACGATACGACCACCGTTGACGACTTCGTTTCAGCGCTCAAGGCCGTCGGATTGAAGGCCGACGTTATCATTGGGGTGTTGCAGGCCATCGAAAAGGCGGGAGCCCTTTTCGGCAACCTGGTGATCATGTAGAGCCGCCCCGGAACGAGGAGCAATCATGCAGGTGACGAACGTCAACAACACCGCCTCCTATCCCATCAGCCCCTCGCAGGTGAAGCGACCTGCCATCGACAAAACGAGCGATCTCTATAAGGCGGCCCAGGATTTCGAAGCGCTCTTCATAAAGCAGATGCTGGATGCCATGCGGAAAACGCTCAACACCCAAGACGATATGACAGGTAGCGGAACGGGCCAGGACATGTATAATGACATGCTCTATGACGAGTACGCGAAGAAGATGTCCTCAACAGGGCAATTCGGGATTGCCGATATGATATATCAGCAGGTGTCATCGAAATAATACGTACACAGTGTATCATAAAAAGTACTATTTTGAAAGGATTTATGAGATTCTCGCACTTGATTTCATAATTAATTATGCTACAATAAATTACAAAAAAATGAGTGGCCACTTCCCTTGGCACAAGATTTGCTTAATAATGGTCAGGAGCATTCGATGAGCAGGAAAAGGGAGATGCCGACATCGACGGAAGACAACCTCAAGGCATACTTTGGTCAAATCAAAAAGGCCAAGCTCCTGACATTCGAGGAAGAGCTGGACCTCTCGCGCCGAATCCAGGCTGGCGACGAAGCGGCTCGATCCCTGCTCATCGAATCCAATCTCCGACTCGTCGTTCGGATTGCAAAGAACTATTTGACGCCCGAGATTTCCATCCTGGACTTGATCCAGGAAGGAAACCTCGGCTTGATGAAGGCCGTCTCGAAGTACGACTATCGGAAGCAAGTCCGCTTCAGCACCTACGCTTCCTGGTGGATCAAGCAATCCATCGTGCGATCCCTCTCCAATAAAAAGCGCGCCATTCGACTCCCTCATCGCCAGGAAGAGAAGCTGCGCAAGATCAACAAGGTCTACAACAATCTGTCGCAGGTCCTCATGCGTGAACCCACGCTGGTGGAGATCGCCGAAGAGATAGGACTGCACGAGGACGAGGTGGCCTCGATCATCAACTCGTCGAGCTCTGTCGCGTCACTCGACGCCACGCTTTCGGCGGATTCGGGCAGCTTGCACGATGTCATCGAGGACAACTCCTTCAGCCCGGACAATGAGCTCATGAAGAAGACGTTACGCGAGGATACGGTCAAATTTCTGGGCGGGCTCCAAGAAAAGGAGCGCCAGATTCTCTTGTACAGATTCGCGTTCGTGAGCGGCAAACGCTATACACTGAAAAAAATCGGCGATGAGATGGGCATTTCCCCCGAAACGGTGAGACAGATAGAGCTTCGCGCCCTCAAGAAACTCAAGGGGTTCTCCGATGAACTCAAGGAGTATGTCTACAATTGACGTAGCGGGGTAGGTCATGCCCCGCCGAAAGAAGTCACAGCCTCGAGCGCGTCTCATCGCCATTCTCCTTTTTGTTGTCGTTGCCGGTGTGGTCGCGTTTCTCGTGGCATGTCCTCCCTCGCAGCAGACGCCCGTCACGTCGTCTCCCCGCGGCGCATCGGTTGCGTCGGAGCGACCCGCGCCGCGTGCACCACAAAAGCCCTTGGACACCGTGGCCGGTCCGACCCGACGTACATCGACGTTCCCCATTCATCCGCAGCCGGAAAAGCAAGCCCTCCTTGCCGTCATCATTGATGACGCCGGATACAGCCTTTCTGAGCTGGACGAGTTCCTGTCGATTCCGGGCGCCTTCACGGTTGCCGTGCTGCCCAATCTTCCCCATAGCACCGAAGCTGCGGAGCGCGTGCTCGCCGCGGGGAAGGATCTGATCCTTCATTGCCCAATGGAGCCGGAGGGATCCGAGAATCCTGGCCCGGGAGCACTTTTCACGGGGCAAAGCCAAGCGCGCGTCGATGAGCTCCTGGATGCGATGTTCGCTTCCGTGCCCGGTGCCATAGGGATGAATAACCATATGGGATCGAAGGCCACCGCGGACGAAGCGCTCATGACCGAAGTGCTCGGGTATCTGAAGGGCCACGGGAAATTCTTCGTTGACAGCCGCACGACGGCGGACACGGTGGCTCCCCGTGTTGCCGCCGCGCTGCAGGTGCCTATCCTCCAACGGAACGCGTTTCTCGACGACAACCCGACCGAGACCGACGTGTCGGGGGCGTTCGAGAAAGGGATCGCCGAAGCGAAAGATAAAGGAACCGCAGTCGTCATTGGTCATGTACAGAACAAGGTCATGGCGGATATACTGCGCGCCGGAACCAGGGAGCTCGCCGGCCAGGGAATCAGACTCGCTCGGCTCTCCGATGTCATGAAGGAAAGGGAAACGGAGCCGGCGCGGTGAAGATTCTCGGGATCGAAAGCTCATGCGATGAATGCTCGGCCGCGGTGGTCGAGGATGGCAGCACGATTCTCAGCAACTTGATACTCACACAGATCGATTTTCACCGGCCCTACTACGGTGTTGTCCCTGAAATAGCTTCCCGGAAGCACATTGAATGGATACTCCCCGTCGTACAGGACAGCCTCACCGCCGCCCACGTTGAAATAGAAGATATCGACGCAATCGCGGTAACGTACCGACCGGGACTCATCGGTTCGCTTTTGGTCGGTCTTTCATTCGCCAAAGGTCTGGCGTGGTCACTGGGCAAGCCCTTGATCGGGGTGGACCACATTCTCGCGCACCTCTATGCCCCGCACCTGGAGCGTGACATCAGCTATCCCTATTTGGGCGTGCTCGTTTCCGGCGGCCATACGATCATCGCGCGCGTGCTGCGCCATGACAAGATCGAGGTCCTCGGGACGACGATAGACGACGCCTGCGGTGAAGCCTTTGACAAGGTGGCAAAATACTACGACATGGGATTTCCCGGCGGCATTGCGATCGACAAGCTGTCCAAGTCCGGCGATCCGCGCGCTTTTCGGTTCCCCAAGCCTTCGTTGCACAAAGGGGAAGCGTTTTACGACGTGTCCTACTCCGGCCTGAAGACCGCCGTCATCCACCAGAGCGAGCAGTTCTGGAACGGGAGCGCCGAGAAGAGCATGGCCAACATTGCCGCGTCCTTCCAGCGTGCCGCGATCGACATCCTCGTGGATCGAGCACTGGCCGCCGCCGAGGATACCGGCTTGCGGCGCGTTGTGGCGGCGGGCGGCGTAGCAGCCAACAGCTACCTGCGCGAACGTCTTGCCGCGGAGAAGGGGCTGGAAGTGATCTTCCCCTCCTTGAAGCTATGCACCGACAACGCCGCGATGGTGGCGGGAATCGGGTATAGGGAATATCAGGATGGAAAGACCTCCGATTTTTCACTGAACGCCGAAGCTCGTGTTCCAATGTTCAAGAGATCATACCCTTAGAATTGGCCCCGAAGGCCACATGCGCGCCGTTACGCCGAAATTTCAATTTGACAAGCCCCCTACCGGTTATTAGACTTCTCAGTAGGAGTGGCGAATGTACAGCGTGCTCATACTTTGGGCTCCCGATACCGCCGAAAATCGAAAAGTTGTCGACCTTGTTACAAAGGCTTTCGATGAGGCGAAGGTCGAGTCCCGTACAAAAAAGGTGACGGAAGCTACGATAGCGGACATCAATGCCGCGCAGATCGTCGTCTTTGGCTCGCAGAAAGCCAATGGAAGCGAATTGCCCGCCGATTACGCGGAATGCCTGCGTGTTTTCAGGGGCGTCACTCTCGCCGGAAGGACGGCTGGATTTTTCTCGATAGGAACCGAAAAGGCCACCGGAAAGCTCCGCAAGGCCCTGAAGGACACGGAGGTGTCGCAGATGGAGGATGATCCGGTCTTTGCGGATCAAAAGCCGAATCTCGCCTCCGATATCACTGCATGGGCCGGAAAGCTGCTCAGCGCTCACCAGGAGATGCGTCATGTCCGCGCATGAAATCATCGAAAAGGCCATTCGCAAGGTACCAGACTTCCCCAAGCCGGGGGTCCTCTTTTACGATATTACCGGCATCCTGGTGGACCCGAAAGCCTTCGCGTATTGCATTGACGCAATGGAAAAAGCATACAGCGGAGTGCAGGTCGACGCTGTTGCGGCCATCGAATCGCGCGGCTTCATATTTGCCGCTCCATTCGCGGTGCGCCGCGGACTCCCGTTGATCCTCTTGCGCAAGCAGGGGAAGCTCCCCGGGCAAACGTATCGCATCAGCTTCACTCTGGAATATGGCGAGGACGTGCTGGAGGTGCATCGCAGCGACGTGCACGCCGGCCAGAAAATCCTCTTGGTGGACGATCTGATCGCAACCGGCGGCACGCTCAATGCCGCGGCCCAGCTCCTCGCGTTGGGGGGCGCGAAGGTGGTCGGCATTTTCGGTGTCGTCGGGCTTCCTTTTCTTCATTACGGAAAGGCTTTGGAAGGCTTCCCGGTCAAGACCCTCGTCGAATACACCGGCGAGTGCGTGGACTGATTACCCTATTCCATCTCCTCTAAAGCGATCATGCGCCCCTGGCGGCGTGATTTTTCAGCCGCAAACACGATGGAATGAGTTCTCAGGGATTCTTGCACATCGGTGAGAACGAGTCGGGGATCATTGTTGCGGATCGCCGCCAGGAAGCTCACGAGAACGCGCGTGTCCCCGCCGCCGTGCGATCCTTCCTCGGGCACGAAGTCGATCTGTTCCTCACGGTTGTCGGCAAACGTGCGAACCCACATCCGCTCTTCTGTGAACTCGATCTCGCCTTCGGTGCCGTGAACCCGAATTTTTCGCCCCTGGATGCGCGTGAAGGCGGTCATGGTGAACGTCGCGGTGACGCCGTTCTCGAACTCCATGGCCACGACCTGGTGGTCCACGACGTCATTGTCGCACTTCCAAACGCAGCGGCCGTACGGTCCCGCGACTATCGCGGCGCGATGGGCCTCCCGTGAATGGTCGGCCGACACGAGCGAGGCCGGCCAGCTCTCACGGTCGCTCTCGACATAGGTTTTGATGGCGGAGTAGGGGCACGCGTGTTCCACCGCGCAGTCGGTGCATCTTTCCCCGCTGCCGGACGGAGCGTTCGCCCTCGTGAAATAGGACAGGGAGCCGAATGACTGAACGCGCTCGCATCCCGCATCCACGAGGTGGGCGATGAAGTCGATGTCGTGACAGCTCTTGGCGAGCAGCATGAAGGTGGAACGGCCTTCGTTCCCCCAATTGCCCCGCACGAAGCTATGAGCCTGATGCCACCACGTCACCTGCTCGAGCTGATCGATGCTCATGACGCGGCCGATCCGACCCGAATGGGCTGTTTCCTTGAGCCGTGCAAAGGCCTCGTTATAGCGGAGAGAATGACAAACGCAGGTGATGGTGCGCGCTTCTTCCTGCGCCCGGGCGATGCGCTTGCAGTCCTCGAGGGTCGTGGCCATGGGCTTTTCAAGGAGCATATGATACCCGGCTGCGGTGAAGGCGACCGCGGGTTCCGCATGCTCGCGGTCCATCGTGCAGATCACCACCGCGTCGGAAAGACGGGGCTTCGCGGCAAGCTCGCGCCAGCTCTTGAAGACACCGTTTGACGGCACGCCCCACCGGCGAGCAAAGGCGTTTCTGTATTCCTCCCGCGGCTCGGCAACCGCGACAACGCGTGCCCACTGCGGGAGGCGCGAAGCGATGTCGGCAAAGACGTTTCCGCGCTCTCCGGCGCCGATTATGGACAAGGTGACAGGCGTTTCCATACGGGCTCCTTTTTCTAACAGATGCGGGGCAGTAAGAGACCGCGCGGGAAATCGATGATCCGTCTTCCGCCCACGCTCGTGATCATCACCACCGTGCCCGGCTCCGAGGTCGTGACATGACCGACGCACCGCGCGGATCGCCCGAGTGGATGGGCCCGCAACGCGGCCAGGGCCTCCGCTTCCGCGGCGCCGGACACCACCGCGACGAAGACGCCTTCATTGGCGATTTCCAACGGACTCAGGCCGAGGAGACCAGCCACGGCGCGGACCTCCTCGGTGATCGGCAGCTCCGCCTCCTCCACCTCGATGCCCCAGGATGCCCCGTGCGCGATCTCGTTCATGACCGAGGAGATGCCCCCGCGCGTTGCGTCGCGCATGAACCGAAGAGAATCGCCGAGATGGAACAGACGGCTGATGGGGGGATAGAGGAAAGCCATGTCGGAGCGCAGCCCATCTGCCACCGGCAGAGATTCCCGCGCGGCAAGGACGGTGAGGCCGTGCGCCCCGATAGGGCCGGAAACAATGACGCTGTCGCCTTCCCGGATGCGGGAAGGGGCGAGCACCGGGGCAAAAACCCGGCGGCCGAGACCCGCCGTGGTCACGAAAAGCCCGCCGCCCTTGCCGCGCGGCACGACCTTCGTGTCACCGGTAACGATGCGCGCATTCGCCTCGTGCGCCGCGTTTGCGGCCGACGTCAGCGCTCGACGCAGATCCGCTAGAGGGAATCCCTCCTCGATCACGAGGGCAAGGGAGACACAAATGGGCTTTGCACCGCTTACGGCAAGGTCGTTGCAGGTCCCGAACACGGACAGACGTCCGATATCGCCACCGGCAAAAAAGGGAGGATCCACGACGTAGCCGTCAGTGGTCATGAGAAAGTCGGAGCCTATTTCGATAGGGCTTGCGTCAAGGAGCTCGGGGTACGCATCGCTTTTCAGCACGGGATGGATCACCGTCTCCACCAAGTCGCGCGCCAGAGCGCCCCCGCTGCCGTGCTCCAGTCGGATGAGATCGCCGCTGTTCATCGCTTGGCCCCATAGCGGTAATAGGCGGCGCATGTTCCTTCGGAGGACACCATGCACGGGCCGACGGGAGTGTCGGGCTGGCAGCGTTTGGCAAAGAGCGCGCATTGAAGGGGAGACGCGCGGCCAGCGATCACCTTGGAGCAGAGACAGCCCGGGGGTTCCACATCCACGGCGGGGGGGAGTGAGAAAACCTTCTCCGCGTCGTTTTCCGCCAACTCGGGCCGGAGACCCAGACTCGCGCCGGGAACCGCGCCCAGGCCCCGCCACGCGTCGCTGCGGGGATAAAGCGCGCGTTCGACGACCTCTCGTGCGCGTGGATTGCCTTCCGGGCGCACGGCGCGCGGGTAGCCGTTTTCCACGCGATGCTCCTTTTTCTCGATGAGCCGCAGAAGAATCAGGATCCCCAGGAGCATGTCCAGTGCATCGAAGCCCGCGATCACTCCCGGGCGTCCCTCGGGGCGTTGAAGAAACGAATACGCCCTTTCGCCAATGATCACCGAGACATGCCCGGGCAAGAGGAACCCATCGATGGTGTTGCTCGGATCGGCCAGGAGAAATTGGAGGACCTCGGGGACCGTCTTGAATGCCGTATACAGATGGAAGTTCCGCAGACCGCGTTCGCGTGCCTCCCGGTAGGAGGCGACAATGGTCGGCGTTGTCGTTTCAAATCCGACGGCGAGAAAGACGACCGGACCATCGTGCTCTTCCGCGAGGGAAATCATGTCGTGCGGCGAGTACAGCAGCTTTACCAGACCGGTGGATACGAACGAGGAAAGAGACTCTCCGTCGCGCCCGGGCACCTTCAGCATATCGCCGAACGTAGCCACCATGACGCGTTGGTCCCTGACGAGCCTGATCGCGTTGTCGACATAGCCGCTCGGCGTGACACAGACGGGACATCCCGGACCCGAGATGAGGTGGATGTCCGTGGGGAGAAGGGAATGGATTCCCTGGCGGCGCAGCTCGACGGTATGAGTACCGCAGACCTCCATGATATTCACCGGCCGTCCGATGCGCCCGGCAACGCTTTGGATCTGGGCAACGAGGGAGGCGGCAAGGCCTCTTTCGTCGCTCATGCCGAAGCGCTCTCCCCGGAGAGCTCGGCAAGCTTCTTGAACAGCGCGAGTCTCTCCTCCGCATCCTCGAGGGTGAGAGTTTCAATCGCGTAGCCGGCGTGAATGATCACGTGGTCTCCCGGCTGGGGATTACTCAGGAGCGAAACATCGACTTCGACATTGATGGTGCCTTGTGAGACGACGGCGCGTCGAGCGTCGAGGATTCTTTCTATTTTCATGGGCGTGGCTATGCACATCGGATCACCTCAGCTTTCTCGAGACCATGCCTGGCCCACGGCCAGACCGCCGTCTCCCGGAGGCGCGGCTTCATTGAGGAAAACCTCAAATCCATCCTTGATCAAGTGGGGAACCAGCATCTCGCGCAGGAGCAGATTCTGAAACACCCCTCCAGAGAGAACGCAGGTCTCGAGGCCGGTGCTCTCACGCATCTTCTGGCATCCGCGGAAGGCAGCCCGTGCAATCGCCTCGTGGAAGAGCAACGCGCGTGATGCCGCATCCGTCCGCCTTTTCTCTTCAAGAAGGCGCCCCATGAGCGGCCGAGGATTGATCAGGAAGACTCGGCCGTCGCCCGGCCCGGGAAGGAAGGGAAGCAGGTCGCCGACGTCGCTTTCCGTGAGAACAAACGCCTCCGGCCGATACCGGCGCCACGCGAGTCCTTCCAGCCTTATGGGCCCTTCCCCTTCGTAGGAGGTCGTTTCGACCAGTCCGACAAGGGCCGCGGCGGCGTCGAAAACCCTGCCCAGCGATGTCGTGAGAGGGCAGCCCACGCCGCCGACGAGCATGGCGCGCAGGATCGGCTCCTCTTGCGCACTTATGCCAGGGAATGGCGCTTCAACGGATCCGGAGAGAAGAGCCAAAGCGATCCGCGGCGGGTGAAGAACCGCTTCATCGCCGCCGGGAAGGGGAAACGGAGCAAAGCTCCCCAGGCGTGTGAATGAGGAGCGGGTCGCGTGAAGAAACTCTCCTCCCCAAATTTCGCCGTCGGCTCCGTATCCGGTACCGTCGAAGCACAGCGCCAGAGCCTCTTCCAAACCGTGCTCGGCCATCACGGAAAGGGCATGCGCGAAATGATGCTGCACGGCGCGGCGTGGAACATTCGGTAAACCCGCCCAGGCCGATGAGCGGTAGAACGGGTGCAAGTCATGGATCACGACGTCCGGAGTAGCCGCGTACAATGAGAGAACATCGCGAATGTGGGTCTTGAACTGCCGGAATGTTTCGCGGTTCTCCAGGTCTCCAATGAAGGGTCCAAGGTAAATGTCGTTCCCTTTTGCCAGGGCCGGAGCGCTTTTCAGATCACCACCGAGTGCGAGCGCGATCCCCTGTACCGCCGAGGGCAACGTGATGAGGCGCGGCACCTGGCCACGAGACCGCCGCAGGATGACCGGCGGAGTCGTCGAGCCGACCCGGAGCACCGAATCATCGGTGGGAAACGCGATTCGCCGATCATGGCAGAGAAAAACGTCAGCCACCTCCGCGAGGCGCTCGCGCGCCTGATCAGGATCGGTGATGATGGGATCGCCAGCCCGGTTTCCCGATGTCATGACCAGGTGCCGGTAGTCGATCCCGATACCCGGATACGCGAAGAGTAGACGATGCAGGGGCGTGTACGGAAGCATGATCCCCAGGGTTTCGGTGTCCGACACCTCACGAAGCCAGGACGGGGCCTCGTCGCGGCGGGTCGCAATGACTATCGGCGCCACGGCGGAACCAAGCAGGTCTTCCTGTTGGGGGGAGAGGAGGCAGAGCATACGTGCCTCCTCGAGGGCGCCCACCATGAGGGCGAACGGTTTCCGTTCACGGTCCTTTTCCCGCCGCAACCGCCTGATCGCTTCCCCGTGCCGCGGATCGGCGGCGAGGTGGAAACCGCCAATGCCGTGCACGGCAACGATGCCGCCCCGGCGAAGAGTATCGATCGCGGTCAGGAGCGGGAGTCCCTCACGGATGCCGCCGTGCGCATCCGTGCATACGAGCCGCGGGCCGCAGCTCGGGCAGGAGTTGGTCTGGGAATGGAATCGGCGGTTGTTCGGACTGCGATATTCCGCGAGGCACTCAGGGCATTGTGTGAACGACCTCATCGTCGTGTTCCCTCGATCGAATGGGGTGCGCTCGACGATGGAATAGCGCGGACCACATTGCGTGCAGGTGATGAACGGATACAGGAATCGACGATTGGCGGGGTCAAGAAGCTCGCGCGCGCATTCCGGGCACAGCGGCAGGTCGGGCGGGATCGGGGGGAAGGAGAATGCGTCGGATTCACTCTCCCTGATGGCGAAAGGCGTGTTCTCCGTGCTGTTTTCCATATCCGTAACGAGGATGCTTTCGACATGGGCGGGGGAGGGGATGTCGCTGCGAACCCGCTTCATGAAGCCTTCTATGGTTTCCGATTCGCCCTGTACCTCGGCAACGACGTGAGATCTGCGGTTTTGAACGTAGCCGGACAGGCCGAGAGAGGCGGCGATGCGGAAGATCGCAGGCCGGAATCCCACCCCCTGCACCGTGCCCCGGAAGACCAGACGTTTGCGTACCACGGCGAGAAAGGTACTCCGACTTCCCTCGGATTGACCACTCCCCGGGGCTCGTTGTAATGTGGAAAATCATGGCAAAGGTCATATTGAAGGCGCAGGATCTCGACGGTTATCTCAAGGCCGACGACAAAGAAACGATCAATGGGATGAATGCGACCTACGGCAGGGCGCTCGCTCTCTTTCCCATCCTGGCCGACCCGAGCCGTGCGAGCGAGCATGAAGGCGCGACGGAAAAGCTCATCTCGCTGTACAATGAGATGGGCCACGCAATGCACGAGATCGTGGAGCGCGAGCCCCGCGTTCACGTGTATTCCTTCGAGACCCCTCGCGAGGTGCACGGAGAGGTGTCCCGCCTCATCGCCAAGCTGCGCGACGCGCGCACCGAGCATCCCGAGTTCGTCTACTACACCCAACGCGCCTATGAGCTTCTCTTCAATTTCGCATTCGGTGCCAGCGCGAATCGGGAAAAGAAGAATCATATCGTGGTGAGCACGCCCGTGACGGTGCCGGTCCAGAATTTTGCCGTACACAAGATTCCGGACGTGGACGAGCGCATCGAAAACTCCGTCATGTGCGTCATGTTGCGGGGAGCCCTCCTTCCCGCGATGATCATGTCCAAGGAGATCCAGGAGTACTCTTCCCGCGGATATGTCACCCCGTTCGCCCTATTCAAGATCTCGCGCGACGATACGAAAGAAGAGGGGAACATGGAGTACGTACTGAATCTGGATAGATCGTATTTCGATCTCGATAGTCTCGACGGGAAGGATCTCTTTTTCGCCGATCCCATGAATGCCACCGGTGGCAGCCTCGTCACGGTCGTTTCCTATCTCCTGGGCAAGGGAGTTCGTCCCCGGTCCATCAAGTTCTTCAACGTCATCTCGGTCCTCAAAGGGGCCTTGCGGATCGTACGGGCGCTGGAGAGCGCCGAGATCTATACCCTCTGGATGGACCCCGTCCTCAACAGGAAAGCCTACATATTGCCCGGGCTCGGCGACGCCGGCGACAGGATCAATGGACGCGACGACGGGGAGAAGCCGCGCAACATCATTCAGCTCATTGCCGACTATGGAACGCAGATCGTGTCATTGTACCGCGAGCAGGTGCGCAGAATCGAACAAACCGTCCTGGGAGGATGAAGAGCTTGCACGGGTGCCAGCGGTTTGCTAAGATCGCGCCACAATGATCCTTTTCCTGATCGCATCTTTGCCCCTTCTGTTCGCCTTCGTCGTCCTCTTGCCCTGGGGCGGGTCGCGGGCCCCCCAGACGCTGACGCTCGTTTCGACCTTTCTCAAGGCAATGTTGATCGCCTTTCCCGGGTATGTTGTCATCGTAATTCTTCGCGCAATTTTCGGCTTCTCCTACGACGGTTTTCTTCTCTACCTCTCGCTGTTTCTTCACGACCAGCTCGTTCCGCTGCTCGTAGCCCTGGGGGGATTCCTCCTCGTGCAACGGACGCTTACATTCGCGGCCACCGACGAGTCCATTTTCCTCACCATCTTTTCCTATTTAGCTGGATTTCTTTTCATCATCAACGTCACCGACGCGCTGCGGACATGGGGTGCGTGGGATGCCCCGCTTTTGTTTCTCTTGCCCGTGCTGCGCATTGACGCCGTGCTTTTCATCGGCCTTGTGGCAAAAAGGTTCTACCGATGGGAAGGACGGGAAGGGGTCCTTTTTTGCGCGACGGTGTTCGGCATCTCCCTGGTGCTTGCCCTGTCCGCCTACTTCAATGCAAGCAATCGTCTGGGATGGTCCATCGCGCTGGCAGTTGCGCCCGTTCTTGCCGGTGTCGCCCTTTTCGCGATGCGTTTTCCGCGCGCCGTGCGCGGGTGAGCCTCACTCGCGGGAGAGCAGGCCGCGTCCGAGCAGCTCAACCAAGAGCTTGGCGTTCATGCGCAGCGGGGGAGTGCCGTTTTTTCGAAACATATCCGGATCAGTCGAGAGGCTGGAAAGCACGACATAATAGAGCGTGAACGCGTCGTCCGCCACGTCCCGATCCCCGACGAAAATCCCTTCTTCGATCCCTTGCTCGAGGATGGAGCGCACGATCTCGATCCCTTCGGCGAAAAAGTCGCGGGAATGGCGCGATCCGGCCCAGCGCTCCATCAGGTCATTACCGGGCCGGTACAAATCCCGGAAGATCGGGTAGGTGTCGAGGAACCAGGCGAACGTCGTGATGAAATGGTCCAGCTTTTCCATTGCGTTCGGCGCTGACTTGGCGCGTTGGTTGTATTGATAATGGAACTCGTTGTAGGTCTCGACCATCACCGTAAAGAAGAGCTCTTCCTTGTTCTTGAAGTAATTGTAGAATGTCGGTTTCGAGATTCCGATATCGGCTATCAGGGCGGAGAGAGACGCGGCGCGGTAGCCGTAGGTGTGAAAATACTCGCGCGCCTTTTCGACGGCCAGTTCTTTCTTTTCTTCCATTAAGAAGATGAAATGGCCCCCCCGTCAGTGTGACGGGGGGGCCATTGTCATACCTGTCCGGCGCTTCCCAGGACTTCCTTGTTCTTGTGTTCGATGAGCTTCGTCAACTCTTCCCGCGCGGGCCCGAGATAGCCACGGGGGTCGAACCCTTTCGGATCTTCCACGAAAGCCTTGCGGATCATGGCGGTGATGACGAGCCTGCCGTCGGAGTCGATGTTGATTTTGCACACGGCTGACCGCGCGGCCTTCCGCAATTGCTCCTCCGGAATTCCCACCGCGCCTTCCATCTTTCCGCCGTACTTGTTGATCATGTCTACGTATTCCTTCACGACCGATGACGCGCCGTGAAGAACGATGGGGAAGCCAGGGATCCGCCGCTCTACCTCCTCCAGAATGTCGAAGCGCAGAGTGGGCATGGGATCGCCGGGTTTGATTTTGAACTTGTATGCGCCATGGGATGTGCCAATGGAGATAGCCAGGCTGTCGACGCCCGTCTGTTTGACGAATGCTTCAACGTCGTCGGGATTCGTGTAGTGAGAAGTCTCCGCGTGAACTTCGTCTTCCATTCCGGCCAGAACTCCCAGCTCACCTTCGACGGTCACATCGTGCTTGTGGGCATACTCCACGACCTTCTTCGTCAGCTCGACGTTCTTCTCGAAGGGGAGGGACGACCCGTCAATCATTACGGAGGAGAACCCGCTTTCTATGCAGGAGACGCACAACTCGTACGAGTCGCCGTGATCGAGATGGAGGGCCACGGGAACCGGCACGCCGGACGCTTTGATGATCTCCATCGCACCTTGCGCCATGAATTGCAGCAGGATCTGATTTGCATATTTTCGCGCGCCTTTTGATACCTGGAGGATCACCGGAGACCTGCTATTGATGCAGCCCTGGATGATCGCCTGAAGTTGTTCCATGTTGTTGAAATTGTACGCGGGAATCGCATACTTCCCCGCCATGGCCTTCTTGAACATGTCGCGCGTGTTCGAAAGGCCCAGCTGTTTGTAGTTGACCATAGCGTCTCCTTTTGGATGCTCTGGACTAATATCCAGTGATCGCCATACACTGTCAAGAGCCAGGAGATTCGACCAACCGCGTGAACACCAGCATCCCTCGTATTCTTCTCTTGTCAAGCCTGCTCCTCTTCTCCGGTTGCGCCTCCGGCCGAATTTTGTATTGGTTCGACCCACCGTACTGGTCCACCCTCGGCGGAGACATCATCTTGCAAGCGCGGCTCGACGGGTTTGCACTTGCTCACGGCAAGCTTCCCACATTCGTGCTCACGCGCCCCGGTCCGGATCCTCATGGCGCCATCACGAAGGCCCTCTCGACGGGCCGATTCGGCACGGTCGTCGTGGGACCGCTTCTCTCCCTCGATTCGCAGCAACTCGCGCTGAACCATCCGCGCGTGAGATTCATACTCGTCCACGCCGCACCGACGGTCGCCGCCACGACCAAGAACGTCACCGTTCTCAGCTTTGATCGTCGAGACGCATTTCGGAGAGCGGGCACCGTCGCGGCGCTCGTTGCCGCAGAACAACCGTCGGTCGGCACTCAAGCCTCGTCATCAGTCTGCATCCTCACGAATGAGGGCTCCGACCTCTCATCCGCGGAGCTCGATGCCTTCCGAGACGGAGCCTCCTCCACATCACCACCAGGAGCGCCCGTGACGCACGTCATCACCGGCTCATCCGATTCGACCGCCGTGCAGGCCGCGGTCGCGGCCCTGCGCAAAAGTGGCGTGCAGGTTTTTCTCCTTTCGCTGGGTGTGGCGAATCCCATTGCCCTTGATGCATTGAAATCGGCCGGCGGAATCGCCGTGGTCGCGGATTGGGCGCGGGCGGGACTCGATGCGGCCCAGGTACTGCTCTCCGTAGAGACGGAAGAAACCGACGGACTCATGAGCGCGATCGCCGCGAAGGACGGCGGGCTCGTCAATGGCAAGGTTCGTCTCGTTTTGGGCGACGCCCGTCCGATCCCTGCCGCGGCACGGCCACTTCTCGATGCGCAACGTTAACAGGGGAGTGCTTCTCTTTTCTGGGGAGGCAGGAGTGGAGATGCCATCGTGTACGCCGCCGGTGGAAGTAAAAAGATTTGACAAGGGGTACCCCTGGAAATATAATTTCTGGTGAGTCGGATACCGATTGATTTCCGTAATCAGCAGAAGGAGACGGGCATGAGGCCAGGATTGAGAGCGTACCTCGGCACGGTGCTTGCTATGGCGTTATTTTTTACAGCTGCGCTCGTCATGGCGGACGAGTACACACAGACCATCGCGTCGAGGACCGTCGCGACTTTCGATGATCCTGCGACCAATAGCAACTGGATCGTGCAGGGAAGCAAATACGCGACGCAAGGTTTTCCCCAGATGCAACTGGTACGATCGTGGCCCGAGGCCTTGTATGGCAAAAACAGGGAGAACAAGAACCTTTTCGCGCTGGGCGTTCACGGCAAGTTCGACAGGAAGTCGTACAACTACATAGAGATCATTCCCGCCGCGAAGGATTCCACGGGAAAACTGGCTCCCGCCTCTTTGGCTTTGCCGGGTCGGGCGCAAAACCTCGACATGTGGGTGTGGGGAGCGAACTTCAACTTTTGGATCGACGTGTACCTGCGCGACTATCAGGGCATCGATCACGTGCTCCACATGGGCTCCATCAACTTTTCCGGATGGAAAGATCTCCAGGTGAGCATTCCCACCTCCATCCCGCAGGCACGGAAATACATACCGCGTTACGCGGGATTGGAGCTGACGAAGCTCGTCCTGTGGACGGCACCGGATGAAAAGGTCGATGATTTCTATTTCTTCATTGACGAGATCAGCGTCCTCACGGACCTATTCGAAACGAGGTTCGACGGTGAGGATCTGGCCGATCCGGCAACGCTCAATGATATCTGGCAACAGGGATCGAAATAGGAGACGCGATGATGAAGACACGATTGACATTCACCCTGTTCGCCCTAGCCGCCCTCGTGGCCGCCCCCCTCTTCGCGCAGAACGTGGTGGCGGGGCAGCCGACGGCGTCTGAAATCGGGAAGGACCAGGCCCAGCAGCTCCTCAAGGAAATCTCGGTCGACAAGTTCGAGGACTCCGCCTACTGGTACTCGGCGATGCCGCTCGACATGGGCGTCTCTGAGACCAAGCGGCTTTCGGGATCGCCCATTGGCAAGACACCGATCGCCGACGAAGTGGCGTTGGGAATCAAAGAGGACGACAAATACGTACTCGGCGTGAAGGTGAGCTTCTTCCGTCGCGGTGATTCGTATTTCACCATTCATCCGCTGAACCCGATTCCCATAGAAGGAATCGTGAAGACGATCTCCATCTGGGTGGTCGGCCGTAACTACAATCACACCTTGAAGCTGCTCTTCGAAGATTATCGCGGCCAGCAGCAGATTTTGACCGTCGGTACGCTGAACTTCATCGGCTGGAAGAAGCTCACTGTCGCCATTCCGCCGAGCATTCTTCAATCCGAGTATCACTACACGTATATGAGCGGCATCCGAATCACCGGGTTCGAAGTCGATTGCGATCCGCTGGACGCCTTCGGAACCTACTATATCTACTTCGACGATTTGCGCGCCGTTACAGACCTTTTCGGTGAGTCAAAACGCGACGCGGATGACATGTCCGACGGGTGGTGAGAGTTCTCTCGCGTGATTGAAATGTCAAGGCCCTTGCGATCGCTGGATCGCAAGGGCTTTTCTTTTCAGATGGAGAATGGTACTCTTTTTGAATGACCCCCGAAGAGGAGCTGCAGCGCCTCAATAAGCTGATTCGACAGTACGAGACCGTGTATCGTACGACGCCGGACGCGGACCAGAAGGAACGTGTCGAGCGCCAGTTGAAAGAGCTGCAGAGCTATCGACAAAAAATCCTCACCGTCAACGTCATCGAAAACACCGGGCACGTCGAACAACCCGATGTCGAAGACGAGCTGACCCCGTACCCCATTCTGCGCGGGCTGGTGGCGGAAAACAGCGCCGCCCCGCCGCAAAGGGCCCTTGCCTCGTTCGCGATGAAGGACGCCGCGGCGACAAGCTCCCAAAAGGACATGTTTCATCTCACCCTGTACGCCCGGCAGTTCGAAAGGGAATTCCTCCCGTTCCTGACGGAGAAGCAATTGAAGCTCGACTTCAAATTCTCCATGGATCGTGACAGCTTTTATAACAGCTATCAGTCGTTCCAACGGAAAATCGATGACTACCGCGAGGAGATTCGTCGCCTGGCGGACGGCATGGTGAGCCGCGACATGGATCTGGAAATACGGAAAAGGATCCTGAAAAGCGCTCGCTTCATCGCGGCGGATGCCGCCCGGTTCTTCCGTGCCATTGAACGATTTGCCGCCGAGCTCACCGAGGACGCCACCGGCGACGCCGTGAAATGCCTCAACTGCGACGCGGAGGTTTCCTTCGACAGTATCGAAGGGACCCGTCTCCTCCAAGGGCGCACGGTGAGCGAAGCTCTGGCCGAATTGCGCGATCTGGCGGAAGAAGCCGTCGCATACTTGAACATTCCCGACATCGAAAGCCAGGAGAACGAGCGTGCAGATAGACATTGAGGCGAATACCACTATCGGCGAAGAATCCTTCTTCGAGGGTCGATTCGCGATTCGTGGCAGCCTTCGTATCGATGGGCGATTCGAGGGGCAGGCCCTCCTGGTGGATCAGCTGCAAATCGGACCCAAGGGAAGGGTCAAGACCAACATCATCGCCACGAGCGTCGTGGTGGAAGGCCTTATCATCGGCAACATCTCGGCCTCGCGCCGCATCCTGCTTCTCTCGACGGCTCGGGTCCTGGGGGATATGAAGACCCCCGAGCTCATCATCCAGGACGGAGTGATTCTGGAGGGCCGCTGTACCATCAGTCACGTGCAGATCGAGAACACCCCCGACTATATCCAGAGCCTCTACAACAAGAAGTAGCCCGCCCTTCCTCAGTTCATAGCGCCCCTTGACAATTATTGCCCGCTCGATTACATATTGCCGTACGCTATTCCCGGTAGTGTAACGGTAGCACAAAAGACTCTGGATCTTTTTGTGGGGGTTCGAATCCTCCCCGGGAAATGACCATTGAAAAGGATATGGCCCCTTCGTCTATCGGTTAGGACATGAGATTCTCAATCTTAAAAGAGGGGTTCGATTCCCCTAGGGGCTATGCGGCCGCCGCGAGGCGGCCTTTTCATGGCAACCGCTTCATGCCTTCGGCTTGTCGAAGTTGAGCATCCAGCGATTTCCGAACTTGTCCGTCAGGTCCCCAAAAGTCGAGCCCCAGAACTCTTCCTTCAGCGCGTGACCCACCTTGCCGCCCGCGGAAAGCTTCGAATAGAAGCTCTGGATTTCCTGTTCGCTACCACAATTGAGCATGAGCGTGATGGCGTTGCCATGAACAACCCCGTTCGGTCCACCCATCATGTCTGAGGCCATGAGCGTCATGGGCCCCTTGGTGAGGGAGCTATGCATGATATTCTTCTGCGCTTCGGGCGGCATTTGGCTCGCCATGGCTCCTTCACCTACCGCCTGCAGCGAGAGCTCTCCGCCCAAGCACTCCTTGTAAAAGGTCATTGCCTCCCGGCAGTTCCCATTGAAAGTGAGATATGCAACGATCTGGGCCATTGGTGTCTCCTTACGTTTTTTGAATGTAATGATGCCGCCGGCCGCTTTCCATTAAAAAAAAAGGGGCGGAATTGCTTTCGCCCCTTACTGTTTCTAATTTGTATTCTTGCCCGAAGGCAGGAATACGTTACTTTTACGGCTGGGTTACCGCGGTGGCGTCCAGAGTAACTTCCGTTTGCGCCAACGCTCTTCCTAACAGCGCAGAGTTTGTCTCCATGATGACCTGCTTCGCTGCAAGGATGATTCCCTTGAACTGTACCGTTGTTCCCAAGGTTGCTCCCGTTCCGCCAGCCACCCTCCAGAAGATGTTCTTGGCTTGCGCGTTGCCGCCCAGAGTGACAACTACTCCGCTGTCAACATTGAGATCTCCCGTCATGTCGAAGATCCAAACGTCGTTGACGGCTCCCGTGATCGAGATGTTCCCGGTGATATGAACGTTCGTTCCCCATACATAATACCCGGGCGCCAGACTGGTCCCGTTGGGGAGAATCCCGCTGAGCAAGTCTTGATAATCGACCGTCGGCGGCGAGGCAGTCACGCCGTAAGCGGTGGTCATGTTGTTGACTGCGGTGTTCAGATCTGTAGCCGTCGTTCCCGCGCCCATATCAGCCGAGTACACGGCAGCCGCGCCAGTGGCGACGGAGAAATGTCCGATTCCCGTTACCTGATTAGAAGTTGCGTACGTAGAGTTCGTGAATGGGGGGCTATTTGCAACCACGGATGCCAGGGTTATGAATGTATGATCGAAGGAGTAGATTCCTACATCTCCGTCGATTGCAGTTGTGTGTGATCCCGTATCTGTGATAGCCGTTTCAGCAAGAACAGCGAAATCGCCGGCTTTGCCGAGCACAAGCGCTGCTGGTCCAAGCCCTGCGGCCGCCGCTGTGTGGAAGGTGACTATTTTGTTTGCCGCCATGGCGTTGCCGGCGCTGTCTTTGACTCCGGTCGTAATTGTAACCGTGTACAAGGTGCCGGTTGCCAGAAGGCTGCCAGGTGTCAAGGTCAAGGTCTTACTTGGCGCATCATAGACGACCGCGCCTGAAACGCTGGGCACTACTTGGAAGTATGTCCCGATCATCGTTGACGCAAGCATGGGCTCGCTGAAAGTCACGCTGATGACGGAGTTCGTGGCCACACCCGTTGCCGTATCAGCAGGAACCGTCGAGGCAACCGTTGGTGGAGTGGTATCCGCTGCGATGCCTGTCGTGAAGCTCCACACCTTGTTTGCTGCCAAAGCGTTGCCGGCACTATCCTTCGCCCCGGTCTTTACCGTGGCCGTATAGGCAGTGCTGGCAGCCAGATTGGCTGTCGGCGAGAAGGTCGCGGTCATGCTTGCCGCATTGTAGGTCACCGTCCCTGCTACCGAAGGCGATATGGTGAAGTTCGCCGCGACAATCGTTGTTGAGTCCATAGCTTCACTGAAGGTGGCGCTAATTTTCGCATTCAGGGCGACACCCGTCGCTCCACCAGCCGGCGAGACCGAGCTCACCGTGGGCGGCGTGACGTCAGGGGCGCCAACCGGCGTACATGCTATCAAGGCGCCGACAAGAAGTGCCGCCGTCAAACATACTAAAATGATCTTTTTCATTCTTCTTCCCTCCTTATGTGTAGGGAGACTATTCGCTAAAAACCCTGTCCACTTGCTATCGGGTGGAAACAATGGCTTTATCCAACCCCCCTTCAAACTTTGGGCGAAGCCGCCGCCCAGTTCTTTCATCTCAATCCCTCATGCCTTACTGCGCCGGCTGCACAACCGTGCTGTGGTCCAACGTCACCGCGGTCTGCGCCAGCAATCTGCCGCTGGCCGATGCCCCGGTTGCGAGCTTGATGGCCTTTTGAGTCAGGACAATTCCTTCGAAGTGCGATCCAGTTCCAAAGGACGCGCCTACACCTCCGCCGACCTGCCAGAATACGTTCTTTGCAAGCGCTCCACCCATCAGGATGACTTTTGCTGCGCTCGCCATCGTGAGATCTCCAGCCATCTGGAAAATCCAAACGTCATTCGCGGCACCGGAGAGCGTGACATTTGCATTGATCAGGACGCCCGTGCTCCATTTGTAGAGTCCGGGAACAAGGGTCTTGCTGCTGATATTCCCTGCATACAATTCGGTGTAATTCGGTAACGCTCGTCCCGCGGCGTCGGTATACGCGGTTTCCATGGCGCTTACGGCCGTGGTAAGGTTGCTGGGCGTGGGGACCGCATAATTCGCGGCATACAGCTTTCCTGTCACCTGGGATGATTTGGAGAAGACATTCGAGGTATCTGCCACGAGAGAGAAGCCCGTGATATACGTCGCCGCGGCGGGGCTCACTCCGAGATTTCCCGTCACCGCCGAGGTTGGGACGCTGCTGATGCCCGTCTTGGACAGAATCGCGTAATTGCCGGCCGTGCCGAGTACGACAGGATTCGGGCCTTTTGCGACACCGGCGCTCGTTGTAAAGCTCCATACGCTGGGGCTGGCCAAGGCATTACCCGCCACGTCTTTGGCCCCCGTGTTGACCGTCGCGGTACAGAGAGTCCCCGTGGGAAGAGTTGCCGACGGTGTGAACACCGCCGTCGTACCCACGTAGGTGACGCTGCCCGCTATGGTTGTTGATCCCGCCGCGACCATGAACGTTGACGCCGTGAGCGTCGTCGGGTCCATGTCGCCCGTGAAGGTGGCGGTGATGGAGCGGTTGGTGGCCACTCCCGAGGCGGTGTCGGCAGGGATCGTCGATCCGACGGTCGGGACCACGTCGGCAGGGCCGTTGCCTACGGGCGTGCAGGCTACGATGAGTCCCGCGAGCAGCGCCGCCGATAAAAACACTCCAAGTACCTTTTTCATTCGAGATTACTCCTTCCAAACATCATTTCCTCCGCAAACTCTTGCCAGAGAGAAAAGTGCTGGTATCTCACCGGAGAATGTAAACAGGGGGTGAAGACCTAGATATCCGTCCGCAGAACGGAAAATGACTTAACACATGTGGGGCGACTTCCATCGAGAATCGCATCAAACGGATTAGCTCGTTCAGTGCACATCACCACGTGATGGCGAATATCCGTGTTGTAACTGCGCATTCCGTTGCTACTTGCTCGGGTCCTCGACTCCCCGTGCCTCGGCGTCCATGGATTTTTCGATACCTGCCGTCATGTCACCGACATCGGACTGCACCTTGCCCTGTTCGGCCTCTTTCTTGCCCTTGCGTGCCAGTTTCTTGTTTCCCATTATTTTTCCCGCGGCTTCTCTCATCGCGCCTTTCGCCACTTCGAGCCGGCCATGCATCTGATTATCATTCATAACGCCCTCCCTCTGGTATTGAGTTGTCGCGTCCCTAACGGCGCTCACCAAAGATAAGGGTGACCGCGGCCGTGCTCTGTACGGCACCACACAGAGAATGGCGTGAGCTCATGGGGAGTCGTTATTCCGCGGCTCGATGCGTCTGAGAAAAAAATGAGGCAGGGTGACGGATGATCCTGCCTCCGAATGTTCGCGGTTATCAAGGGCTCGGCGGAGCCGGCGGCCCATGCTGGAATCAGCGGGAACGAGTGCGGGAACGTGACACGAGGGCGACGAACACGAGTATAAAACCGATCAAGAGTGCGACATAAATAAATCCGCCCAAGGTGTGCGCGCTGGCAAGGCCCAGGAGCCATAATGCCAGAAGTGTTATGCCGATGGCCAAGAATACCGTGGTTGCCCTGCGTCGAGACATCGCTCTCACTCCCTTATCTCCTTCTGCAGAGAGAAGCAACCGAGGCCGGTCTGCAATGCGGGGATGAATTGGAGACGGAATGTGTCAGGCACGGTGGATGTTTGGAGGAGCCCGTTGCGGCACGGTCTGTCAAGCGCGATCACATGTCACCTCCCCGTTTTGCGTGGCCGCGGCGTTGAGCGATATTTCACCCTCAACACCGCCCGCCATGCAACTTTTTTGTTCCAACATTATCTGTAATCGATCAATGGCATACAGATAAGCATAAAGGGAGAATGATATCTGTGCGGTAGCGCACCCAAGGCAAGAAATACCATTGCGCGTTCGCGGCGTGGTTTGGATCGGTTGACGTAATGTTCACATTGATCCGCATACGAGGACCCTGTACATTTGAGCCACAAGAAGCCACGCTTCAAAAAAAGGAGACGAGCATGCCGAGCGCACCCCACACGGAACAGGAACACAGAGCGGTCCTCGAAAGCATCGCACGCAAAGCGATGATCCAAAGAGGTTTGCTTCCCGATTTCTCCTCCGCGGCACTCGGGGAATTGGGAAAGATCGGTGCGGCCGCCCGCTCCGAAAACGACGGCGTTGAGGGTGGCCCCCCCATTCGTGACCTCACGAGCCTCCCGTGGTGCTCGATCGACAATGACGACTCCCGCGATCTCGATCAGCTGACGTGTGCCGAGGTCCTCCCGTCGAAAAGAGTCGCCGTCCGTGTGGCGGTCGCCGACGTCGATGCGTTGGTGAAGAAGGGCTCGGCGATCGATGAGCACGCGGAACACAACACCGTTTCCGTCTACACGCCGGCAAAAAACTTTCCCCTGTTGCCTGAGAGGCTTTCGACTGACCTCACGTCTCTCGGACTCGATCAGGAACGGCTTGCCGTTGTCGTCACATTGGTTATCGGGACCGATGGAGTGGTTCAGAGCGCGGAGATCTTGCGCGCCAGGGTTCGAAACCAGGCGAAACTCGCCTACAACAGCGTCGCGGCCTGGCTTGATGGACACGGTGCTGTCCCAGCGGGAATCGCGCGCATCAGGGGATTGGCGGACAATCTTCAACTTCAGGATCGGACCGCGCAGAACCTCAAGGCGCTACGGCACCGACACGGCGCCTTGGATTTGGGCACGATCGAGGCAAAGGTTGTCTTCGATGGCAGCCGGATCAGCGCCCTGGAAAGCGAACAGAGAAACCGCGCGAAGGAAATCATCGAGGACTTCATGATCTCGGCCAATGGCGCGACGGCGCGGTATTTGGCCGCGCAGAAGTTCCCCTCTATTCGCCGTGTGGTTCGTACCCCGAAACGATGGGACAGGATCGTCGCCCTTGCGCAGGAAAACGGCTTCAAGCTCCCACTGGTTGCCGATTCCATCGCTCTGGACGCGTTTCTCACCAAGGCGCGCACGGATGATCCCCAACGCTTTCCCGACATCTCGCTTTCCGTGATCAAGCTCTTGGGGGCCGGTGAGTACGTGGCGGAAAGGTCCGGAGACGAAGCGCCTGGCCATTTTGGCCTCGCCGTAAGGGATTACGCGCATTCGACCGCGCCAAATCGACGCTACGCCGATCTGATCACGCAACGCCTCGTGAAAGCCGCTCTTGCCGGCGCGGCGGCGCCTTATACCTTCGAGGAGCTGGACGTGCTGGCACGACATCTCACCGAGGAAGAGGACGCGGCGAACAAGGTCGAGCGGCACGTGGGGAAATCCGCCGCGGCGATCTTGTTTGAATCAAAAGTAGGGGAGCAGTTCGACGCCATTGTGACCGGCGCCTCGACCAAAGGCACGTGGGCGCGTCTCCTGGCGTTTCCCGTGGATGGCCGCGTTGTGGATGGGTTCCACGGGATAGACGTCGGCCAGCGCATCCGGGTAGAGCTTATCTCAACGGACGTCGAGCGGGGTTTCATCGATTTCCGAAAGATCGGCTGAGCCGCAAGGTCTGATCCCGACTTAACACCAATGGGCCGCGCCCAATTCCAACACCGGACCTCTTTGGCTTCGGCGGCGCATGTTCAGGATATGTGCGCTACCGAACTGAAGAGGTCTCCGGTTTGTGGAATACTGGGATCAAGGAGATCTCGGAGGATACAAGGGCGTCGTCGAACAGGCTGTGGCACGAGGGATCGCCGCCACGGAATTGAGGAAGTGATTATGAGAGTCATGAATCTGAACGGGTCAACGAGGATAGCGTGCGGGGATGGGAGCTGGCTTGCGTACTGGGAAAAAGGAAGCGGTCAGAAAGCGTTCCTGTGTTCAGTGAAAGAATGCATCAACACGCCATTCAGCGGCGGTTTGGTCCAGAAGGACAATCGACTCGATAGAAGCTGGTATGTCGTGCCGCTGTGCAAAGATTGCGGCAAGAAAACCCTTGCCGACCTTGAAATCTGGGATATGGCCACATTGGTCTGCGCGTTCGATGCGCGGACGCCCCGTGCAGTCCCGCAGCCCTCCGGTGTCTTTCACGCCCGCGCAGCCGGCTCCGCCTCATGACCTCCGAACGGCTTCAGCGAAGACGGACATTCCGTGGGGAAATCTTTACACCCCTTGCGGCGCGCTGCCGGAGTGCGCATAGCGGAACCGCACGAGCTTGTCTCTGGTGGAATTGGCCCCTGAATGAAGAACCCAATGCGCAATGCCCGGATGCCTGTGGAGTGTGTGCTCACCACGTCGAGGATGTCCTGATGAAGGGGATCACCTTCGCCGGTGTACCGGTGCCGACCTCTCGGGCGAGGGAATAACCTCCGATCTCTCGAGCCGCCGCTGCAGCGGGAGCCTGGAACGAGCGGTAGGCCCTTACGCAAAGATTCGTAGCCGGGTATATTCTCCGAATCGAGGTGATTATGCCCGCACAACCAGTTGAACGATACGAAGACAGCGATCTCTACAGAATACGTCATTCATCCGCGCATGTGATGGCACAGGCGGTGACGGAGATGTTCCCTGAGTCGAAGTATACGATCGGCCCGCCCATCGAGAACGGTTTCTACTATGATTTCGATCTCCCGCGTACCCTCACGCCCGAGGACCTGGCAACCATCGAAAAGAGAATGCGACAGATCGTCGCCGGCAAGCATCCTTTCGTGAAAAAGACGGTCACGGCGGAAGAGGCCCGTCGACTCTTCAAGGACCAACCGTACAAGCTCGAGCTGATCGATGGTCTGGAGAAGGGCGGGACGGACGAGAACGGGGATCCCATCGAGGCGGCGCGCGAGATTTCCATCTACCAGAGCGACACCTTCACCGATCTCTGCCGCGGGCCCCACGTGGAAACGACCGCGGAGATCAAGCCGGATGCTTTCAAGCTCTTGAGCGTCGCCGGCGCTTATTGGCGCGGGGATGAGAAGAACAAGATGCTCCAGCGCATCTATGGGACCGCCTGGCACAATAAAAAAGAGCTGGATCAACATCTGGTGCAGCTGGAAGAGGCAAAGAAGCGGGATCACCGCAAGCTGGGCAAGGAGCTTGAAATTTTCTTTTTCGATGACGAAGTCGGTCCGGGGCTTCCGTTATGGATGCCACGGGGCGGGGTTCTCATCGAGGAGTTAGAGAAGCTGGCCAAGGAGACGGAGGAAAAGGCCGGATATGTCCGGGTGCGGACACCGCACCTTGCCAAGGAAGACCTTTTTCTCCACAGCGGGCACCTTCCATACTACGCCGAAAGCATGTATCCCCCCATGGAGCTTGACGGCGTTCGCTACTTCGTCAAGCCGATGAACTGCCCGATGCACCACAAGATCTACGGCTCCAAGCCGCGCTCCTACCGTGACCTTCCACTGCGCCTCGCAGAGTACGGCACCTGCTATCGATACGAGAAATCGGGCGAGCTCTTCGGCCTGATGCGCGTGCGCTCCATGCAGATGAACGACTCCCACATCTACACCACCGAAGAGCTTTTCGAGCAGGAATTCATGGGTGTCATCAATCTGTACAAGTATTATTTCGAGCTGTTCGGCATCGACAAGTTCGTGATGCGGCTGAGCCTCCACTCGAAACAGGGTCTGGGCAAGAAGTATATAGACAACGAGAGACTGTGGGTCAAAACCGAAGAGATGGTACGCCGCGCGATGACCAACGGCGACGTGCCCTTCGTTGAAGCCGCAAATGAGGCCGCCTTCTACGGGCCGAAGATAGACGTCCAAATATGGAGTGCCATCGGCAAGGAGTTTACACTTGCCACGAACCAAGTCGACTTCGCGCAGCCTGCCCGATTCAACCTCACATTCACGGACAAGGACGGCACGGAAAACACCCCGTTGTGCATCCATCGTGCGCCGCTGAGTACCCATGAGCGCATGGTCGGCTTTCTTCTGGAGCATTACGCGGGCAATTTCCCCGTCTGGCTCTCCCCCGAGCAGGTTCGCGTGATTCCCATAACGGATTCACACCATGGCTACGCGGTGACGCTGGAAAAGCAGTTGCACGCGGCCGGCATCCGTGCCGGCGCGGACATAGGCGGAGATCGCATGAACGCGAAGATCCGCCAGGCTCAGCTCATGAAGGTGCCTTACATGCTCGTGGTCGGCGACCAGGAATTGCAAGGCGGCACCGTGTCGCTGCGAGGGCGGGACGGATCGCGCAAAGAAGGATTGGCCATCAGCGATTTCATAGCCACGGTTCAGGAGAAGATCAAAACCCGCGCCGCCTCGATCTGAGAGCCGAGGGATACGCCCGGCCTGGGGCACGGACGCGCCACCCCGGCGACAGCTCAGAAGGCAAGCAAGTCCTTGTCTACGCTCGCCGCCAGCTCCTCATTCAAGGCTCCCGTAGCCGCGTAGCTGGCGCCACAGGCGCGCAGGTACCCCAGGTACCGGTCACGCGCCGGCGCCTGCTGCGCTGCAGGGGCCGTGAGGGCCCTCCCGCCGGCCACATAGTGCTCGCCGACGAGCCGCGCCCGCGACATCTGGGCTACTCGGTTGATCCATAACGATACGATGTAGAACTGGCTTCGTGTGGGAAAGCCGCAATTGGACACCATTATATAGCCGGGGTTTGGCGCGGCCGGGTCTCCGGCCTGCGCCGCGTGCGGATCCCCGCCAGCCGCCGTGAGCCTATCGAAAAAAGTCTTGAGCGTGCCTGACACATTGTTGAAGTACAAAGGGGAGCCAAAGATGAGCAGGTTCGCTCCCTTCATCGCTTCGATGATCCCCCGCATGTCATCGTCCTGCGCACAGATGCCCGGCGTTTTGGACCAGCACGCGTAACATCCCCGGCATTGCCTGATTTCCTTTTCAGCGAGCTCGATGCTCGCGCCCCGGCCACCATTCGATTGAAACCCGTCCATCAGGGCGGAGAGCATTGCCCCGGTTGCGCCGCGCTTTCCGTGAGGGCTGCCGTTGATCGCGACCATCCTCACGGTTTCACCCTACCCCGCGCCGCCATCGCGCGGAGGTGGCGCCCTACGTCGTCCGGCCACGCCGCTGTCAGCGTATCGAAGCGGTCGAGCTCGCGGGCGTAGAGCGCGCGGGAGGCTTCCTCGCACTGCATCATGTTCCCGGCAAGGACCCACAGTTCTCGGTCCGCCGCCTCGATCGCGAACCGAGCTTTTGCGGATGTCGGTTCGTTCCTGATCGCCTCATCGACAAGCCGCCTGATCGTGGCCGAAATATTGTGCTGCTGCTTCTCCAACCAGTCCCAATGGCGTGGCAGGAGCGACACTTCACGGCAGACGACGCCGAGCGCTGGACGACCTGGCCCTTGCTTCGGTTTGGCGGGCTCCACACGAGCCAGAATCTCATCGTCGGTGCCCCGCAGATCGAAATCGACTTGCTGCCCCGTATCGTCCTCGAAAACGAGGATGGGTGAAGTTGCATGCGACTCGGCAAAGGCCTTGATCGCCTTCAACATGCTCGGTAGGTCTCCGGTAATGAGGTGCCGGCTACCGGTGAACGCGGTATAAGTAGAAGAAGACATGCATGAATATTACCCTGGTAATATGTCAGTGTCAATATTATCAGGGTAAAAATGGCGTCATCGTCGGAGGAGGATGCATACTGCCATAGGACAAATCACCTATGGCGTCACGGTACCGCGTCCGAAGGGGCGACCCTCTGTTCCGCCGGTTTCGCTTGAAGCCTGAATAGACTATCCTTTGTTCAGCCATGCACACAGTCCACGCACGGAGAACCATTGGCGTCTTCACGGCGCAGATGGATGACGCCTATCAGACGGCGATTTGGCGCGCTATCGAGGCGCGTTCCCTCGCGCACGGACTGGGTATCATCACGTTCGCCGGTCACAGGATCGATTCACCCATCGCCTCGGAGGCTGCCGCCAACATCGCCTATGGCATAGCCGACCACGAGAATATCGACGGGTTGATCGTCGTCTCTTCGACGATCGCGACATTTCTCAGCGCTGAGGGCGTGCGCGCCCTGTTCGCGGAGCGTCGAGGGATCCCTCACGTTTCCCTCGGACTCGCGGTTGACGGCGTACCCAGCGTCACGACAAGCGGCGCCGAAGGGATGTCGACTATCGTCCGCCACCTGGTCAATGTGCACGGCTTGAGACGTTTCGCGATGATTCGAGGTCCGGTGGGCCATCCCGAGGCGGAAGCGCGTGAGCGCGCCTTCAGGCAGACCCTGGACGAGGCCGGCATCGAGTTCGACGAGAGTCTTGCCGCACGGGGATCGTTCCTCCATTCTTCGGGCGCCGAGGCCGCGCGCCGATTCGTGGAGGCGGATGCTCGATTCGACGCCCTGGTTTGCATGAATGATCGCATGGCGATCGGCGCCATGAAGGTGCTGCGCGAAGCCGGCAGGCGGGTGCCCGAGGACGTCGCGGTGGTCGGGTTCGACGGCATCGAGGAAGGCCGCTCCGTCACACCGCCGCTCACGACCGTGAGACAGCCTCTTGCCGAGCTGGGGGCCTCCGCCGTTGACTACCTGCTTCAGCTCATGGACAGAGGTGCGCGCGACGATCGTATCCTCCCCTGCGCCCCGGTGATCCGACAATCCTGCGGGTGTCCTCCGCGACGCACCTACGACCCTGAGCGGACCACGCTTCCGCCTGACGCAACCGCGGAGGAGGGGAATGCCGTCGCGGACATGACCGCCTTTGCCGCGTCCGGCGAAGCCGATCGATTCATCGCGCGGCTCACGCGCGCCCTCGCCGAGACGACGTATGTCGGCGAGCCCCCGGGGAAGTGGAACGAGCTCCTGTCCGTTGTAAGGGCGCAATCGGCGGCGGCCAGCAGCACGCGCGCCGGGGAGAATCTGTTCGAGTTCGCGCGGGTCCTCGTGGGCGAGGCCGAGGCGCGCCGACAGGCCGCGCGGCGCATCGAAGCGGAAGAAAGGCTGGCAACGCTCCGTGCCATCAGCTCATCGCTTGCCGGCGCCTTCGAGATGCCCGTGATGCTCGCGCGCCTGGAGTCGGGTCTCGCGCGGCTGGGGATCGGGGGAGGATACATCGCGTTGTTCGACGACCAGTCGCCCGATTCGGGATGGTCGCGCCTTGTCATGGGGCCGCGCACCGATGCGTCGAAGCCCTTCCCGTCGCGCGGGGTGCGATTCCGAACGAAGCGGATTCTTCCCGATTTCGCCGATCAATCATGGCGGGGGCGCCCCTGGGTGCTCGAGCCTCTGGTCTTCCAGAGCGAGTCCCTCGGTTTCACCCTGTTCCCGGGGGGATCCGAGGAGCCGGCAGTTTACGATACCCTCCGCGAGCAGGTCGCCAGCGCTCTCAAGGGAGCGATCCTTCTGGATCAGGTTCTCACGCACGAACGTCGTCTCCAAATCGCGGTGAAACAGCGTACCGGGGAGCTTACCAGCGCCAACGCGGAGCTCACCCGCGAAGTGGAGCGGCGCATGCGCCTGGAGGAGGAGGTGAGCGAGATCTCGAGCAGGACGATGCAGCGAATCGGGCAGGACCTCCATGATGATCTGTGCCAGCATCTGGCCGGCATCGCCATGCTCACATCCGTGTTGCGGGGGACCCTCGCCGGCTCGGATCCTGCAACGGTGGGATCCGTAGACCAGATCGGCGCCCTCCTCTCCGACTCGATCACGCGGGCGAAGCAGATCGCGCGGGGCCTCTATCCGGCCGGTCTCGAAGAGCATGGATTGGTCGCTGCGGTGGAAGAGCTCGTCGACGCGGCGCGGCGCAAGTATCCGACGACCATCGATTTCCGTGCCGCTCCCGATTTCAGGCTGCGGGGGACCAATCAGGCCTCGCAGGTCTATCGTATCGTGCAGGAGGCTCTCTCCAATGCGCTCAAACATTCCAACTCGGAGCGCATCGAGGTGAAGCTCTATCGGGAGGAACCGCCCAATGGCTCACGCCGCGCCTCGCGCGCCGCGGAGGCACGGCGGTCTGTCCTGGTGGCCGAAGTCAGCGACTTCGGGGACGGGCTGCCTCCTTCGATTGACGGCGACGGGATGGGGCTGCGGATCATGCGCTATCGAGCGGAAAGCGCCGGGGCGGAGCTGCGGATCGAGCGACTGGCGCGGGGCACGCGTGTCTCGTGCCGCGTCGTCGGCATGCAAGGGGAGCTTTGATGGCGAAACCAGTGACGTTTCTCGTGGTCGACGATCATCCCGTCTTTCGCCAGGGGCTCGTGGCGCTGATCCGGAGCAACGAGCGGTACCAGGTCTGCTCGGAGGCGGGCTCGGCAGCGGAATCCCTTGCCGCGCTGGAAAAAGGGGTCCCCGATATCGCCCTCGTGGACATCTCTCTCGTGGGGCAGAGTGGTCTGGACCTCGTGAAGACCTTCAAGGCGGCGCATCCCGAGCTGATCGTCCTCATCATTTCCATGCACGACGAGGTGGTCTACGCTGAACGGGCGTTGAAGGCGGGTGCGCGGGGGTACGTCATGAAGCAGGAGGCGGCCTCAGTCATGCTCGACGCCATCGAAACGGTGCTTTCCGGCAAGATTTATGTTTCCGCGACGATCCGGGATCGCCTCCTGGAAACGATGTTCAGCCACCGCGAGGAGGCGGAGACCCCCTCCGTGGAACGATTGAGCGATCGCGAGCTCGAGGTTCTGGAGCATATCGGACAGGGGTATGGCGCGGCGGAAACGGCGAAGATGCTCAATCTGTCGGTAAAGACCGTGAACGCGTATCGTGATCACATCAAGGAAAAGTTGCGCATCGAAGGGGCCGGCGCGCTCCGTCGATTCGCCGTGAAATGGGTGCAAAGTCGGGATAGATAATTGTCGCCTTGGAGCCAGCATCCGGCCGCGGCAAGGGGATAGGTCATACCACCTATCACAGAATTCGATCATTGACCGATGCCGTGCGCTATCTATACGGCTTAAGCTCGCGAAAATGCCGCAGCGGCGCTCGGCGACCGGTGCGTGCGAAAAACCCGAGAGGAGGGATTTACATGAAGAGGCGCCTCGTATTCGCTCTATTTGCCGCACTTTGCTGTCTGGCCATTCTGGCACCCCTGTCAGCGCAAAACGTGAAGCTGACGATTTGGGGAAGGGACCTCACGGATAACGCCCCGGACCATGCCTATGTCACGGCGCTCATCACGAACTTCCAGGCCCAGAACCCCGGCATCCAGATAGACTACGTCGCATTGGGCGACCCTGGTCTCGCGGACAAGACAAAAATCGCCATGGCAGCCAACAGCGGCCTGCCCGATATCTTCCAGACCTGGGGCGGCTCGACAATGGGCGGCTACGCCGATGCGGGCCGGCTTCTCGATTTGAGCAATGACCTCAAGAGCGTGCCGGGCAGCGCGGCGGCAAGCGGCGCCATGACCTGGAAAGGCAAGCTCTACGGCGTTGCTCCTTTCTTCGCCATCGCGGGCGTATTCGTGAACGAGGGCATTTTCAAGGCGAACGGGCTCACGGTTCCCAAGAGCATCGCTGATTTCGACAAGGTCGCCGCGGCGCTCATAGCCAAGGGAATCCAGCCCTTTGCGTGCGGGGAAAAGGACAAGTGGCCCGGCCTCGCGCTGTACATGTATCTCACCAACCGCTACGGCGGGGACATCTTCACGCAGGCCGCGGCACGCAAGGCTCGTTTCGACTCGGACGCCTTCGTGAAGGCGGCGACGCTCTACCAGACCTGGGTCAAGAAGGGCTATTTCGGCGACAAGCCTCTGGGTGAAGCTTATGGCGATGCCCAGCAGCTCATGGCCACGGGCAAAGCAGCCATGCACGTCACCGGCTCGTGGATGTGCGCGCAATACTCGAGCAAGGATTTCACGGATCAGAATCTCGGCTTCTACGCGTTCCCTGCCATGCCGGGTGGAAAAGGAGCCGTTACCGACGTCATGGGCATGACTGATATCGGATTCTCGGCAACCGCACAAGCGGTGGCAAAGAAAGACGCGGTGGTCAAGTTCATGAAGTACGCCATGAGCCAAGATGCCGCGGCCTCCGAGCCGGGGCGTATCAGCTCGGTGCCGGGCGTGAAAGCGCCATCGCCCCTGACCACCATGGCTTCGGGCGTGTTCTCCCAGGCGAAGACGGTCCAGTTCTGGTGGGACCAGAACCTTCCCCCGGCGGTGACCACGCCGCTCAACGACACCATCCAGACCTTCTTCCTGGCTGACACCAATGTCAAAGCCTCACTCACCAAGTTCGAGGACCTGGCAACTCAGAACATGGGTGCGGTAAAATAAGGAAAGTTGCGCGAAGAGCTTTTTTTGGGGCGGGGCCGTCAGCGGCGCCCGCCCCTTTCACATCTCCCGGGAAAGGCTGCCGGGCTTACTGAGGTGCAGAATGATGGCTGACAGAGCAGAACGAGCTCGGGGCAGAAGACGAAAAGGCGGCATTCGCGACCGGAGCCGCTCGCTTTTCATCCTGCTCATGCTGCTGCCCGCCGTTGTTGCACTCGGGATCTTCATGTACTACCCCATCGAGGAGACCTTCCACATCTCGCTCATGCGGTCCAACGGTCTGGTAACCGCCGCCTACACCGGATTGGAGAACTACCGCCTCCTTTTTCACAACGACGAGTTTCGGGCGGGTCTCGCCCACGTCTTCCTGTGGGCATTCTGGAGCGTCCTCATCCAGCTTCCGCTGGCCTTCTTCGTTGCGTTCTGTCTGATCATCTATCGCAATAAAGTCACGAAGCCGCTGCGCTCCATCTATTACATGGCAAATATCCTGCCATCCACCATCACGGCCATGCTGGGAATATTCATCTTCTCGAACACCAATGGAGTCCTCGCGTCATTCGCCCGCCTTATCCATTGGAATTGGATGATGAAAATCGATTTTCTCGGCAGTCCTTCTATAGCCTTCTGGTCGGTCTTTTTCGTGGCCACGTGGATGTACCTCGGGTTTCCGATCATCTATCTCATGGCGCGCATCGAGCAGATACCGTCGGAGATCAGGGAGGCGGCGGAGCTGGACGGTGCCGGCGGTTGGCGTTATGCGCGTACCATCGTCATTCCGATGGTCTCGTACTCGCTACGGATTCTCGCGGTCCTCATGATCGTCGGGAGTCTGAAGCTTTTCGATCTTCCCTACCTGATGACGAAAGGTGGCCCCGGTGACGCGACAAAAACCCTGGGGATCATCCTCTACAATCAGGGGTTCGTGAACTGGCAATACGGCAGCGCCGCCGCCATTGGGGTGGTCATCTTCCTGCTGTCGCTGATATTCACGATCGCGCAATTCTCGTGGCAAAGCGGGGAATCGGAATGAGCAATCAAGAACACGCTCCACGGCTCGAAGGGCTTCCCCGTCACGCCCGGCTCGACGTGCCCGCCCTGCTGGCGACAATCGTCCTTGTCATCCTCGCGCTGGCCGTCATCGTGCCGATGATCCTTCCGTTCTTTTTCGTTTTCAAAACCCGGCTGGAATACTCGTACAACCCCTGGAGCCTCCCCAAACAGATCCGCTGGGACAACTTCACGCAGGCGTGGAAGGTCATCCAGATCGGAAGAGGGATGCTCAATACCCTCGTGGTCTGCGCGGGTGCCATCGTATGCACGGTGCCTCCGGCGGCCATGGCGGGGTACATTTTTGCACGGTATCGAAACAGGCTGACCGAAGTCGTGTTCTACATCATCCTTGCCGGGTATTTCGTTCCTGTGCAGATGGTCCTTCTTCCGCTCTACCGCATGAGCGTGAGTTTCCACCTCGCCGACACATTGCCGGGTCTTTTCCTCCCCATGGCGGCGTTCGGCATCTCATTTTGGACGCTCATCTATCGTTCTTTTTTCAAGAGCCTACCGGGAGAGCTGGCGGAAGCCGCGCGTATGGACGGGTCCGGGCATCCGGGGACGTTCTTCCGCGTCATGCTTCCGCTGGCAGGGCCAGCCACCGTGCTGGCGGTTCTTCTGGTTTTCATTGGCGCATGGAGCGACTACCTGCTCAGCCTCATCATGATAAACAGCCAGTCGCTTTTCACGATGCAGCTGCGCGTTGCCCAATTCCTGAACGCGTATGGCGTGGATTACATGCCGCGCTACTCGGCCGCCGCTATCATTTCAGCGGCACCCACGGTGATCCTCTATATCGTCGGGCATCGCTGGATCATCCGGGGAACACTCGCGGGGGCGCTGAAGGGATGAGCAGCATGAATGCGCTGAGTCTGGCGCCCCATTCGATCACGAATCCCGTGCTGCGCGGCTTTCATCCCGATCCTTCGATTCTTCGGGTCGGCGATGATTACTACATCGCCACGTCCACTTTCGAATGGTTCCCCGGGGTCTGTGTGTACCATTCGCTCGACCTCGTCAACTGGCATCTCGCGGCACGTCCATTGGACCGGATCGAGCTGCTGGACATGCGGGGCAATCCGGATTCCGGCGGCGTATGGGCCCCCTGTCTCACCTGGAGCGACGGTCTTTTCTACCTTGTCTATTCGGACATGAAGCGATGGGACGGGCAGGTGAAGGACTGCCACAATTGGCTCACAACGGCGCCCTCCATTGCGGGGCCGTGGTCGGATCCGGTCTTCTTGAACAGCTCGGGCTTCGACGCCTCCCTCTTCCACGACCAGGACGGCCGAAAATGGCTCCTCAATATGCTCTGGGATTACCGCCTCGGGCGCAGCAATTTCGGCGGCATTCTTCTCCAAGAGTATTGCGCCCAGAAGCACAGGCTTGTAGGAGAATCGATCAACGTCTTCAGAGGGACTCCCCTGGGCCTTGTTGAAGGACCGCACCTGTATCGTCGCGGAGAATACTATTATCTGATCGCCGCCGAGGGCGGCACCTTCACCACGCACGCGGTGACGGTGGCGCGATCCGCTGCAATCCTCGGTCCTTACGAGCCGATGCCCGATAATCCGCTTCTCACCTCGATGCACGATCCCGAATTGAAGCTCCAGTCCGCCGGGCACGGGAGCCTGGTGGAGACGCGGGCAGGGGAGTGGTATCTCGCTCATCTTGCGCGTCGGCCGCTTGCGGGGGGACGGTCGCTTCTGGGCAGGGAGACCTGCCTTCAGCGTGTGGAGTGGACCGCTGACGGGTGGCCGCGCCTGGCGCATGGGGACAATTCGCCGCGCGAGTCGTTGGGGGCCCCGGACCTGCCGCGTCGGCCCTGGGATGACGAGCCCATCCGAGACGATTTTGACTCGCCACAACTTCGCACGTGCTATCATTCGCTGCGCATCCCGCTGGATGATTCCCTCATGAGCCTTGTCGAGCGTCCCGGTTTCCTGCGACTCAAGGGGCGCGAAAGCATTCTGTCGCATTTCCGCCAGGCGATGGTGGCCCGACGCATCGCATCATTCCGGGTTTCAGCCTCAACGTGCATCGAGTTCGAGCCCGAATCGTTCCAGCAAATGGCGGGTATCGCGGCGTTCTATAGCACCGACTGCTTCTATTATTTCTACATCTCGCGCGCCGATCACGCGGCAAAATGCATCTCGGTGATGCGCATGGAACGCGGCGTGATTACTTATCCCGTGGAAAAAGAGATCCCGGTGAACGGGTGGACACAGGTTTTCATGGGCGTCGACATTGATCACGGTCGCATCTCGTTCCGGTATTCTCGGAACGGGAAATACTGGACGCACGCAGGCTGGGAAATGGATGCCTCCATCCTGTCAGACGAGCATGCACGTCCGTGCGGCTTCACCGGTGCGTTCATCGCGCTCTGCTGTCAGGACCTGTCAGGCGCGGGTCACCACGCCGATTTCGACTACCTCGACTACAAGGAAGAGGAAGACTAGAGGGCGTAAACAAAGGTCTATCATGGCAACCGGATTGCGGCGACTAACGAACCACCTCGGTGCCGTTGGCGAACGTGGCGAACCTGCCCTTTGACCTCGGGTGCACGGGGTCGCTCCTGGACCAGGGCCAACCGCCGAATTGGTCTTTGCGGTAATCGCGAAACGCCGTGTCGATTTCCTCCCGTGTGTTCATCACAAACGGGCCGTACTGGGAAATGGGCTCCCTGATGGGCCGTCCCTGCAGCACGAGCAAAGCGCACTCGTCGTCCCCGCTTTCTATCACCAGCTCGATTTCGGGCCGAAGCTTGATCGAGTGATTGGCCGCTATGGCCATTCCTCCGATCACTAATCGAGATCCGCGATAGAAGAACAAGTTCCGATTGATGCCGGGAGATGCTGGCGGCATTTTCCAGGTTGCGTGCGGATCCAGTCTGACGGTCCATATTGCCAGCTCATTCGCGGCCTCCGCGGCCCAAGAATCGGGCGCCGGAGGAAGGGCATGCACATCCGCGATGGTCCCAGCGATGATGTTGACCTCGACGGAACGGCCTGCTGAGCTTCGATGTGTATACGTGGGAATATCTTCCGCCCACAACATGGAGTAGTAGGGTTTGGCGAATTTCCGGGCGGCGGGAAGATTGAGCCAGATCTGAAAGAGCTCGAGGGGATTGCCGGCACGGGTATCGAGCAAGGGAAACATCTCCGCGTGCTGGATGCCGGCTCCTGCCGTCAACCACTGGACATCACCGTTGCCGTAACGCCCCGCGCAACCCTGGGAATCGGAGTGATCGATGAACCCTTTGAGCACGGCCGTCACCGTCTCGAATCCGCGGTGGGGATGCGAGGGAAACCCCGGTACCACCTCACCATGGTACATCCGCCATTCCTCGGCGGGATCGAAGTCCTGCCCCATATCTCTGCCGGCGAGCGAACCCACGGGACCGAGATTTTCATTGCCTGCCGGATAGTTGTCGAGGTGATGGACGCAATAGAGAAAAGGATCCTCGGTTTCCCAGGGAAAGCCGAGCTTTGTCGTTGATATCACCGCTTTGCTGTCCATACCGCTCCTCCGCTTCCGCTACACCGTGCGCTGCGCTTCCAGCAGCTCTTCAAGCTGGAAGCGATGGCGCAGAGGGTGCATCACGGCGTGCTCCAACATGCCTTCGCAGCTCATGTCCTCACCCCATCGCGTTTTGTGCACCGCTTCGAATCGAGCCTCTTCCACATCCGCCATCGGCAGACGCCAGCGTTCCAGAAGGTGCTCGATGTAGCGCTCGGCGTCTTGTTCGATGTGGGAGACCTCGGGCGCTGGATCGATCCCTGGGTCCGGCAAACCAAGCTTCTCGCACAGCCAGGTCATGTAGCCCCGCGAAGCACCCAGCGCATGATGGAGGAGTGTTTCCAGGGACTCATAGTTGGGGTCCTTTGTGGAAGGCATCGGGAGGTGCGCGGCCTTTGCGCGCCGCCACACCGGCAGGAGATCCCGAAGAGCCCTCTCATGCAAGAGCACCAGGGCACGAGCACCCCGGAAACGATAACTGGTTAGCTCATGAATCGACATACGCTCTCTGTATCACCATCCGCGTTCCAGCGCAAGCTCGCGAACGCGTCGAATAATCTAAGATTTCGAAATCAATCTTCAAGAGTCTTCTGAACCGCGAAGCAATACGCGTTTTTTCCCGAACCCTTAACCGCGTACATGGCCTGGTCGGCTCGTTTGATCAAAAGGTCGATGTCCGCGCCATCATTCGGAAAGAAGGCAATTCCGATACTCACGCCGACCGACAATGCGATTTCCTGAAAGGAAAAGGGTGCCGCCAAAGCCTGCAGGATCTTTTCCGCTGTCGGCACGACATTCTCTGCACAGCGCAGATCCGTCATCACCAAAAGAAACTCGTCGGCGCCGGTGCGAGCGACGGTATCCGTTTGACGAACGCACGAGCGCAGGCGTTTCGAAACCTCCTGGAGAAGCGCGTCGCCGACATCGTGCCCATAGGTGTCGTTCACCGCCTTGAATCCGTCCAGATCGAGGAACATTACGGCCGCCACGGACTTATTCCGTCGCGACAGGCTCATGGCCATCGAGAGCCGGTCACGGAACAGGCGCGCCGTGGGAAGGTCGGTCAAGGCATTGTGAGTGGCCATGTGCCGAATCGTTTCCTCGGCCCGTTTTCTGTCGGTAATGTCGTTTATGACGCTGATACTATGGGCTTGATCGTGGATCGTAAGTACTCTGGCCGATATCGAACCGACAAATTGGCTCCCATCTTTGCGTTTGAACATCGTCTCCTTGTTTGCCGCGATCCCCGTGCTCGCCAACAATACGATGTATTTGCCTTTCGCGTTCTGCTTCAATCGTTTTCGATGGACGATTAAAAATCACCAAACACTCTTCTACAGACAGAAAGAAGCGTTGGAGGTCGTGAACATCAAATATATCCATTTGTTTAGATCTATTCAATGATTGCCGCCCGGCCGCGTGGTACTGTCGTCGCTGAACAATGAGTGAAGTGAATGACGCCAGCACATCGTCAGATAAGGCAAGGGGATACATTCATGACACTACCGATTCCAACGAATAGCAGCGACGACGCGCTCGGTGGGACATCCCGTCCGAAAGACCCACTCTCATTCTTATGGCTCGCGGTGGGTTTTCTCCTGCTCCTGTTTGCGAATGGCATGAGGATCGTCCCGATTGCCGCATGGATTGCACCCGTGTTCATCGTGCGATTCCTGCGCACCCAGAAAGCCGTGCTGGGTCTCCCGCTCGCCTACGTGGCCAGTGCCGTCGCGTTCTATTTCCAATGGAGTGCCGCCTTCAAGGACGCGGGCGCCATGTTCACGCTTTACACGGCGGCGTTCGGGCTTCTCGTCTTTATTCCCTATGTTATCGATCGCCTTTTCCCGAGGCGTTTTCTCGGCTTCGCCGGCACGCTCATTCTACCCGCGGCATGGGTCCTGATGGAATACATCTTGAGCCTCGCGCTCCCGCTGGGCACGTTTTTCAATCTCGGCTACACGCAATCCTCCAACACCGCGCTCCTCCAGATCATCTCGATCACGGGCGTATGGAGCATCTCCTTCCAGATCATGTGGCTCGCTGCCGTGGTGAATCATGCATGGGAGGATGGCTTCGATCTGAAAAAAGTAGGTCGCGAGCTTGTCACGTGCGCGATCGTGCTCCTGGCCGTCATGACATTCGGAGGGTTGCGTCTTGCCCTGTTCAGGCCCCTGGGACAGACCGTCCAGGTTGCGGTGCTCACCACCAATGTCGATGGCGAGCCTTTGCCTGACGCCGAGACGGCGGGTTGGCAGCGGCTCGTCACCGGTACGCTTACCGGGGAGGATCGGCAGCAGATACGGACAGCGATGGAACGGATCAATGACGATCTGCTTGTCCGCACACGGATTCAGGCACGGGCGGGCGCGAAGATAGTCACCTGGAGCGAGTTCAACGCGCAGGCCTTTGCAGATGGGGAAGCGGCTTTCCTGACTCGGGCTCAGACGGTAGCGCGCGAGGAGAAGATCTATCTCGCCTTCCCGCTGGAGGTCACGGAGCCGGATTTGAGCAAGCGCGCCATGCCCGATGTCTTTCAGGTCAACAAGTCGGTCATGATCACTCCCGACGGGGAGATTGCGTATCAGTACCTGAAGCACAATCTGCTCATCGGTCCGGAAAGCACGACCACCGTACGGGGACCGCGTGTGATCGACTCGATCCAAACCCCGTACGGCCGGCTGTCGAGCGTCATCTGCCTGGACATGGAGTATCCCGACTTCATGCGTCTGGCAGGAAAACAGGGAGTGGACATCATGCTGAGCGGCGCAATCGACGGAACAGCCTCAACGCATGGTAACCCGCTTCATTCGATCATGGCCTCTTACCGGACTATCGAGGAAGGCTTTTCCCTGGGAAGGGCCGGATTCTACGGACAGAACATCGCGGCAGACTATCAGGGACGGATCATTGGCGCTGCCAACCACTACACCGCCGGAGATCGTACCGTCGTAGCGCATCTACCGATCAAGGGAGTACGGACCGTCTACTCGGTGCTCGGCGATTTCTTCCCGTTGATGTGCGCGGCGAGCCTGATCGTCTTGTTGGTGGTCGCAGCCCTGAAACGAAGGCATGCCTATGCGCGATAGCTCCCCAAGCACCTACAGCCAGACGCGCCCCGGGCTCCGTTCGATTGCGGTCCGGCGTTCCTTCTTTTTTGCTCTGCCCCGAATCGTCCTCACGCGATTTGTGCGAAAAAAAGGGGCGCTCCGCGAATAAGAGCGCACGAGGGAATACGGGAGCAAGCATGATCATCGACAACAACGAGCTCGAGGAACGCGCCATGGATTTCTTCCGCGAGGGAGACGCGAAACGCGGCCACGAGCTGCAAAACCAGTTTCTCTCCGAGGTGCGGCAGTCAGGGTTGTACCACTGCACGTGCGCGGCGAAATGTCCTCACCACGGAAGGTGCGTGGACTGCGTCGTCATACACCGTGGACATGAGGACCACCTGCCTGCTTGTTTCCACGAGATGGTGAACCGAAAGTTAGCTGCCGTGGCGGCACTGACCGAGACTTCCTTGGCGAAATGATCTGCCGCGCGGCGTCGAAAGTCGTGGCTCAACCTTTTAGTGAGCTTCTTCGATGAGCCCGAACTGGAGCAGGTGATGAAAAAAGTGCTTGAAGTGCGACCTTTCCCAGTCCTCGTAATTCAGCGGGCCGAAAACCGGATGGATCCTCAGAAGCGCTTTCTCGTCAGGG